>VAPM010511691.1_pt1 | contig 13229 bp, 7 predicted proteins | sample 3395091 | NCBI WGS metagenome assembly VAPM01 (sample SAMN08290445, study PRJNA428436) | hydrothermal vent metagenome | isolation source: Deep-sea hydrothermal vent chimney 3 | place: Pacific Ocean: Juan De Fuca Ridge | reverse complement strand
TCCCAGGCGGTCATGCCGGTAAGCGCGGCGGCGGCGATGACGGCGGCAAGCAGCCACAGCCGGGTCTGCCGGGCCGGTTGCCAGCCCTTCGGCAGGTTCAGTCGTCTGGCCAGCCACCCGGCGGTGTCGGTTACGATATTGACCGGGCAAACGAAGGAACAATAGGTGCGACCGCCGACAACGGCGTAAAACACCACAACGATGGCCGCCCCGAGCAACGCCCTGGCCGCCGCCGCATGACCGGCGGCCAGGGTTTGCAGCAGCACGAAGGGATCGGTTAACGGCAGTACGCCAAGCGTCAGGCTGGATGTCAGGTTGCCTTTGACGATCCATATTCCGGCCATCGGTCCGGCCAGGAACAATCCGGTCACGCCCAACTGAATGGCCCGCCTGACGAGCAGCCATTTGTAGGCCGCGAGCCAGCCCTTTTCGCGGATCGCCTGACGACCGGGTTTCATCATTTCGGCCATCGTCAGCCTCCCGTCGCCGGCAGCCGGTCAGGCAGGTCGATCAGGCCGGGAACCAGCGTTCCGCCATTTTTGGCTTTTTCTTCCCAGCCAAACCGATAATGGCTACCGGCCCGGCCCTTCGCCAGATCGCGCGGAAAAACACGAATGGCCGACTTTTCGAGCACGCAGGACCGTTCACACTTGCCGCATCCGGTGCAGGCATTGGAATGAACGGTCGGGATAAACATGGCGTGTCTGCCGGTGCGCATATTGTGCCGGCGCTCAAGGGTAATGGCCTTGTCAATCAGCGGACAGACACGGTAGCAGACATCGCAGCGCAGCCCCTGAAAATTCAGACAGGTTTCCTGATCGACCAGTACCGCCAGCCCCATGCGGGCATCGTCGATGTTTTCAAGCGCCGGGTCCAGGGCGGCGGTCGGGCAGGCCTTGACGCAGGGCACATCGTCGCACATTTCGCAGGGATATTTGCGGGCGACGAAAAAGGGCGTGCCGATGGGCGGGGCCTCGCCGAAACCGGCCAGGGCCAGGGTCGGGTATGGACAATCCTGCACGCACTGGCCGCAGCGGATACAGGCGGAAAGAAAATCCGCCTCGGGGATTGCGCCGGGGGGCCGGATGGCCACCGCCGGCAAGGCTCGCGCCTGATTTGCGAACAGCCCGACCAGCAACCCGAACGCACCCGCCGCGCCGGCGCTCCTGGCTATTCCAGCCAGGAAGCGGCGGCGGGTCGGAGCCCCGATATAGCGTCTTGTCGCCGCGGCCATGATAACCGTTCCTAAGCCTTGACCACCTTGCACGCGCACTTCTTGTAATCCGTTTCCTTGGAAAGCGGATCGGTGGCGTCCAGGGTAAGCTTGTTGACCAGTTGCGAGGCGTCGAACCAGGGCATGAATATCAGCCCTCTCGGCGGTTTGTTGCGACCGCGGGTTTCAATCCGGGTGACTACCTCGCCACGGCGGGTCACCACCTTGGCCGCCATGCCGCGTTTCAGGCCACGGGCCTTGGCGTCTTCCGGATGCATGTATATCTTGGCGTCCGGAAAGGCCCGGTGCAGTTCCGGCACACGCTGGGTCATCGACCCGGAATGCCAGTGTTCAAGCACCCGCCCGGTCGATAACCACAGGTCATAATCCTTGTCCGGGCTTTCCGCCGGCGGCTCGTAGGGGGCGAAAATGATATTGGCCTTGCCGTCCGGCTTGCCATAAAATTCGATACCCTTGCCGGCCTGGACGTGCGGGTCGTAGCCTTCGCGGAACCGCCACAGGGTTTCCTTGCCGTCGATCACCGGCCAGCGCAGACCGCGAGCCAGATGATAGGCTTCGAAGGGGGCCATCTCATGGCCCTTCTTCGGGCCTTCGTGCTGGAAGCGGCGGTATTCTTCGAACATCCCTTTCTGGACGTAGAAACCGAAATATTCGGATTCATCGTTGCCGTAGACGTTGCCGGTCGGGTCGGAAATCTTCTCGATGGGGTATTTGTTGGTTTCACCGTTGGCGAACAGGATTTCATACAGGGTCCTGCCGCGATGTTCCGGTTTTTTGGCCAGCAGCTCTTCGGGCCAGACGTCTTCGGCCTTGAAGCGTTTGGAAAATTCCATAACCTGCCATAAGTCCGATTTCGATTCGCCGGGCGCCTTGACCTGCTGGCGCCAGAACTGGGTCCGCCGTTCGGCATTGCCATAGGCTCCTTCCTTTTCGACCCACATGGCAGTCGGCAGAATCAGGTCGGCGGCTACCGCCGTGACCGTCGGGTAGGGGTCTGAAACGACGATGAAGTTTTCCGGGTTGCGGTATCCCGGATAGGTTTCCTCGTTCATGTTGGCCCCGGCCTGCATATTGTTATTGCATTGCACCCAGTAGGCATTCAGCTTGCCGTCTTTCAGCATCCGGTTTTGCAGTACGGCGTGGTAGCCGGGTTTGGCCGGAATGGTGCCCGTGGGCAGGTTCCAGAGTTTTTCGGCGAAATCACGGTGCGTTTTCTTCATGACCACCAGATCGGAAGGCAGACGGTGGGAAAAGGTGCCGACTTCGCGTGCCGTGCCACAGGCCGATGGCTGCCCGGTCAGCGAGAACGGGCTGTTGCCGGGTTCGGAAATCTTGCCCATCAGCAGGTGTACGTTATAGAGCAGACCATTGACCCAAACGCCGCGGGTGTGCTGGTTGAATCCCATGGTCCAGTACGATGAGATTTTCTTGTTCGGGTCGGCATAAAGCCTGGCCAGGCGTTCAAGCTTGTCGACCGGTACACCGGACATTTTAGAGGTTTTTTCCAGGGTATAATCGGCGACCGAGGCGGCGTATTCCTCGAAGCTGATTTTGGTCAGCTTGCCGCCCTTGCCGGTCTTGGCCTTCTCCAGCGGGTTGTCGGGACGCAGACCGTAACCGATATCGGTTACGGTTTTGGTGAAGTGGACGTTTTTGCCGATGAAGTCGGTATTGTAGGCCTTGTTCTGGATAATATAGTTGGCGATGTAATTAAGGATCGCCAGATCGGTTTGCGGTGTGAACACCATGCCGTTATCGGCCAGTTCGAAGCTGCGATGCTTGAACGTGGACAGCACATGGACCTCGCAGCCGGGTTTGGTCAGCCGGGTGTCGGTCAACCTGGACCACAGGATCGGATGCATTTCCGCCATGTTGGAACCCCACAACACGAAGGCGTCGGCGTATTCAAGGTCATCATAGCAGCCCATCGGTTCGTCGATGCCGAAGCCGCGCATGAACGCGCCGACGGCGGAAGCCATGCAATGGCGGGCGTTGGGGTCGATGTTATTGGACCGCAGCCCCGCCTTCATGAACTTGGACGCGGCATAGCCTTCCCAGACTGTCCATTGTCCGGAACCGAACATGCCGACCGAAGTCGGACCTTTTTTCCGCAGGGCCGCCTTCCACTTTTCGGCCATTATGTCGAAGGCCTGATCCCACGAGACTCTGGTGAAGGAGCCGTTCTTGTCGTATTTGCCGCCGGTCATACGCAGCAGTGGCGTGGTCAGGCGGTCCTCGCCATACATGATCTTCGACAAGAAATAACCCTTGATGCAGTTCAGGCCCCGGTTCACAGGCGCGTCCGGGTCGCCCTGGGTGGCCACGACCTTACCGCCCTTGACGCCAATCAACACACCGCAGCCGGTGCCGCAGAACCGGCATACGCCCTTGTCCCAGCGGATATCGTCTTTTCCGGTAACCGCATGCGCCGTACCGGGCAGCGTTGTTCCGGCCACTGCGGCGGCGGCCAGGGCGGCCTGGGTTTTAATGAAATCGCGCCTGTTCATAGTCATTGTATCTGCTCCTTTTCGGCAGGGCTTTGCTCGAAATAATTGTAGACAAGGGAGATATTCAAAATCTCGTTTAAGTTCTGCAATTGCGAAAGAATATCGGCGGACTTGTAGTCATCCGGTTGGTCCAGGGTAACGACAAAACGACCGTCGTCGGTAATGGTGTGAACTTCAATGCCATCCAGGGAAGTCAGCTTGTCGTTCAGGCCGGCGACGTCGGCGGGATGGGAATGGATAACGAAACTTGAAATACTCATGGCTAATCAACTTTCCATTGTTTCGGATATCATTGCGATGGCTTCGACCGGGCATGGCGCAACGCAGGCCCCGCACCCGGTGCACAGGGCCTGATCGACGATCGGGCGCGACCTGCCGCCAAGGGAAATCGTGAAGGAGATGGCCAGGCCATCACAGTGATCGCCGCAGATACGGCAGGTAACACCGGTCACCGACAGGCAGCTCGCCGTCACCGTCGCCAGCAGGTTCCAGGGGCAGCCATCGCCGGTCCGCACCAGCGCCCCGGGGTGGCACACCGGGACGCAATCGCCGCAGAACGTGCACTCGCCGCCGGTAAAATCAACAACCGGATAACCACCACGGGATTTTTTCAGAATGGCCGTCGGGCAGGCCCCGATGCAGTCGTCACAGCCGGTGCAGAGATCCTGGAAGGCGGCCTCCGGCAGCGCCCATGGCGGGCGGGTCGAAACCCTGCCGCCACGCATCAGGCCGCCTATCAATTCAAGGCGGCTAATGCCCGTATCCGTGCTCGCGGTCCGACCCACCATCGTACCCCACTTATAAGTTCAAAGTCCGGGAAATCGAAGAGCCCAAGCCCTGAATGACGGGTAGATATCTACATTATTTTTAGTGTGAATAACTTGACCTCTATCAATTGTCACCAAGATAGGTGGCGATTTCAATAAACGATCCTACTGTCTCGGCAAGTCGGACGAGCCCATCAGATATTCATCGATGGCGCGGGCGCACTGGCGGCCTTCGCGGATGGCCCAGACAACCAGTGACTGACCGCGCCGCATATCGCCGGCGGCGAACACCTTGTCGATCGAAGTCCGATAGGCGGCCTGGCCATCGGTGGCCGCCTCGACGTTGCCGCGCCGGTCGTATTTAACCGCCAGATCGTCCAGCATGCTTTCGTGGACCGGGCTGATAAAACCCATGGCCAGCAGCACCAGATCGGCCTTAAGCTCGAATTCGGTGCCCGCAATTTCCTCGGGACGGCCATTCGACCAGTCCATCTGGACGCCCCTGAGCATCGCTATCTTGCCGTCCTTCCCCGCAATGAAAGCCTGGGTGCCGACCGCCCATTTACGTTCGCAGCCTTCATCGTGGGAAGTCGAACTGCGCAGTTTGTTCGGCCAGTCGGGCCACGACAGGCCCTTGTTTTCCTTTTCCGGCGGCAACGGCATTATTTCCATCTGGGTGATCGAGGCGGCGCCCTGGCGGACCGATGTTCCGACGCAGTCGGCCCCGGTGTCGCCGCCGCCGATGACCACCACATGTTTGCCGGTGGCCAGCAGTTCCGGTATATCCCCCAGCGGCTCGCCGGCGTTGCGGCGATTTTGCTGGCTCAGGAAATCCATGGCGAAGTGGACGCCATCCAGTTCGCGCCCCGGAACGGCCAGGTCGCGCGGCCGTTCCGAACCGCCGGTCAGGGCGATGGCGTCGAATTTATCCATCAGCCGTTCCGGCAGCACGTTGTAGCCGACATGGCTGTTGGGGCGAAATTCGACCCCTTCCGCCTGCATCTGGGCCTTGCGCCGCTTGATCAGGTCCTTGTTCATCTTGAAGTCGGGAATGCCATAGCGCAGCAGGCCGCCGATGCGGGCGTTCTTTTCATAGACCACGACTTCGTGTCCGGCCCGCGCCAACTGCTGGGCGCAGGCCATGCCGGCCGGTCCCGACCCGACCACGGCGATCCGCATGTTGGTCAGGCGCTTGGGCACCTGGGGCTCGATCCAGCCTTCGGCCCAGCCACGGTCGACGATGGCGCATTCGATCGATTTGATGGTCACCGGCTGGTCGGTCAGGTTCAGCGTGCAGGCGGCCTCGCACGGGGCCGGGCAGACACGACCGGTGAATTCCGGGAAATTGTTGGTCGAATGCAGGACCGCCAGGGCCGCCTTCCAGTCGCCCTGATAGACCAGATCATTCCATTCCGGAATGATGTTGTTGACCGGGCAGCCCTGGTGGCAGAACGGTATGCCGCAATCCATACAGCGCGCCCCCTGCCGCCGAAGGTCGTCGTCCGATAATGCGACCAGCAGTTCGTTGTAATCGCTGACCCGCTTATCGACCGGCCGGTAGCCCCGGTCCTTGCGGGAAAATTCCTTGAATCCTGTTGGCTTGCCCATTATTCACCCCCCGTGGCGAGACGTCCGCCGTCTTCGTCCGGGCGCATCCGGCGCAGGGCGCGGCGGTAATCAACCGGCATGACCTTGACGAAATATTTCAGCTGATTGGGCCAATCGCCGAGGATTTTCCCGGCCCGCCGGCTGGCGGTCATGGCGGCGTGGGTTTCGATCAGTTTTTTCAGCCGCTGGGCATCGAAGGACAGCATGTCGTCCAGGTCGTCATCCGACGCCACGGCGCCGTCATCGACAATACTTTCCAGATCGACCTGGGCCAGATTGCAGCGTTTTTCAAAATGGCCATCGGGATCGTAGACGTAGGCGACGCCGCCCGACATGCCGGCGGCGAAGTTGCGACCGGTCTGGCCGAGCACCACCACGATACCGCCGGTCATGTATTCGCAGCCGTGATCGCCGACCCCTTCGACCACCGCCGTGGCCCCTGAATTACGCACCGCGAAGCGTTCGCCGCCGACCCCGCGGAAGTAGCATTGGCCGGCGATGGCGCCATAAAGCACGGTGTTGCCGATAATTATGTTGTCTTCCGGTTCAAACGGGCTGTCGGCGGACGGGTAGATGATGATGCGGCCGCCCGACAATCCCTTGCCGACATAGTCGTTGGCGTCGCCGGCCAATTCCAGCGTCAGGCCGTGCGCCGCCCAGGCGCCGAAGCTTTGCCCGGCGGTGCCGTTGAAAGTGATGTGGATGGTTCCGTCCGGCAATCCGGCGTGACCGTATTTTTCGGCGATGCGGCCCGACAGCATGGCCCCGACGGTGCGGTTGACGTTGCGTATTTTGCTTTCGATACGGACCGGCGCGCCGCCGTCGATGGCGGTTTGCGCCTGGGTTATCAGGTCGTTATCGAGGGCCTTCTCCAGGCCGTGGTTCTGGGTCTCGCAATTGTTCACCGCGACTCCCGGCCCGGCCTCCGGCTTGCTTAACAGGCGGCCAAAATCAAGGCCCCTGGCTTTCCAGTGGCCGATGGCGTCCTTTACGTTCAGCATATCGGAACGGCCGGTCATTTCGGCCATGGTGCGGAAGCCGAGCCGGGCCATCCACTCGCGCACCTCTTCGGCGATGAAGGTGAAGAAATTGACCACGTGTTCCGGTTTGCCGGTGAACCGCTGGCGTAATTCGGGGTCCTGGGTGGCGACCCCGACGGGGCAGGTGTTAAGGTGGCACTTGCGCATCATGACGCAGCCTTCGGCGATCAGGGCGCCGGTGGCGAAGCCGAATTCATCGGCCCCCAGAAGCGCCCCGACGACTACGTCGCGACCGGTCCTGAGGCCACCATCGACCTGTACCGAAATACGCCCGCGCAGCTTGTTCATAACCAGCGTCTGATGGGTTTCGGCCAGGCCTATTTCCCAGGGGGATCCGGCGTTCATGATCGAGGTTATCGGGCTTGCCCCGGTGCCGCCATCGGCCCCGGAAATGGTGACGTGATCGGCGTGCGCCTTGGAAACCCCGGCGGCCACCGTGCCGACGCCGACTTCCGAAACCAGCTTGACCGATATCCGCGCCTTGGGGTTGACGTTCTTAAGATCGTGGATCAGTTGCGCCAGATCCTCGATGGAATAGATGTCATGGTGCGGCGGCGGTGAAATCAGGCCGACGCCGGGGGTCGAATGGCGGACCCGGCCGATCCAGTCGTCGACCTTGTAGCCGGGAAGCTGACCGCCTTCGCCGGGCTTGGCGCCCTGGGCCATCTTGATCTGGATATCATCGGCGTTGACCAGATATTCGGTGGTCACGCCGAAGCGCCCGGACGCCACCTGCTTGATCGCCGAACGCATGCAATCGCCGTTGTCCATAGTCTTGAAGCGCACCGCTTCCTCGCCGCCTTCGCCGGTGTTGGACTTGCCGCCCAGCCGGTTCATGGCGATCGCCAGGTTGGTGTGGGCCTCCCACGAGATCGAACCAAACGACATCGCCCCGGTAGCGAAGCGCTTGACGATTTCCGATACCGGTTCGACTTCGTCAATCGGGACCGGCTCGGCGTCGTTGAACGAGAACAGGCCGCGCAGGTTCTTGAGTTTCTGATCCTGGGCATCGACGGCGCCGGAATACGCCTTGTACCCCTGGTAATCGCCGGCCCGCACGGAATGTTGCAGCTTGCCGATGGTTTCCGGCGTCCAGATGTGTTCTTCGCCGCGCACCCGGTAGGCCAGATCGCCGCCGACGTCGAGCGCCCCCTGGTAAATTGGCGCCTGACCATATGCGTCGCCGTGACGGCGCATGGTTTCCTCGGCTATTTCGGCCAGGCCGACGCCCTCAATGGTGCTGGCCGTGCCGGTGAAATACTTGTCGATAAAGGCACTCGACAGGCCGACGGCGTCGAAGATCTGCGCCCCGCAATAGGACTGATAGGTCGAAATGCCCATCTTCGACATGACCTTTAAAATGCCCTTGTCCAGGGCCTTGACGTAGTTCGAATGGACATTTTCCTCGGTCGGTTTGCCCGGCAGATAGTGGCGCAGGTGGCTCAGGGTTTCGAACGCCAGATAAGGGTTGATCGCTTCCGCGCCGTATCCGGCGAGCAGGCAAAAGTCGTGGACCTGGCGGGCCTCGCCGGTCTCGACGACCAGCCCCGCTTCGGTGCGCAGTCCTTCGCGAATCAAATGATGGTGGACGGCGGCGGTGGCCAGCAGTGACGGAATGGCGACGCGGTCGGCGTTGACCCCGCGATCCGACAGAACCAGAATATTGTTGCCTTCCGAAACCGCCAGTTGCGCCTTCTGGCAAAGCAGTTGCAGGGCGCCGTCCATGCCGCGGGCGCCTTCTTCGGCCAGGTAGCAGATATCCAGGGAATAGGTGCGGAAGGCGAAATCGACGCTGTTTTCGATGCGCCGGATTTTTTCCAGCTCGACGTTGGACAGGATCGGCTGCATTACTTCCAGGCGCTTGTGCTTGCCGCCGGTGTTCAGGTCCAGCAAGTTGGGCCGGGGGCCGATCAGCGAGACCAGCGACATCACCGATTCCTCGCGAATCGGATCAATCGGCGGGTTGGTGACCTGTGCGAAATTCTGCTTGAAATAACTGAACAGGTTCTTCGCCCGGTCCGACAGCACCGCCGGCGGGATATCGCTGCCCATGGAACCCAGCGGGTCCTGGCCCTGGGTCGCCATCGGCCCGATAAAGAACTTGATGTCTTCCTGGGTGTAGCCGAAGGCCTGCTGTCGATCCAGCACGGTCTGGCGGTCCGGCGTCATGGCCGATACTTCATCGGGCAGGTCGGACAGCAGGATTTGTGTCTGATCCAGCCATTTCTGGTAGGGCTTGGCGGTGGCCAGGGTTTCCTTCAATTCGGCGTCGTCGATGATGCGGCCCTGTTCCAGGTCGATCAGCAGCATCTTGCCCGGTTGCAGACGCCACTTCTTGATAATCCTGTTTTCGGCGACGGGCAGCACGCCGACCTCGGAGCCCAGAATAACCTTGTCATCGTCGGTAACGATGAAACGCGATGGCCGCAGCCCGTTGCGATCAAGCGTCGCGGCGATCTGGCGGCCATCGGTGAAGGCCATCGAGGCCGGGCCGTCCCAGGGTTCCATCAGGGCGGCGTGGTATTCATAGAAGGCGCGGCGGTCGTCATCCATCAGCGGATTGCCCGACCAGGCTTCCGGAATCATCATCATCATGGCATGGGACAGGGAATAGCCGCCGGCGATAAGCAGTTCCAGGGCGTTGTCGAAGGTCGCGGAGTCGGAATTGCCGTCACCGATCAGCGGCCACAGTTTTTCCAGATCGGCCCCGAGAATTTCCGAACTCATGTTATGGCGGCGGGCGTGCATCCAGTTGATGTTGCCGCGCACGGTATTGATTTCGCCGTTGTGGCACAGATAGCGGAATGGCTGGGCCAGCGGCCAGGACGGAAAGGTGTTGGTGGAAAAACGCTGATGCACCAGCGCCAGGGCCGATTCCATGCGTTCATCGTCCAGGTCCCGGTAGTACCTGGAGACATTGGCGACCAGCATCATGCCCTTGTAGACGATGGTACGGGTCGACATCGAGGGAATATAAAATTCCCGCTTGTCTTCGATATCGAAATCCCACAGCGCATGATGCACACGCTTGCGGATAACGAATAATTTGCGTTCGAAGGCATCCGTATCGGCGCAGTTCGGGCCGCGCCCGATGAATATCTGGCGGATCACCGGTTCGATCGGTTTGACGCTTTCGCCCAGGCAGGAGTTATCGACCGGCACATCGCGCCAGCCCAGGATGCTCTGGCCTTCCTCGGGGATGACCTTGTCGAAGGCGTCCAGACATTTTTGCCGGGTGCCGCCGTTTCTGGGCAGGAACACCATGCCGACGGCATAGTCGCCCGGGGCCGGCAGGGTGAAGCCAAGCCCGGCGCATTCCTCGCGGTACAGGCGGTCGGGAATTTGCAACAGAATACCGGCCCCGTCACCGGCCAGCGGGTCGGCGCCGACGGCCCCCCGGTGATCCAGATTGACAAGAATTTGCAGGCCCTGGCGAATGATGTCGTGCGACGCGCGGTTCTTGATATCGGCGATGAATCCCAGCCCGCAATTATCGTGCTCGTTACGGGGGTCATACAGCCCCTGCTTGTCGGGCAGACCGGGCGATGCGGGCCAAACCTGCTGGCTCATGGTCAAAATCTCTTGTGTCAATGGATTCAAAACGGCGGCGTCTAATACCAAGTTGCAGAAAGGCTGTGACGATCTCTATGGGTCATTTTTTCTGCAATTTGGTATAAATATCAAATCAGGATACACGTTGCCAATGAGAAATGCACTATGGGCGTCCCACATTATGGGAAGGGGCATCCAAATAACTTCGAATCCGGCTAAATCAGTATTTGGCGGTGGCGTTTAATTTGATATAAAGGGGCAACATTTTGGGGGTTGCGCTTTGCCGATTCTACATATTGTGGTCCTTGCCCTGTTTCAGGGGATTACCGAATTCCTGCCGATCAGTTCATCGGGGCATCTGGTGCTGGTGCCGGCCCTGACCGGCTGGGCCGATCAGGGGTTGATAATCGATGTCGCCGTGCATGTCGGAACCCTGGTCGCGGTGGTCCTGTACTTCTGGCGCGATGTTCTGGGGATGGTTCGGGGGGTGCTGAATTTGCTGCGCGGGCGCGTCGATTCCAATGCCCGCATGGCCGGGCTTATTATCCTGGCGACGTTGCCCGTTATCGGCGCCGGTTACGTCCTCAATCGTTATGGCGTGGATGCCCTGCGCTCGGTCACCGTCATCGCCTGGGCGACGCTCGGCTTCGGCATCGTGCTTTATGTTACCGACAAGATGGGGATGACGCTGCGCCGGATGGAACACCTGGGCGTCAGCGACGCGGTGATTATCGGCCTGGCTCAGGTGCTGGCGCTGATTCCGGGCACCAGCCGGTCGGGCATCACCATGTCGGCGGCCCGCTTGCTGGGCATCGAGCGAACCGACGCGGCGCGGTTTTCCATGCTGTTGTCGATTCCGACGATTGTCGGCGCCGGCACGCTCAAGGGGCTCGAGCTGTACCAGTCGGGCAATGCGCAGCTAACAACCGACGCCATCCTGGCCGCCGCGCTGGCCTGCGTCTCGGCCCTGCTCGCCGTCTTCCTGCTGATGGCCTGGCTGAAACGGTCCGATTTTACGCCTTTTGTCGTTTACCGGATTATCCTCGGCGTCGGTCTGCTGGCTTATTCTTACGGTTATATATAGGGCTTTCCGATCAGGCGGATGCCCGCCCAATGGCGGTTTTGCCTATGCGGTATCCAGCAGCCTGGCGACGGTTTCCCGGGCCGATTTTACGGCGCTTTCCTTGACCGCCCCAAAACCCTTGATCTGCATCGGCTCCTCTAGCACCCGCCGCCATGTGGTGGCGTTATCGGGGTTCAGGGTACGCACGCAATCGGCCAGCAGCCCCTCGTACCAGCGGATTAATTGACGCTCCATGCGGCGCTCGCCGGTATAGCCGAACGGGTCGAGCCGGGTATTGCGAAGAAATTTCAATTTTGCGATGGCCCGGAAGGCCGGGCGTATCCACGGCCCGAATACGCTCTTGCGCTTGTAGCCGCGGGCATCCACGCCAAGCGGCAGCAGCGGCGGCGCCAGATGGTAGTTAACCGTGAATCCGGGTTCGAACTGATCGCTCAGGCAGGCATCGAAACCGGCCCCGGTATACAACCGCGCCACTTCGTATTCGTCCTTGTAGGCCATCAGCTTGAACAGGCTGCGGGCCGCCGCCTCGGCCAGGCCACTGGCGCCGGTCCTGGTTTCGACCGAGCGGATTTCGGCGATCATTTCACCGTACCGCCTGGCGTAGGCGGCGTCCTGATAGTCTTCCAGAAACGATCGACGACTGGCGACGATCCGATCGAGAATCGGTGCGGCCTTGTCCGGGGCCGTCATTTCCCCTTTCAGGGCATCGGGGCTGGCCGCCGCGACCCGTCCGATCGCGATGGCCCGGTAATTTTTCTCGATGGCCACGCCATTGAGTTCGATGGCCCGGTACAGGGCCGCCAGCGAAATCGGGACCAGACCCTTCTGCCAGGCGAAGCCAAGCATGATGATATTGGCGAACACGGTGTCGCCGAGAATCCTTCGGGACAGCCGGTTGGCGTCCAGCGCGGCGACGTTTTCGGCGCCTACGGCATCGCCGATGGCGGCCAGCCGGTCGGCGACCCGCAGGTCGGCATCGCGACTGCGGACAATATCGCCGGTCGGCATTTCGGCCAAATTGACCGCCGCCTGCATGCCGCGCCGGTAGCTGGCGGAAGCCTTCGGCGATGAAGAAACGACGATATCGCAGCCGATCAGCGCGTCGGCGGCATGATGGTCTATGCGGACCTGATTGATGGCGGCGGGCTGCCGGGCCAGCCGGACATAACTAAGGACCGGGCCGAATTTCTGGGCGAAGCCGGTGAAGTCGAGGACGGTGGCGCCCCTGCCATTCAGATGCGCGGCCATGGTAATCAATGCGCCGACGGTGACTACGCCGGTGCCGCCGACCCCGGTAATCAGCAGGTCATAGGGATCGTCCAGTGACGGCAAAACAGGCATCGGAAGATCGCGGACCAGGGCTTCGATATCGATTCCGATATCCGCCCGGTTCCGGCGCACCGCGCCTTCGACGGTAACCAGGGCCGGGCAGAACCC
>VAPM010211304.1_pt1 | contig 13233 bp, 12 predicted proteins | sample 3395091 | NCBI WGS metagenome assembly VAPM01 (sample SAMN08290445, study PRJNA428436) | hydrothermal vent metagenome | isolation source: Deep-sea hydrothermal vent chimney 3 | place: Pacific Ocean: Juan De Fuca Ridge | reverse complement strand
TGCCTGGGGCGCTGTGGTTCTGTCGGTATTGGCCGGGATTGTGACATTGATCTGGGGGCTGCGCCGGTTTCGCTGGCCGGGCCGCGCGGAGGCGCAGGCGCGGCTGGATGCAAGCCTGCCGGGGCGGCCGATTGCAGCGGTTCTGGATGAGCAGGTCATCGGTGCCGGTGATCCGGTATCGGAAGCGGTCTGGAAGGCCCATGTCCGGCGGATGGCGGAACAGGCGCGTAATGCCCGCGCCGTGGCCCCGGATTTGCGGGTGGCAAAGCGTGACCCCTATGCGTTGCGCTATGTGGCGACGCTGGCGCTGGTGATGGCGGTGCTGTTTGGGTCTTTCTGGCGGGTGGCAAGTGTTTCAGATCTGGTAACCGGCGGGCAGGCTGCCGGTTATGGTGGCCCGACATGGGAAGGCTGGGTGGAGCCCCCGGCCTATACCGGCAAACCGTCGATTTATCTGGCGGATGTGACGTCAGATGATCTGAGGGTGCCGGTGGGCAGCCTGCTCACGCTGCGTCTGTATGGTGAAATCGGGTCGCTGACGGTTGCAGAGACGGTTTCGGGGCGCACCGGGGATATTGGCAGTGTGGCCGAGCCGAGCCAAAGCTTTGAGGTGAACCAGTCGGGCATATTGGAAATTGGCGGTGAGGGTGGCCGCAGTTGGGATATTACCGTGACGCCGGATGCGCCGCCTGCGGTGGAGCTGGGGGACGAAATTGAGCGTCAGGCCTCGGGTGAAATGCAGCTGCCGTTCACGGCAAGCGATGATTACGGGGTGATATCGGGCTACGCGGAACTGGAGTTGGATCTGGGGGCGGTGGACCGTCGGTTTGGATTGGTGGTGGCACCGGAACCCCGAGAGATGATCACGCTGGATTTACCGATGCCCTTTACCGGCGATCGCCGGGCAATATCCGAGGTTCTGGTGGAGGATCTGGCCGGGCATCCATGGGCCGGGTTGCCGGTGAGCGTGACGTTGTTTGCCCTGGATGCCGCCGGCAATCTGGGGGAATCGACGCGGCAAACGATCACGCTGCCGGGGAAAAGGTTTTTTGATCCACTGGCGGCTGCCATCGTTGAGAAGCGCCGCGATCTGCTGTGGAACCGGGTGAATGCCGGGGATGTGGCGCAGGTATTGCGGGCGGTCAGTTATTTGCCGGACGGGGTGTTTGATTCGCAAACCGCCTATCTGAAACTACGGGTTGCCATCCGCCGTTTAGAGGCGAATGTCGCCTATGGGGTGATTTCAGAAGAGTTGCAGCGGGAAACCGCGCAGGTTTTATGGGACATTGCGGTGGAACTGGAGGGCGGCAATCTGGAGAACGCGCGCCAGCGGTTTGAACAGGCGCAGGAGCGTCTGGAACAGGCCATGCGCGACGGGGCCAGTGACGATGAAATTGCCGAGCTGATGGAGGAACTGCGTCAGGCGATGCAGGATTACATGCAGTTGCTGGCGCAGGAACAAAGTGGTCAGCAAGATGAACTGGCCGAAAATCAGCAAAGCCAGGAAATCACCGGTGAGCAGTTGCAGGAAATGCTGGACCGGATACAGGAACTGATGGAGCAGGGCCGGATGGCCGAGGCTCAGGAGTTGATGGAACAGCTGCGCCAGATGATGGAGAACATGCAGGTGACCCAAGGGCCGGGTGAGCAAACCCCAAGCCAGCAATCTTTGAGCGATCTGACCGAAACCCTGCGCGAACAGCAGGGGTTGAGCGACGAAACTTTTAGTGATTTGCAGGAACAGTTTGGCGAAGATGGTCAGGACGGTGAGGATGGTCAGGACGGTGATCAGGGCGATCAGGGTCAGGATGGTCAACAGGGCGAACAGGGTGATCAGGGCCAGCAAGGACAACAGGGCCAAGAGGGCCAGCAGGGTGGCCAACAGGGTCAACAAGGCGGGCGCGGTCAGGGCGGTGAGCAGGGGCAGGGCCAGCAACGGGGCGAGGGTCAGGGGCGCGGTAATGGCGATAATCAGGGGCAAGGGCTGGCACAACGCCAGCAGGCTTTGCGCGATCAGCTGAACCAGCAAATGCAGAACCTGCCCGGTGGTGGTGGCAAGGCCGGGGAAGCGCTGGACCGGGCCGGTCGCGCCATGGACGGCGCCGAGGACGCGCTGCGCGGGGATGATTATGCCGGGGCGCTGGATCGTCAGTCTGAGGCGCTGGAGGCATTGCGCGAGGGCATGCGCGAGCTGGCGGAAGAAATGGCACAACAACAAAATCAGCGCGACGGGCAGCAGGGGCAGACCTTTGGCCAATCCCAGAACCAGAACCAGCGCGACCCGCTGGGGCGGGATACGTCCGGTGCGGGACGCGCCGGTACGGACGAAGAATTGCTACAGGGCGAAGATGTTTACCGGCGGGCACAGGAGTTGCTGCGCGAAATCAGACGCCGGTCTGCCGATCAGGAACGCCCGACGTTAGAATTGGATTACCTGAAACGTCTGCTGGACCAGTTCTAACTGGATTGTTCGCCGCTTAATTGGGCCAATAATCCGGTCAATTTATCGACAGCGCCCAGCATCAGATTATCCAATGCACTGCGCAGGGCATCGACCCAATCAACATAACTTGCAAGCGCGGAGGAGGTGAACGGCATGGCACCCGAAATTCTTGCTGCAAACACGTAGATCAGGGCCAGTATTGCAAAAATTGCGATGGCCAGCAGAAAGCCGCGTCGGAAACCGGAACGGCGTTGGATCTGCACTGGTTCCTCAACCGCGGCGGCCGCGGCGGCGGTGGTTGAGGCGGCAAGTGTCGAGTTTATTTCTTCGATGTCCGGTAACAAATCTTTGCGTCGGCCGTCGTGTTCAGTGCTGCTGTTCAGGTCAGCGGAACGTTCCATTGGATTTTGGGCCGCGCCCGCTGCATTTTGGTTCAGACCTAAATCTGGCTGAATTTCCAACCCGCCGGCTGAAGGGGCACGCTTCGCTGCCTCTTGCTCAGCTTCCTGGCGCAGAATATTTGCGACATTATCGTCAAGCGGCTGACGTTTCGGCGCGTCGGGTTCTGTTTCGGGATCGTTTGCAGAAGTTTCTTCTGTTTCGCTTTCCTGTGACTGATCGGCGGGCTCTTGTGTTGGTTCGGCTTGTTGTTGATCAATCGTTTGAGGTGACTCAGCCTGCGTTTCGGGTTCTTCGGCCACTTGACGCGCGTTTCGCTGAAACCAGGTATGGCCGCAATTCGAGCACTGAACATCGCGTCCAGCATCGGGGATGACCGTGCTGTCGACCTCATATTGGGCGCCGCAGTTTGGGCAAATCAATCGCATTTTACTACCTCAATACCATAATCACTGGTCAGATTTTTAACTGACACGTTGTTTTGTTGGCAAATAGCCATGTTTTTCCGGATTTTTAGCAAAGGAATGCAAACTTTCCAAGCAATTGCGTGAACGCCGATTGAAACAATCCCACGCCTGAGGCAAAACTGTCGCGGCAGCATAAGGGTAATATTCCGTGATTGAACTATCAGATGTATCCTATGGGTATGACGGCGGTGAATTGTTGGCGGGTGTTTCGTTACGGTTAAAACCCGGTTCGTTTCATTTTTTGACCGGGCCGTCGGGGTCTGGGAAGACAACATTGCTTAAGCTTTGTTATCTGGATTTGCAGGCCACCGCTGGCGGGATCACGTTTTTTGGCAAAGACGCCAAGGCGATGAGCCGGGATGATATTGCCCATACACGGCGGCGAGTCGGGGTGGTGCATCAGGATTGCCGGTTTTTGGACCATTTGCCCCTGTCGGAAAATATTTCGCTGCCTTTGGAAGTGTCAGGGAAGGAAGATGACGGGGCGAACCTGCGGGAATTGATGACCTGGGTTGGATTGTCGGACCGCGCCGATGCCCTGCCACCGGAGCTGTCAGGCGGGGAGCGGCAGCGGGCGGCGCTGGCGCGCGCCGTTATCATGTCACCGGATGTGATTATTGCCGATGAGCCGACGGGCAATGTTGATTGGGAGATGTCTGAACGGCTGTTGTCGCTGCTGATTGAGCTGAACAAGATGGGCAAGGCGATTTTGGTGGCGACCCATGATCTGGCGCTGATCCGGGCCGCCAAGGCGCAGGTTCCCATTCGGGTGTTGCGCATTCGCGACCGGCAGGTGCAGTCGGCGGGGGCGGATTTATGAATAAATTGCCCTTGAAACTGCCGTTTAACATGCCGGAAATTGTCTGGGAGTCCAATGCCGACCGGGTTGTGCCGCCGTCCGGGTTTACCGCGCGGCTGACGCAGTTTACCGCCGCGACAATGGCGTTTCTGGCGGTGTTTGCGCTGGCCCTGTCGCTGGCCACCGGGCGCATTGCGGATCGCTGGGCGTCCGAGCTGGCGCGCACGGCAACCGTGCGGATTTCGGCACCAAGTGACCAACTGGATTTACAGGCCAAAGCGGCATTGAAGGTATTGCTGGCCACCCCCGGGGTGAAATCCGCGCGCATTCTGGACGAAGCTGAAGAACGGGCCCTGCTGGAGCCGTGGTTTGGCCCTGATCTGCCACTGGACAGCTTGCCCATACCCAAGCTGATTGAGGTGATCGAGGAGGGGGATGGCGTGGACAGTGCCGGGTTACGATTGCGGTTGCAGGCCGAAGCGCCCGGTGCGGTGGTGGATGATCATACCCGTTGGCGCGCGCCCCTGATCAGCGCGGCAAATCGCCTGCGGTTACTGGGGTTTGTGGCAATCCTGCTGATTGCAGCGGCAACGGCGGCAATGGTGACATTGGCGGCAAATTCGGCATTGGCGGCGAACGGGCAGGTGATCCGGGTGCTGCGATTGGTGGGCGCGCGTGATGTTTACATCGCCCGGGCCTTTGTGCGCCGGTTTACCCTGCGCACGGCTGGCGGGGCGTTTGTGGGCACTGTTGTCGGCGTGTTTGCCGTTATGGCGCTGCCGGGCGCGTCCACGCAGGGTGGGTTTCTGACCGGGCTTGGGTTTCAGGGGGCAGAATGGCTGTGGGTATTGCTGGTGCCGCTGCTGGCCGGGGCTGTGGCGTTTCTGGCAACACGGTTTGCGGCGTTCCGGACACTTAGGGGGATCACCTGATGGGCAATGCTGTTCAGTGGCTGCGGTCGTTGATTTTCATCATTCAGATGTATCTGATGATGCCTTTGATGGGGTTGGTTTTTGTGCCGGCTGCATTGATTAACAGGAGTGCGGTTTACACGTTTGTGCGGACCTATGCGCGTTATGTGCGCTGGTCTTTGGGCTGGATCACCGGGTTGAAAACCGAGATCAGGGGGGAAATCCCCGGGGATGAGGTATTGATCGCCTCAAAGCACCAGTCATTTCTGGATGTGGTGATGATTGTCAGTGTCGCCTGGCACCCGCGATTTATCATCAAGCGGGAGTTGCACCGGTTGCCGATATTTCGGTTTTTCGGCAACCGCATGGGCAATGTGCCGGTGCGCCGGGGGGACCGGGGCAAGGCGATTAAAAAGATGAAGGCGGATGTGGAAAGCGGGGCCAGCCTGCCGGGGCAGCTGGTGATTTATCCGCAGGGCACGCGCATCGCGCCGGGTGTGGTGGCGCCCTATAAGATCGGTACCGGGTTACTGTATGAACAGACCGGGCAGGATTGTGTGCCGGCGGCGACAAATGTCGGGGTGTTCTGGCCAAAGGCCGGCATCATGCGCAAGCCCGGAACAGCGGTGCTGGAGTTTTTACCAAGGATTGAGGCCGGTATGGAGCGAGAAGGTTTTATGGCGCATTTGCAGGATGTGATCGAAACCAGATCAAATGCACTGATGGCTGAGGCCGGGTTTTCAACGGGGGGATCGGATGAAAATAATTGAGGATATCGCGGCGCTGGAAGCGATTTACGGGGAGTCTGATCCGGCGTCATATCGTAAGGTCGCCACGCAGATGACACCGGCCTATCGCGACTGGATCATGCGGTCACGGTTTTGCATATTGTCAACGGTTGGCCCGGAAGGCACTGACGCCACCCCGCGTGGGGATGATGGGCCTGTGGTGCTTGAGATTGATGAGAACACATTGGCCATGCCGGACTGGCGGGGTAATAACCGCATGGATTCATTGCGTAATATTGTGAATGATTCACGCGTGTCGCTGATGTTTATGGTGGCCGGTTCGAACAACGTGGTTCGGGTAAACGGGACCGGTAGAATTACCATTGACGCGGAGATGATCGGGCGGTTTGAGCGTAAGGGGTTAGTGCCGCGTTCGGTGGTGCTGGTGGATATTAAAGAGGTCTATGTGCAATGCGCGCGGGCCCTGTTACGGGCGCGATTGTGGAGCGATGGTGACCAGAGCGAGGGTCTGCCAACGGCCGGGCAAATCGTATCAGAAATGACCGGGGGCGAGATGGGTGGTGCGGGTTATGATCAGGCGTGGCCGGCGCGGGCGGCAAAGACGCTGTGGTGATCAGTCGGTTTTCCGGGCGTTGAATTTGTCCAGCACCACCCCGGCGCGAATTTCGGCGCGCCGGATGCGAATTGCTGTCAGGAAAGTTTCCTGCAAGGTTGCGGAAGAGGCGCTGATGGCTTTGGCCATCAGGTCAATTGCGGTATTGTCATCCAGGTTTTCGGGATCGTTCAAAACCTTTTTGGCAAGGTCGTCCGCGATACCTTCGAGGTAAGTCATATTATGTGTCCTTGGTTAAGCGGCCAGACCCTTTGAGCCCATATCCAGATATTTTTGCCGCCGGTCCTTGCGCAGCTGATCGGCGGATTTCTTTGACAGGGTTTTTAGGCTTGCCTCAATTTCCCGCCCGACAGAAGCCATGGTGGCAGCCCGGTCGCGCTGGGCGCCGCCAACCGGTTCGGGAATAACTTTGTCGGCGATGCCAAGGTTTTTCAGATCCTGAGCCGTCAGGCGCAGGGCCTCGGCGGCTTCGCGCATTTTTTCAGAGTTCTTCCACAGGATGGTGGCGCAGCCTTCCGGGCTGATCACCGAATAGGTGGAATGTTCCAGCATCACCAGCCGGTCGCCGGTGGCAAATGCGACAGCGCCGCCTGAGCCGCCTTCACCAATGATGACGGAGATCAGCGGCACCTTTACGGCCAGACATTTCTGGGTTGAGCGTGCGATGGCCTCGGACTGGCCACGTTCTTCGGCGCCTTTGCCGGGGTAGGCGCCGGTGGTGTCGACCAGCGATATGATCGGCAGATTAAAGCGGTCGGCAAGGTCCATCAGGCGGATGGCTTTGCGGTAACCTTCCGGGCGGGCCATGCCGAAATTACGTTCAATTCGGGTTTTGGTGTTGTTGCCCTTTTCATGGCCGATCACCATAACCGGGGTGCCACCGATGCGCCCCAGACCGCCCATGACGGCCAGATCATCGGCAAAGTTCCGGTCCCCGGCCAGCGGGGTAAATTCGGTAAAAAGCGTTTCGATATAGTCTTTGCAATGGGGCCGGTCCGGGTGGCGGGCCACCTGACATTTGCGCCATGGCGTGAGGTCTTTGTACAGATCCTTGAGCATCGCCACGGCTTTTTTATCCAGCGCCGCCGCTTCTTTTTCGACATCCATTTCTTCATTTGCACGGGCTAGGGCGCGCAGTTCTTCGGCTTTGCCTTCTATTTCAGCCAGTGGTTTTTCAAATTCCAGATAGTTCTTCATCAAAGGCTCCGGTTGCGATGTCGTAGCCTATATATGGCGGCAGCGACCGGGTATTGCAATGCACCAGACGCGCGGGTTTCATTGGCTTGAGTTTGCCCCTATCAGGGGATGAAAATACCAATATGCCGGGGGCCAGATGATAACGGGTGACGAAATAAAAGCAGCGCAGGCGCGGGTGCAGGGTTATGTGCGTCAAACGCCGATGTTTGAGCTGGAAAACGGGGCGTTGTTTGAGAGCGGTCACTGTTGTCTGAAGCTGGAACATTTCCAGCATACCGGGTCTTTCAAGGTGCGCGGTGCGTTTAATTCACTGTTGTCCAGCGGCAAGAACACGGCGGGGGTTGTGGCCTATTCCGGCGGCAACCACGGGGCGGCGGTGGCCTATGCGGCAACCCGACTGGGGATGAAATCAACAATTTTTGTGCCGGATTTTGCCGGGCCTGTAAAAATTGGCCGAATGGAGCATTTCGGGGCGGAGGTTCGGGTGATGGATGCGCCGGCTGCGGAAATTGTTGCGGCTTTTCAGGGTTTTGCCCGCGAAACCGGGGCGTTGCCGGTGCACCCCTATGATGATGCGCGTGTTTTGGCCGGGCAGGGAACACTGGGTCTGGAGATGGACGAGCAGATGCGCGGGATTGATACGGTTGTGTTGTCTGTGGGCGGTGGTGGATTGCTGGGGGGGATCGGATCGTGGTTTGGCGACCGGGTGGCTATCATTGCGGTGGAAAGTGAAGGCACGGCAACGCTGGCGACGACACTGGAAAATGGCGCGGGGTCTGAAATTATCCCGACCGGGGTGGCGGCAAGCGCGTTGGGGGCGGGATCGATGGGGGTATTGCCGATGCAGGTGGTGGCCAGCACCCGGACACAGTCGGTCACGGTGTCGGATCAGGCGATTATTGCCGCCCAGAAACTGCTGTGGGAACGCACACGCATCATTGGTGAGCCGGGGGCGGCTACCGCGCTGGCGGCGCTGACATCCGGGGCCTATGTGCCCGAGGGGGATGAGCGGGTTTGCGTGATTGTTTGCGGTTGCAATGCCCAGCCGGGGTGGTTTCTGGATTAGACATTTGCGGCTGGGCGCGGCACGAATTTTTTGAAAAATTCGGGATCAACGGCTGACCGGGTCAGCCTTTGATCAGTTCGGACTGGCGCACGATCACCTCTGCCTGTTTGATGCTGGCGATGTCCACAAGACGCCCTTTATAGACGGTGGCACCTTCACCATTGGCTTTGGCCTGTTCCATGGCGGCGATGATTTCGCGGGCTTCTGTGACCTGTTCTTCTGAGGGGGTGAATACATCATTGGCCAGCGCGATTTGTTTGGGGTGGATGGCCCATTTTCCGACCATGCCAAGGGTGGCCGAGCGGCGCGCCTGGGCGATGAACCCGGCGTCATCGCTGAAATCACCAAACGGGCCATCGACGGGCAAAACCCCATGGGTGCGACAGGCCGCGACAATGGCGGTCTGGGCCCAGTGCCATGGATCGGACCAGTGTTTTTCACCGTCCCGGGCCATGTAATAATTTTCCTGAGTGCCGCCGATGCCGGTGGTTTGCATGCCCATGGAGGCGGCAAAATCGGCGGCGCCAAGGGACATGGCGGTCAGGCGCGGGCTGCTGGCGGCTATTTCTTCGACATGGGTGATGCCGGCGGCACTTTCGATGATGACTTCAAAACTGATGGGTTTGCGCCGGCCCTTGGCGGTTTCAACGGCTGTTACCAGTGCATCGACCGCGTAGACATCGGCGGCGCAGCCGACTTTGGGGATCATGAACTGGTCAATGCGGTCGCCGGCGGTTTCCAGAATTTCCACCACGTCGCGGTACCAATAGGGGGTGTCCAGCCCGTTGATGCGAACGCTCAGGTATTTATTGCCCCAGTCGATATCGTTGATGGCGGCAATGACGTTGGTGCGGGCGGCATCCTTATCACTGGGGGCAACCGAGTCTTCCAGATCCAGATTGATGACATCGGCGGCGCTTTTGGCCATTTTCGGGAACAGTTCTTCGCGCGAACCGGGGCCAAACAACTGGCAGCGATTGGGGCGGGTGGGCGCGGCGGGCTGCAGGCGAAAGCTCATTTCATCGGTCCTGATATAAAATTACGCGAATTGTTGGTGGTGGGTTAGATTATTGCTTGAAGATCGGCAAGCAGGATTGTCGGTGGTATTATCGCACGGTTGGGCGACCCTGGAAGGGGATTATTGCGGTTAATCTTTTAGCTGGCGAATTAACCTGCGAATAATCTGGATTTATTCGAATAATCTATTAACATTTACGGATATTTATGTGAATTACGCGATCAAATTTTTCGCCGAATCGTGAAATAAGGCGACTGAGTTTTTCCTTGGGGGCAGGGCCATGATTAATACACCATATCTTTTGTTTCTTGGCGATGCGCCGGACCAGTTGGCGGCCAAGGTGGCGCAGGGCATCAGTGACTGGCGACCGGAGCAATCGGTGGGGCAGTTTCGCTTGCCCGGCTGCGGCGCGGATGTGGGCCTGGGCGACATGACACTGGCCGAGGCGAAGGCGGCAGGGGCCAAGACGCTGGTGATCGGTGTGGCGAACCGGGGGGGTGAAATATCGGCGGCCTGGCGCGCGGTGCTGGTTGAAGCGCTTGAAATGGGCTTTGATATTGCCAGCGGGTTGCACAACCTGTTGCGCAATGAGCCGGAACTGTATGCGGCATCCCAGACCCATGGCGGTACTTTGCATGATGTGCGGGTGCCCACGGCGGCCTATCCGATTGCAAATGGTGTGAAACGCAGCGGTAAACGTGTGTTGGCTATTGGTACGGATTGCTCGGTTGGGAAAATGTATACCGGTTTGGCGATGGATGCCGAAATGAGCAAACGCGGTTTGAAATCGACGTTTCGCCCCACCGGGCAGACCGGTATTCTGATCACCGGTTCCGGGGTGCCGCTGGATGCGGTAATTGCCGATTTCATGGCCGGGTCGGTGGAGTATCTGACCCCGGATAATGAGGCGGATCACTGGGACCATATTGAGGGGCAGGGCAGCCTGTACCATGTGTCCTATTCCGGGGTGACCATGGCGCTGATCCATGGTGGGCAGCCGGATGCGCTGATCCTGTGCCATGAGCCGACGCGCACCCATATGCGCGGGCTGCCGGGGTATTGGTTGCCGTCGCTGGCGCAATTGCGCGACACGGCGCTGCCGATTGCGCGGGTTGCCAACCCGGCCTGTAAGGTTGCGGGAATTTCGGTGAATACCCAGCATCTGGGCGAGGCCGAGGCGCTGCAATATCTGGCCGGGGTTGAGGCGGAGATGGGCCTGCCTGCGGTTGATCCGTTTCGCCATGGGGCCGGGCGGCTGGTGGATGCGTTGTCCGAAATTTAGGCGCTGGTGCCGGTGGTTAGGTTGCAAGCCTCCGGCGGGGGTATTTTAAGAAAAGAAGAAAGTCAGGGCATGGAAATATCGGTGACGCGGGATGTGTTTCGGCTGGCTGAGGTGTTTACCATTTCGCGCGGATCGCGGAGCGAGGCGAAGGTGTTGACGGTGCGTGTTGCTGATGGCGACAGGCAGGGATGGGGCGAATGTGTGCCCTATGCCCGCTATGGGGAAACGCTGGAAAGTGTCACGGATCAGATAGTTGAGCTGCCTGCAGATATAACGCGTGCGCGGTTACAGGAGCTGTTGGAACCCGGTGCTGCGCGCAATGCGGTGGATTGTGCGCTGTGGGATCTGGAGGCCAAGCGCACGGGCAAACGGGTTTGGCAACTGGCAGGATTGGATGCGCCGGGGCCGGAGGTGACGGCGTTTACCCTGTCATTGGCCGAGCCGGCGGCAATGGAAAAGTCAGCCGCCAAACAGGCGCATCGCCCGGTATTGAAGATTAAGCTGGGCACCGAAGATGACATGGCCCGGCTGGAAGCGGTGCGTCGGGGGGCACCGGATGCGCGCATCATTGTGGATGCCAATGAAGGCTGGAGTGCCGAGATTTATACCGAGCTGGCCCCGCATCTGATCCGGCTGGGGGTGGCATTGGTGGAACAGCCCCTGCCCGTCGGGGAGGACGGAATGCTGGGCGAAATAGCGCGACCATTACCGGTTTGCGCCGATGAAAGCTGCCATGATCGCGCATCACTACCGGGGCTGAAGGGTAAATATGATGTGGTCAATATCAAGCTGGACAAGACCGGCGGGTTGACTGAGGCATTGGCGCTGAAAGCCCAGGCGATATCAGAGGGTTACGGCATCATGGTGGGCTGCATGGTGGGGTCATCCCTGGCGATGGCACCGGCGGTTCTGCTGGCGCAGGGGGTGGCGTTCACCGATCTGGACGGACCGCTGTTATTGGCGCAGGACCGGGAAAAGCCATTGCAGTATGATGACGCCGGGGTGCATCCGCCGATTGCGGAAATGTGGGGATGAGCATGGACCATGCGATCGTCTGGGACTGCGAATTCCTGACCAATGAAGGCGCACCATCACGGTTCTGGTGTGGCCCGAGCGACCCGGATCAGGTTCTGGTGCAGCTGGGCGCGGTGCGCTTGTCGCTGGTGGGTGATTTTGCAATCGGTGACAGTTTTAGTCAACTTGTAATACCGCGCATGCGCACGGGCGGGGTCTGGCGACTTGATACGCACTTTACGCACCTTACCGGCATCACCGAAGCCATGCTTATGCAGGACGGCGTGGAATTGCCCGAGGCGCTGGCAAGATTTGATGCCTTTTCCGGAGGTGCCGCATTTTGGGCCTGGGGACGGGATGAATACCAGGCTTTCGCTATTTCCTGCTATCTGGCCGGGTTTCAGCCGCCGATACCTGCGACCCGGTTTGGTAATGCACCTGTTCTGCTACTGGAAGCGGGTGTTCATCACGATGAGATCGTGGCCTTGCGCAGCCCGGCACTGGCGGCGCATTTTGGCGTGGCCGATCCGGCCGGGCGGGCACATAATGCGGTTGATGACGCGCGTTCTGTTGCGCTGGCGTTGGGGCAACTGCTGCGCGGGGGGCGTCTTAAGGCCGATGACCTTGTCCCCCATGGGCCCGGGTTTGATAGGGCTTGACCTTTTGCCGCCACCCCTAGAAAACACGCAAAAAAGGAAGCTGACATGGGCCGGACAGTATATGTGAACGGTGAGTATTTACCCGAGGAAGAGGCGACGGTTTCGATTTTTGACCGCGGTTTTCTGATGGCGGATGCCGTTTATGAAGTCACGTCGGTACTGGACGGGAAACTGATTGCATTTGCCGGGCATGCCAAGCGGTTGAAACGATCCCTTGGCGAGCTGGATATCGCCGAGCCCTGCGACACGGATGCGTTGCTGGCGATCCACCGCGAACTGGTATTGCGCAACGGTATTGATCAGGGTCTGGTTTATCTGCAGGTCACGCGGGGCAATCCGGGGGACCGGGATTTTGTTTTTCCTGACCCCGCGACCACACCGCCGACGATGGTATTGTTTACCCAGAATATCCCCGGCCTTGCTGAAAACCCGGCGGCGAAGAAAGGTATGAAAATCATATCGATAGACGATATTCGCTGGATGCGACGGGATATCAAAACCACGCAATTGCTGTATCCGAGCATGGGCAAAATGATGGCCAAGGCCGCCGGTGCCGGGGATGCCTGGCTGGTGGAGGATGGCCATGTGACCGAGGGCACCAGCAACAACGCCTATA
>VAPM010142269.1_pt1 | contig 13234 bp, 13 predicted proteins | sample 3395091 | NCBI WGS metagenome assembly VAPM01 (sample SAMN08290445, study PRJNA428436) | hydrothermal vent metagenome | isolation source: Deep-sea hydrothermal vent chimney 3 | place: Pacific Ocean: Juan De Fuca Ridge | reverse complement strand
ACCAAAAAATAGATGAAATAAAAACAGTTAAAGGAAAAGAAAAATTACGCAAAGATGCGTTAAGCACCATTCAAAAAGTTTTAAAAGAAAATACCGGAAGTGAAGGTATCTCAGAACTTTATTTTACAGGTTTTATTATCCAGTAATATTACTAAAAATATCGTGTTTTAATATCACTTAATAAACCATTAGAAGCAGATTCGACTAAATCAAAAACATACTCAAATCCTCGTTCACCACCATAATATGGATCCGGTACCTCAGTATCATCATAATCGGTTGTAAAATCTAAAAACAATTTTAGTTTATCTACATGTTGTGAAGGACATAGTGATTTTAAAATTTGGAAATTATCCATATCCATTGCTAAAACATAATCGAATTTGTCAAAATCCTCTTTTACTGCACGTCTAGCCCTAAGATCACTTAAATCGATTCCTCTGGTAATTGCTGTAGACTGAGATCGACCATCGGGCGGCTCTCCGACATGGTAAGCATGGGTGCCAGCAGAATCAGTTAATATAAATTCAGAATAATTATTCTTTACTACCAGAGCTCTAAAAACACCTTCCGCAGTAGGCGATCGACAAATATTGCCCATACAAACAAATAAAACGTGGATCTTTTTGTTACTAATCATAATGTTATTTAAATTTTAAAATGTGATTCATAGTACAAAACATAACAATCCAATACAATAAAATCAATACTTTTGAATATTTTTGAGTTACTCTTATATGCTAGCAAGTTAATTATTATTGGAATTTTGGTTGTTATGCCGAATATTAATTTATCACTGGAACAGCTTCGCACTTTAATTGGCATTAAAGTTATTCATTCGGGAGAACAATACCAAATTATTGAAGTTATCGAATCCGAACCAGGTTTAATACTGCAAAATTGTACCAACGAAAAATTAATACAAGAAAATCAATTCGGTGACCCAACCCGACGTGCTCCCAAAAATATTACTATTCAAGTATTAACAAAGGATAGAAAAGAACTGCACCCGCAGTTTTTAGCTTTAGATTTATTATAATCTTAAAACTTTATCCATTAGTTAGACTGAATTTTACGAGCTTCTTCTTCCAACATAACGGGAATATCATCACGAATAGGGTAAGCGAGTTTATCAACCTTGCAGATTAGCTCGTTCTCCGCTTTATCATATAGCAATAACCCTTTACAAATTGGGCAAGCTAAAATATCTAATAATTTTTTATCCATACTAACTCTCTAATTTATTTAAAATACTTAATTCCAAAGAATTACTAATTTCACATTCAATCGGCAGATACCAGCAATTTTTAATATTAAAACGATGACATTTAACGGCATCTTTTTCTGTCATTATAATTGGTAAATCATCATCAAAAAGCAAATCTTTTGCACTAAAAGAGTAATGATCTAAAAATACATGTTTAATAAGTTCTATATTATATTTTTGTAAATTTAAAAAAAATTGTTCAGGGTTGGCTATCGCCGCAACTGCATGCACATTTTTATTTTCAAACTCAGTTAAATTTATAGTTTCATTAGCACGTAGTGAATGAAGTGTATTACCTTTATACCACATATTGTACGTATCTTTATTATCGCCGCCGTTAGAGACAATAAAATCAACCAATTCTAACCGTGATATAGGTTCTCTGAGTGGCCCAGCCGGTAAACAGAACCCATTACCAAATTTGCTACTATTATTGACAACAGCAATTTCAATATCACGCTTTAATCGATAATGTTGCATACCATCATCGGAAATAACAATGTCACAATTAGAATATTTTACTAAAGCTCTACCCGTTTCAACACGATTAGGCCCTACTGCCATTGGGCATGATGTTCGTCGAGAAATAACAATAGCCTCATCACCAACAACCAATGGATCACTATCGGGTCTAACTTGTTGAGGCCACTTTTTGGCTAATCCACCATATCCTCGGCTAATAATACCTGGTCGATACCCAGATTGTTTTAATTTATCCGCTAACCAGATAACCAAAGGTGTCTTACCATTCCCCCCTACGGTTATATTACCAACGATAATAACGGGAACATTTAAGCGATATGATTTTAATATATTAAATTGATATAAGTTTTTTCGTAACCATACAATATAACAAAACAACCAGCTTAATGGTTTTAAAAAAAATGTTATTTTGCTTTGCTTATACCAAGAGTGTTGAATGTATTTAATCATTTGAAAATTGTAATTCGTATAAATTAGCGTAGATTCCCTTTTCTTTTAATAATTCCTCATGAGTTCCGTATTCGGCTATTTTACCTGCATCAATAACAACAATTTTATCAACATCCTCTATAGTTGATAATCGATGGGCTATGACCAATGTCGTGCGATCTTTCATTAAAGTTTTTAATGCCGCTTGAATGTGACGTTCTGAATTAGTATCTAATGCCGAGGTTGCTTCATCCAGTATGAGTATCGGAGCATTTTTTAATATTGCTCTAGCGATTGCAATACGTTGCCGTTGACCTCCCGACAGTAACCCACCGTTGTCACCTACGTGGGTTTGCATACCGTCAGGTAATTTTTCAATAAATTCCATAGCATGAGCGGCTTTTGCAGCATTTATAATATCTTCTTTTGAAGCCGATCCTAACGCACCGTACGCAATGTTGTGTTCTATCGTGTCATTAAATAACGTGACATTTTGACTAACTAAAGATATATTTTTACGTAATTCATAAATCGAAACATCTTTAATATTTATATCATCTAAGGTTAATTCTCCTTGTTCAACATTATAAAACCTAGGTAGCAGACTAACCAACGTAGATTTCCCGCCACCAGATTGCCCAACAAAAGCAATAGATTGGTTGGCTTCGATTTCCAAGTTTATATTATTTAGTATTAATTGTTTTTTATTCTGATATGAAAAATTAACGTTTTGAAATTTTATTTTCCCTTTTACATTATCAAGTTTTAGAGTCCCTTTATTTACTTCTTTTTCAGAATCAATAAACTCAAAAACACTCTGAGCAGCTGCAATACCAACTTGAATTTTCGAATTAACATTGGTTATTCGTTTGATTGGTTGCATCAGCGCTATCATTGCAGTTAAAAACGAAACAAACGTTCCTGCAGATATGATTTCATGCTCACTTTGTGTTGTAGCCATATAAATGATAAATGCAAATGCAAATGATAGTATTAATTGTATAAATGGTGTGCTGATAGAGTTGGTAAACTCTAGTTTTAATTGCTGTTTACGATTAAACGAATTAATTTTATCGAACTGTTGTCGTTCATATTGTTGGCCACCGAACATTTTAACAACACGGTTACCAGTAATGGCTTCTTCGACAACGTGACTCACATCCCCCATTGAAGCTTGAATGCGATGACTAATTTTTCTAAATCGTTTACTCACAAATAAAATTAGCATTGCTAATAGTGGCGTCGTTATCAATAAAATAGCTGTTAACATTGGACTGAGATAAATCATCCAAGCAAGCAATACAATAACAGACAAAGAATCCCGAATAACAATAGTTATAACATTAGAAGCGGCACTTGCTAATTGTTCAACATCATAGACTAATTTCGCTGTGATTTTTCCTGGTGATGAGTTATCAAAATAAGGGACAGGTAAATCAATAATATGATTAAACATTAATTTTCGTAAATCACGAATGACATTACGAGCAACTAAATTCATAAAATAGGTAGATATAAACCCTGAAACCATTCGGACTGTAAAAATTAAAACAACAAATATTGGTAACCATGTAATAATAGTCGGATCTTGTTTTACAAAACCATCATCTAATAATGGTTTCATCAAAAACGCAAAAGCTGCATCAGTTACTGAATAAACCGCCATACCACAAACTGAAAATGCAAATACTTTCCAATAAGGAATGACATGCGACAAAAGACGTCGGTAAATTTTTATGCCGTTAGCACTGGTATCGGCGCTGTTACTTTTTTTGGACATTATTATTCTGGATCAATAGCCTGTTTAGTTGCAAAGGTCATATTTGACAATCCTAATTGTCTAACTGCATCCATCGTTTTTATAATAAATTGATAAGGTGTACTTTTGTCGGCACTAATTACAATTTGAGGATCTTTTTTACCCTTTGCTGTTAGTTGTATGGCTCTTTTTAAAGTACGCATTTTGTTGTTAACAAGCCGTTTATCATTGATAAATACCCGCCCTTGCTGATCTAAACTCACTTCGATAATAAAAGCTTTATGCTTTGAAACCTTGCCTGAAGATTCAGGTAAATCTATTGATAGTTCAGAGCTTTTATTAAAGGTGGTTGAAACCATAAAAAATATCAACAACAAAAACACCACGTCGATCAATGGCGTTAAGTTAAGATCGGGTTCTTCAAGTGCTTTTTGACGAAACATCATAATAAAATCCGTTATCTTTTATCTTTTTCACGATCACCATGCATAACATCAACAATTTTTAATGCTTCTTCTTCCATGGTAATAACAAGTTCATCAACCTTTCCTTTGAAATATCGATAAAATATTAAACTCGGTATTGCAACAGTTAATCCGGTTGCCGTAGTAATGAGTGCTTCAGAAATACCACCAGCTAATACTGTCGGATTACCAACACCTTGAGTTGTTATAGCAGCAAAAACTTTAATCATGCCGATAACCGTACCTAATAAGCCTAACAACGGAGTGATTGATGCTATTGTGCCAAGTGTATTTAAAAATCGATCAAGCTCAGGAACTACCTGACGACCGGTTTCTTCAACACTTTGTTTCATAATTTCACGAGGATGATGCCGATTCAACAAACCAGCGGCGAGTATCACTCCAAGTGGCGAGCTTTTACGTAAAGCCTCAATATGTTTATTATCCAAGGTCTTATTTTTATACCATTGCCAAATCTGACCAACTAGATTTTTTGGGGCTATTTTTTTACGTTGCAGTGCCCAAAACCGCTCACAAATAATGGCAAAGGCTATAACCGAACTAAGTAATAGCGGAATCATCAACCACCCGCCTGCTTTAATCATTTCAAACACATTAACTTCCTTTCTAAGATATTGTTTTTAATGCAATTTATTTAATATTTATCACAGCTTTACTGATTTTGCATCTTCTCAAAATAACCGCCAGATGTGGTCATTAGTAGACCTAATTATGCCAGAATCGACGCTGAGATACTCTATATAGTTCCGGTTTTTTAAGTAATAAGGGGTCTAAAGTAAATGTTATTGAGCCAAATTTACTAGTAGAATAGTCAACAACATCAGCTTCTTTGTAGCGCTTAGATACAATTTTTGAAGGAAACTTATATCGATTACGGTAACCAACTGGATACAACACATAATCTGGATTAACTCTATTAATAAATTCAACCGTTGATGATGTCTTGCTGCCGTGGTGCGGTGCAATTACTATATTAGCGCTGATATCAAGGTTACTATTGTTTAAAATTTCTTGCTCGGCTTTTGATTCTATATCTCCAGTTAATAAAATTGAATTGCTTTTTGTAGCGTTGGACGATAATATTTTGATGACACAAGAGGCATTGTTTTTACTCAGTGTTGAATCTTGTGTCGGATGAATAATTTTAAAATCCACACCATCCCAGGTCCAGTGATTTCCAGCAAAACAGTAATTGATTGGAATTTTTTTAATCTGTTGGCTGATTTTTGATTTAACTTTATTTGGATCACTTGTTAAAATTTTATCGACATTAATTGCTTTAACCACAGACTGAATTCCACCAATATGATCATTATCACTATGGCTAATGATCATCAAGTCGATATTATCAATTCCTTTTGATTTTAAATACGGTATTATAACAGTATTGCCAGTATTAAATGATTGACTATAACGTGGTCCGGTATCAAATACTAAAACATGAGCTTGAGTTTGTATCACTACAGATAAACCTTGCCCCACATCCAATAAAGTTGCTTTTACTGAACCAAATTCAGGTACTTGTGGTTTTTCAAAAAATAACGGTATTAGAAAAAATGAGGCCAACCATTTTGTCGGAAAATGTTTTGGCAAAAATAATAAAATAATAGCAATACATAAAAATATGAAAGTTGAATACGGTATATGGTTTATTTGAAATGAAGAAAATCCAAGATTAGCTAAAAACTCAAGAAAAATCCAAGTTTTATCCAAAGTAAAAGTAACAGCATCTAAAATTATTACGCTAATAGATGTAGGGAACAATGCCATAGTACAACCTGCTAAAAAAATAGCGGGTACAATAAAAAAACTAAACACAGGAACTACTATAAAATTAGCTATAGGCGAAATTAGCGATGACTCGTTAAAATACAGTAAAACAAATGGCATTAAACCTATACCGATAACTAACTGAATAACGCTCCAATTATAAAGTGTTAAAGATATTTTATTAGTAGTCAATTTCGGCATTTTTGAAAAATAAATAATAATCCCCACGGCAAAAAAAGATAACCAAAACCCCGGGTTTAATACGGCAAATGGCGATAATATTAAAACCACCAGTAATGCAACTGATAAGGTTTTCCAACTATTGGCTCTAACATCAACTAATATCGATATCATGACAACACACAGCATAATTAATGCTCGTTGAGTCGGAATTGAAAATCCTGCCATTGCTGAATAAATTACCGCAGATGATATTGCTAACATTGCTGCAACTTTAGCTGAAGGAATAGCCGTAACAAGTGCGCTATTAAATCCCCACAGCCATCTCGACATAAAAAACACTAACCCCGCAATTAATCCAATATGCAATCCGGAAATTGCAATTAAATGACTGGTTCCTGTTTTTCTAAACACCTCCCATTGATTATCTGTTATTTCGCTTTTGTCTCCCAATAATAGTGCTAAAATTATGGGCCTATACTCAGAACGATTAATTTCATTAATACTTTGTTTTAAATTAAAACGAATACGATTAAAAGATAAAAAAGAGTGATTTGCTTGTAATAATTTATTTTTTTTACTTTTACGCACATAACCTTTAGCATCTATTTTATTTTGAAACATCCAGGCTTCATAATCAAAGCCACCCGAATTTTGGTAACTAAATGGTTTTTTTAACCGAACAATTAATTGCCAATAATCATCGGGTATTAGTTTCGGTGCTGAACCATACCAATTTAATTTAATCTTTTTTGGTGATGAATATTTATTATTGTTATATACAACAGAATTAACTGTAAATTCAAAACGGCTTCTACGTCCAATTTTTTCAGGTAGACTTGATATAAAACCTTGAACTAAAATATCCTCACCTTCTAGCTCAGGGCTTATTTTATTATTCAGTAGTTGATGAGCAATAACGGTAGCCCAAACAAACCCAGCAAAATACCAGAGCAATATTGTTATCACTGGTTTTTTAAAGAAAAATAATGGTGTAAAAAAGATAAATGAAAAAATTAGGGCCAAGGACGGCAACTCACTTTGAAAAGTAAGCGTCACTATCCCCGATAAAAATGCTATTGTCCTTAAAAGCAAGTCTCAGACTCCGCTGAAATTTATGGTATACTTAGTTATTTAAGTTAAAGTTGACATCTTATGATTAAGAAGCACCTTCAAAAATACATCCCCGATCATAGTAAAATTAAATCAAATCCCCAATTAAATCGTATTTTTGGACGTTTACTACATGATCCTAATCTACTACATTTAAACCGACATTCAGTGACAGGAGCAACGTTAATTGGCTTATTCATGGCTTTTATGCCAATGCCTTTTCAAATGGTACCGGCTGCAGCCTTAGCGATCTATTTTCGTGTCAACTTGCCTATTTCGATTGCTCTAGTTTGGATTAGTAATCCTATTACGATGCCACCAATATTTTATTTTTGTTATTTAGTCGGCTCTTGGATATTAGGAACCGAACTAATTGATATTGAATTTCATCTATCTTTTGAGTGGCTTTCCACTCGGCTAATTGAAATTTGGCAACCTTTTTTATTAGGGTGTTTCATTGTTGCGTCAGTTTCTGCCATTGTTGGTGCTGTTAGTATTAGACTTTTATGGCGTTTACACATTGTAAGTAACTGGAAAAAAAGAAAACTCAACCGCAAAAAAATTAAATAGTTTGCGTTAAAATGCCATCTTGTAAATGTAACACCCGATCCATTTTATTTGCTAAGGTTGTATCATGAGTGACGACAATATAACTAGTATTAAATTCTCGATTTAATTCCATCATTAAATCATAAATTTTAGTTGCCGTATTCGCATCTAAATTACCAGTGGGTTCGTCGGCCAATACACATTTAGGCTTAGTAACTAATGCTCGAGCAACAGCAGCTCGTTGACGTTCGCCGCCAGATAACTCAGAAGGTTTATGTTGTAGCCTTTTTGCTAAACCAACATGAGTCAGCATTTCAACGGCACTTTTTTGAGCTTCTTTAATCGTAATGCCTCGAATAAGTAATGGCATTGCAACATTTTCAAGTGCATTAAATTCTGGCAGTAGATGATGAAACTGATATACAAATCCAAGAGAGGCATTACGTAATTTACCCCGCTCGGTATCATTTAATTTAGCCATATTTTTACCATCAACATAGACCGTACCTTGTGTCGGCATATCTAAGCCGCCCAATAAATGTAATAACGTACTCTTACCGGAACCGGAAGAACCAATAATCGAAACTTGCTCTCCCTTAGTGACAGATAAATTAACTTGTTTTAATACTTCAACTTTAACCGGACCAATATCAAATTGTTTCGAAAGGTCGGTACAGTGGACAATGGAATTATTATTCATATCGTAAAGCGTCTGCTGGTTGTGTTCGTGAAGCGCGATAGGCGGGATATATTGTTGAAAAAATACAAATTAAAAATGAAACCATCCCGATTAAACCAACATCGTTCCAATGCAAATCCGATGGTAATTCGCTAATATAATATATGGATTTATCTAAAATCTGAATTCCTAGAATTTTCTCAATCCATGGAACAACCACATCAATATTTAACGCCAATAATACACCACCGATAGTTCCTAAACTAGTACCAACCAACCCAATAATGGTGCCTTGTACGATGAATATATTCGTCACCATTTTGGGCGAAGCTCCTAGTGTTCTTAATATTGCAATATCGCTTTGTTTGTCCGTAACAACCATTACCAAGGTTGATAATATATTAAATGCCGCCACTGCTACAATTAATAACAATAACAAAAATATCATTATTTTTTCTCTTTTCACTGCTCGAAACCAGTTGGACTGGTAGGTACTCCAATCTCGAATCCATAAATTTGGAAAGACAGTTTCAGCTAATCGAACCGTTGTATTGGGCGCTAAAAACAAATTTTCTAGTTTGACTCTAACACCGGTTATTTGCTTTTTCATTCGAAATAGTTTTTTAGCATCTTCTAAATGAATTATTGCAATTGAATTATCATAAAAATCATGTCCTACCGAGAACACTCCGGCAACAGTAAAACGTTTCATCCTAGGAGATACTCCAGCAGGAGTTACATTTGTACTCGGAGTAACAATGGTAACTTTTTCGCCAACTCCTAACCCTAATGCTCTTGCCAACCCTTGCCCAAGTAAAATTTTATATTGCCCTGCAACTAAGTCATTAATGTTACCCGATAACATTTTTTTGCCAACATTCGATACCGTTGGTTCTTGTTCAGGTAAAATTCCTCTAATGGCTGCACCACGAACATAGCGTCCTCGAATTAACATACCTTGGGATTGTATATAGGGAGCCGCGGCTATCACCTCTGGTTGTTTTTTGACGGTAGTAACCACCGTTTCCCAATCGTTTAATCTACCTTCATAGTTACTGATTGTCATATGAGCAACCATATCCAGTATTCGACTACGTACTTCTTTTTCAAAACCATTCATCACAGACAAAACAGTAATTAAAGCAGCTACACCTAATGCAATTCCCAACATCGATGAAAATGAAATAAAAGAAATAAAATGATTACGCCTTTTAGCACGTGTATAACGTAAACCAATATAAATTGCTAATGGACGAAACATGTTTATTCCTTAAATTGCTATTATGCTAGTAAAATTGTATTAAGTCGAAACCAGTCTGCACAGTCTAACGTGAGATAAATTGAATATCCAGAATTATATAATTAAAGAAATAATAGGATTCAGTTTCTTTACGTAAACAGTTAGTCAACCGCTCGATAAACTTCAAAAACATTTGGTAATTGTTCTATTTTTATTAAAACTCGACTTAATTCATGCACAGTGTTAATTTCTACCGTGATTTTCATTTTCGCCGAATTATCACTCTTATTTGATAAAGTATTCACTGAAATTAAATTTATGTTTTCATTTGCAACTATTGCCGTAATGTCACGCAATAACCCTTTCCTGTCAATTGCTTTAATTATAATTCCAACTGGGTAAATTTGTTCTGAACTCGTATTCCAATCTACAGCGATTAACCTCGAATCATTCTCTGTATCCATGTTTAAAACATTTTTACAGTCATGTCGATGAATAGTAACGCCTCGCCCTTTAGTAATAAAGCCAATAATGTCATCTCCCATAACAGGTTTACAACAAGTTGCAAAATTTGTTAAGAGATTACCAACACCTTGAACGGTGATGTCATTTGATTTTTTGGATAACTCTTTAGGTTTGGATATTTTAGTTTCTTGTTCAACAGCAATTTTTTGATTTGACAAATTAGCGGCTGCCGGGCTTAGTTGAGACGAATTAATATCACCTCGTCCAATAGCTGAAAAAAAATCATCGGTGTTTTTATACTTAAAATATTCAGCCAGTTCTAAATATTGAACATCTCTAATCCGTAGGCGATGCAACTCTTTTTCAAGCGTATGTTTGCCAGCTTCAATATTCATGTCTAAATCTTGTAATTTAAACCAATGACGAACATGAGAACGTGCTCTTGATGTGTTTAAATAACCTAATTGATTATTTAACCAGTCACGGCTAGGTGTGCCATTATTATTTGTTAATATTTCAATTTGATCGGCATTTTTTAATTCATATGTTAATGGAACTATACGGCCATTAACTTTAGCGCCACGACAGCGGTGACCGACTTCAGAGTGAATATGGTAAGCAAAATCCAAAGGTGTTGCTCCTTGGGACATATCAATAATATCACCATGAGGTGTTAACACATAGACTCGTTCTTCAAAAACTTCTGACTTAAATCTATCAATGAAATCGTTATCGTCTTCTGATTCCTCTTTCCATTGTAATAATTGTCGCAACCATGCAATTTTTTGTTCATAGCCTTTATTATGGGAAGGCCCTTCTTTATAACGCCAATGAGCAGCGATACCCAATTCAGCATGCTCATTCATTTGTTTTGTTCTAATTTGTACTTCTAACGTTTTACCTTCAGGCCCAACTACCGCGGTATGAATTGATTGATACATGTTCTCTTTTGGTGTTGCAATATAATCATCAAATTCCTTTGGAATATGTCGCCATTTACTGTGTATTACACCCAAAGCTGAATAACAATCAGCAATTGATGCAACAACGATTCGAACTGCACGTACATCATAAAGTTCATGAAAGCTAATACCCTTCCTTTTCATTTTTCGCCAAATGCTATAAATGTGCTTGGGTCTGCCAGTAACCTCAGCTTTAATATTAGAATCCTTTAATGCATCAGTAACAACAGTTGTGACTCGATCAATGTACTCTTCTCTATCGATGCGTCGCTCATCCAGAAATTCAGCAACTTTTTTATAGGTTCTCGGTTCGAGGTAACGTAAAGATAAATCTTCAAGCTCCCATTTCATTTGCCAGATACCTAAACGATTTGCAAGTGGCGCATAAATCTCTAATGTTTCACGCGCAATTCGCTTTTGCTTATGTTCAGGTAAATATTTCAAAGTTCTCATATTGTGTAATCGATCGGCTAATTTGATTAAAACAACACGAACATCTTCGGCCATTGCCAATAACAACTTGCGTAAGCTCTCGGTATGACCTTGCTTGTATTTACTGTCTAAACTGAAGCTATCAACTTGCTGATCAATAATATTCATTTTAGTTACGCCATCGACTAAATGGCTAATTTGAGAGCCAAAGGCTTGCTCTAACTGTGGTAAATTTTTATCCGTGTCTTCGATAACATCGTGAAGAATGGCGGCTGCGAGCGTTTCGTGGTCTAAATGGAGGGAGGCTAATATTTCTGCAACAGCGACTGTATGGGTGATGTGTAACTCCCCTGAGGCACGAATTTGCTGTCCATGAGCCTCTCGAGCAAACTCATAAGCACGGTAAATTAAATCAACTTGATCATCTGAATTTCCTGCGCCCAAATTCGCTAGCCAGTCACAAATACCTTGATTGTTGACAAAATTATCGAGAATAGAGCTTTGAGTTTGCGTATCCATCATATTTTTTGCTGTTTTAGATCAAATGAGGTATAAATTTGCGACTCAATGACTTGCATGAAATATAATCTAGTTCTAAAGTTGTATTATGCATTAAATTTTGTTTATAACCTATTGATACAGTATAGTTTATGATATGTTGAATTTTGGAGAAAAAAAGTAATGAAACGTATTTTTATGGGCAGTATTATTGCTTTGCTACTATCTTTTCAGTCAGTTAGTGCTGAATCTCTGCAAATGCCCAATAATTCCTCATCAATCTCGGTAGAAATCCCTTCACGCGGAATGACGATGAGTGGTGTTGAAGAGCATTTTGGTGAGCCTGAAGCAAAGAAAGAAGCGATAGGTGAGCCACCAATTACGGTGTGGCAATATTCAAATTATACGGTATATTTTGAATATAAAAATGTTATTCATACCGTTGTTGATAAAGGTTAAGCATTAAATATACTGGTGAAATACTAATTACACCAGTATATTATTAATAGTGTAAATTAAGGTACTACTGGAAATTTTAATAATTTAGAGGATAAGTACCAGCGATTATTCTTTTCATCATATTGCCACTCCTGCCGATCAATAAAACTTTTTTCCACGAAATCATTAACATTATAGAATCGTATTTTAACTACTTGGTGTGCAATCATTTCTTCTTCATTAACACTTTTTTGAATCACATCATAACCTGTTACTTTTAAGCTTTTTATATTTTTAGGAAATTTTGCCGAAGTAACCGCATCTTCTTTCAAAAAATGTACAGCTCCTGAGACATCCCCCCAGCGTATTGTTCGCTCATAAGCTCGCCAAGTATGACCAAGAGCTTGAATGGGTTCTACTGAAGCACAAGATATTATACTTACAGTGGTTACTATTAAAAAGAGCTGAAATATTAGTTTTAATTT
>VAPM010589439.1_pt1 | contig 13239 bp, 6 predicted proteins | sample 3395091 | NCBI WGS metagenome assembly VAPM01 (sample SAMN08290445, study PRJNA428436) | hydrothermal vent metagenome | isolation source: Deep-sea hydrothermal vent chimney 3 | place: Pacific Ocean: Juan De Fuca Ridge | reverse complement strand
GGTCAATACCGGAATGGTAGTGCTTTCTGGCGAAATCACCACTGAAGCATGGGTCGATATGCAGGCCGTTGTGCGCAAAACAGTTAAGGAAATCGGTTATAACAGCTCTGAAATGGGCTTTGACTGGGAATCATGCGCCGTTATCACCTCTATAGACAAACAGTCAGCAGACATAGCTATGGGTGTTGATGAATCTGACGACCACGAACAGGGCGCTGGCGATCAGGGTTTAATGTTTGGTTATGCAAGCAATGAAACTGATGTATTAATGCCTGCACCTATTACTTATGCTCACCAGCTAGTAAAGCGTCAGGCTGAAGTTCGCAAGAATGGCACCCTTTCATGGTTACGCCCTGATGCAAAAAGCCAGGTGACATTCCGTTATGAAGATGGCAAACCCACGTCAATTGACGCGGTTGTATTATCTACACAGCATAATCCTGAAATTAGTCTTGAAGCACTGCGCGAAGCAGTAATGGATGAAATCATCAAACCTGTGCTGCCTGCGGATTTAATTAGCAAAGACACCAAATACTTTATAAACCCAACCGGCAATTTCGTTATTGGCGGACCTGTTGGCGATTGCGGCCTGACAGGACGTAAAATTATTGTTGATACTTATGGCGGCATGGCACGTCATGGTGGCGGTGCTTTCTCTGGCAAAGACCCCTCTAAAGTTGACCGTTCTGCAGCCTACGCAGGTCGCTATGTTGCTAAAAACATTGTCGCCGCTGGCCTTGCTGATAAATGTGAAATTCAGGTGTCTTATGCTATTGGTGTTGCTGAACCAACTTCAATTTCTGTTCAAACATTTGGTACGGGTAAAATCGATGATGATCGCATTATCGAGTTAGTTCGTGAACACTTCGACCTTAAACCTAAAGGTCTGGTCACTATGCTAGACCTACTGCGTCCAATTTACAGAGACACAGCCGCATACGGTCACTTTGGTCGCGAAGAACCCAATTTCACCTGGGAAAAAACCGATAAAGCGGAAGCATTAAAAGATTCAGCTGGTCTATAATTCCAACAACATCTTTAGAAATCCGGGAAATTTGTTTCCCGGATTTAATCTATTTCTGAGGGGCGCTGCAGCGGATATGCTTATAAACATAAATCCGTCAGGCTCAGAACGTTTCATAAACGGCGCTCATTTCTTAACCACTAATTAGGAGATGAGCTATGAACGCCGTCATCGATAACAACTTCACTGACTTCAAAGTCGCTGATATGTCACTGGCCGATTGGGGCCGCAAAGAAATTGCTATAGCTGAAATCGAAATGCCAGGTCTTATGGCATTACGCGAAGAATACGCTAACGAGAATCCACTCACTGGCTGCCGCATTATGGGCAGCATACACATGACCATTCAAACAGCTGTACTGATTGAAACACTGATTGCGCTGGGCGCTGAAGTACGCTGGGTTTCCTGCAATATTTTTTCCACTCAGGATCATGCGGCTGCTGCAATTGCTGCACAGGGTATTCCTGTTTTTGCCTGGAAAGGTGAGACCATTGAAGAATACTGGTGGTGTACTGAGCAAGCGCTATTATGGCCTGACGGTAAATTACCAAACATGATTCTGGATGACGGTGGCGATGCAACTCTATTAGTTCACAAGGGTGTTGAGTTTGAAAAAGCCGGCGCTATTCCAGCAACAAAAGACGATGACAATGAAGAATATAAAGCCATTCTTGATGTATTGCGTCGCACTATCAAAACCGGCTCAAGCACATGGCAGGATATCGCCGCTAGCGTTAAAGGCGTAACAGAAGAAACCACTACCGGCGTTCACCGTCTTTACGAAATGCAGGAAAAAGGCGAATTATTATTCCCCGCCATGAATGTAAACGATTCAGCAACAAAATCTAAATTTGATAATCTGTATGGTTGCCGTGAATCATTAATCGACAGCATCAAACGTGCAACCGATGTAATGATTGCAGGCAAAATCTGTGTAGTGCTGGGTTATGGCGATGTAGGCAAAGGCTGTGCTCAGGCTTTCCGTGGCATGGGTGCAACAGTATGGGTTACAGAGATTGATCCTATTTGTGCATTACAGGCTGCAATGGAAGGTTATCGCGTAGTAGAAATGAATGATGCCGCAGCAATGGGTGATATTTTTGTTACAACTACCGGCAACGTTAATGTTATCGACCATGATCATATGGTTGATATGAAGAACGAAGCTATAGTTTGTAATATCGGCCACTTTGATTCAGAAATTAATATTGCATCTCTGGAAAAATACCAGTGGGAAGAAATCAAACCTCAGGTTGACCATGTGATTTTCCCTGATGGTAAGCAAATTATTATTCTTGCAAAAGGTCGTCTGGTTAATCTGGGTTGTGCAACAGGCCATCCTAGCTTTGTTATGTCTGCTTCATTTACCAACCAGGTTATGGCTCAGATTGAGTTCTACAAAAACAGTGCTGACTACGATAATAAAGTTTATATCCTGCCCAAGAAACTGGATGAAAAAGTAGCTCGTTTACATTTAAAAAAAGTAGGCGCAAATCTTACTGCTTTATCTCAGGAACAGGCTGACTATATCAACGTTCCTGTTGATGGCCCATATAAAGCCGAGCATTATCGCTACTAAAGAATAGACACAGAGCCCCAGAGGCCGCAAAGTTAGTTAAGTAAATAACTTTGCACACCTCTGGGCCTCAGTGGCTCTACATAAAAATAAATTCTGGCAACAAACACCATGCAATCACAAAAAAAATTCTCACAAATATTTAGCTGCGAATTCTTTCCACCTAAAACAGACAGGGGAATGGAAAACCTGCGCAATAGCAGTCTGAAATTAAAAAAGGAAATGAACCCCGAGTTTTTTTCAGTGACTTATGGTGCAGGCGGATCTGAGCAGGAAAAAACATTTGAAGCAGTTAAACAGATAAAACAGGCTTCCGGCACAGCAGTTGCGCCTCATTTAACCTGCATAGGCTCTACAAAGAAACAGATCTTAAATATTCTTAATAATTATATTGAACAGGACATACATCGTATTGTGGCATTACGCGGTGACATTCCTGATGGCACATCCACAGGTGAATTTTCATACGCAAATGAACTAATCAGCTTTATCCGGCAGGAAACAGGCGATCATTTTGACCTTGAGGTTGCCGCCTATCCAGAGTTTCACCCTCAGGCTAAAAATGCTGAAATAGATTTACAAAACTTCAAACGCAAAGTTGATGCAGGCGCAACAACAGCTATTACACAATATTTTTATAACGCAGATGCCTATTTTCGATTTATTGATAGCTGCGAAAAACTAAATATCAGCATCCCAATAATACCTGGCATTATGCCAATAACTAACTTCACCAATCTTGCTCGCTTCTCTAATATGTGTGGAGCAGAAATACCTCGCTGGCTTTACAAACGGCTTGAAGCTTTAGGCGATGATATAGAATCAATAAAAGAACTGGGCGCTGATGTGGTTACTGAAATGTGTCAGAAACTAATAAATGCTGGCGCACCCGGTCTGCATTTTTACACATTAAATCAGGCAGAAGCAACTTTGAAAATTTATAAAAATCTAAATTTATAATTTTATAAATCTATTAAAAAAACTTTATGAAATCACCCCGCATTTATCAAAACACCGAACTTGCAAATAAAAACATCATAGAATTAGATAAAGCGGCATCCCACCATCTGGTACGCGTACTGCGACACAAAACATCCGACTCCATTATTTTATTTAATGGCGATGGTTTTGAATACATCGCACAATTAAATATTCAGGGAAAGAAAGTTTTTTCTGAAATACAAAAACAAATAAAAACCGACAATGAGTCACAACTTAAAATCACCTTATTACAGGGCATTTCCAAGGGCGACCACATGGATATCAGCATCCAGAAAGCCGTTGAACTTGGGGTAAATAAAATAGCCCCTGTTATTTGCCAACGTACTGTTGTTAACTTAAAAGCCGATAGAATTGAAAAAAAACTAAACCACTGGCAGAAAATAATTATCAGCGCATGTGAGCAATGTGGACGAAACATTATTCCCGAACTATTGCCCCCACTTAAACTTGGTGATTTTATTAATAAAGATATTCCCGGCCTCAAACTAACTCTTGATCCCACATCAGAAAATAAACTCAATTCTCATAAGCCCAAAACAGATGAAGTTATTTTATTAATTGGCCCAGAAGGAGGCTTAACTCAGGAGGAGCTTTTATTAGCAAAAGAAAAGCAGTTTAATGGCGTGCAACTAGGCTCAAGAATATTAAGAACCGAAACAGCCGCTTTAGCATCAATAGCTGCATTACAAATTTTATGGGGTGATTTTTAAATTTAAGAAAGCTTAACTCATGATGTGCTTAATAACTTGTTCCAGCTTTTCTAAATCAACAATACTGGCATCATGCTCAAGTAACATTACCTTCTGCTCTACAGCAGGATGACTGACCTGTTCTTTATTTGCAATAACACTTGCAGCATCAACATTTATAACTTTAGGCGCACCCTGCACCAGAATAGACATAAATGGAAATAATTTATCGTCGCTTACAGAATACATTACAGCAGCTTTAACATCACCACTTGCCAGACTTGGCATACGCACACCACCCAACGACTCAAAAGAAATCAGTGGTACAGAGTTGCCACGCCAGTCCAGGTAGCCCAGCATCCAGTCTGGTTTATTGGCTACGTTAATAATATTTCTTATAGGTACTATTTCTGCAATGGCGGCATTAGGCAGAACTAACAGATCATTATTAACTGCCAGCAATACACACTTTACCTGTTCGGATAACTCTGTCATTAATTTACTAACTCATTAATATTTTCCATTAACTCATCTTCCTGGAATGGCTTACCCATATATTTATTTACGCCTATTTCCATAGCTTTATCTCGATGTTTATCGCCAGTACGTGAAGTAATCATAATAATGGGTAAATCATTTAGGCGGTCATCATTGCGTACATGCGTTGCCACTTCATATCCATCCATACGTGGCATTTCAATATCTAACAACATAACGTCCGGCTTCATATCCTGTAATTGCGCAACAGCATCAACTCCATCTTTTGCAGTAACTACTTTTATGCCATGACGAGCAAGCATCCGTTCAGTTACTTTACGAATTGTAATTGAGTCATCGACAACCATCACCACGATTTCCTGTGCCTCTTCAACAATGTCTTCCACCGTTGGTTGGTCTATTTCAGACTCAGTAGCCACATGAAACAGCGATTCACCCAGTACAATAACATTCATTTCCAGAATCAATACAACACGGCCATCACCTAGAATAGTTGCACCAGATATACCACGCACTGTGCTAATTTGTGGGCCTACAGGCTTAACCACTATTTCACGACGACCAAGTAAATCCTCAACATGTAATGCAACTCGTTGATCACCTACATGCGCCAGCAAAACTGGAAATAGCTGGGTATTGTTAGAATAGTCCGATTGATTACCTGTTAATAAATAACCCAGATGCTTTAACTCATATGTTGTTCCTGCGAACTCATAGGTATGATCATCGCTATCATAAAATTCCTGTAGCTCAGGCCCTGATAAACGCACAACACCTTCAATACTATTAAGCGGAACCGCATAAACATCATCATTAGCATGAACAAGTAAGGCATGATTGATAGCCAGTGTTAATGGCAGGCGTATAGTAAATGTTGTTCCTTTACCCTGTATGGTATCTATTTCAAGCACACCACCTAACTGCTTAATTTCACTATCAACCACATCCATGCCAACGCCACGACCTGAAATTTGTGTTACTTTTTCTGCCGTACTAAAACCTGCACCCATAATAAATTGAAGAACATCGTGGTCACTCAACTTACTGCCTGAATCAATTAATCCTTTTTCAGTTGCCTGCTTTCTGACCGCCCCTATATCAATACCACGACCATCATCTATTACTTTGATCATGACATCACCACCTTCACGATCAACACTTACATTTATATTACCAATTTCAGATTTACCTGCGGCAATACGATCTGTTGGCAACTCTATGCCATGAGATACTGCATTACGCAGCATATGCTCTAGAGGCGCAACGATTCGATCCAGAACAGTACGATCAACTTCACTGGTTTCACCGCTAATATCAAGCTCAACTTCTTTATCTAATTCACGTGCCGTTTGTCTTACAATTCTTCGTAAACGTGAAGCTAGCCCACCAAAATGAACCATACGAGTTCGCATCAGGCCTTCCTGCAACTCAGTACTTACACGAGATTCCTGCAATAACAATGTTTCAGAATCACGAATATCTTCAGAAAGAATCTCTTTAATACTTTCAATATCACCAACAGTTTCCTGCAAACTTCGTGATATTTGCTGCATGGTAGAAAAGCGATCCATTTCCAGCGGATCAAAATGCTCATCATATTGATCAGACTCTTTTTCGTAACGAGACAGGATTTGTGCTTCAGTTTCAATGGAAAGCTTACGTAATTGTTCACGCAAACGTATAACAGTTTGATCCATTTCAGTTAAGTTGAATGAAAAGTTAGTTACCTGCTGGCCCATACGCGCATGATAAACACTCACCTCTCCCGCATGATTGACTAAATTATTCAGTAAATCTGAACGTACCCGTACCTGTTCATGCGCTATATTTTTAGGGGATACTTCTTCATTTTCATGTATTGTTTCTGTTTTTGGTAAAACAAAGGTAGATTTACCTGAGTCTTTTGAATCTACGGATTTTTTTTCTACAACATCTTCAATTATTAATTGGCCCGTCTCTTCTTCAGGGACAAGTTGCTCAACTTCCTCTTCCTGCTCTTCATCAGGAATTATCTCATCAACATCTTCAATTATTAATTCAGGACTATCGTTGTCGTTCTCTTCTTTATCTTTAAGAGACAACGCCTCTTCAGAAATTTCTATAGCAAATGTAGGGTCTGAATCAGTATCGTCCTGAGCATCTTCTTCAATTCTCAGCAAGACCGCATCATCTACATTATCATCAGAAACATCAAATTCCGAAAGATCTTCTTCAGATTTTTCTAGCTCAGCACTTATCTCAGGCTCAGGATCTTCTTCATCGCTTGAAGGCGACTCTTCTGATTTTGAATCAATGCCTTCACCTCTACGCAAAGATTCCAAACGATTTATTAATTCAGCAGCTGAAGAAACCGGCTCTCTTACTTTTACTTTAGCCAGCATATCTGACAAACGATCCATAGATTCATGCAGCACATTGGACAGGCCTTTGGAGAAATTAACTCGTCCATCATTTACCGCAATAATCAATGATTCCAGCACATGCGTCAAATCACCAATAGGCGCAAGGTCTGCCATGCGTGCGCCACCTTTAAGTGTATGCAGGTAACGCTGTAAATCATTTACACTTTCTACATCATTTTTGTCACTGCTCCATCGTTGCAAAGTATTTTCACAACCATCCAGTAATTCTTCCGCTTCTTCCAGAAATATATCAACCAGCTCTTCGTCCACTTCACTATAAGAGACCAGTGATTCTTCATCATTAATCTTTGCAGAATCATCTTCACTAGTTGCAATTTTCGAATCTGCTAACGCACTACCCATAGACTGAATGCGTTCTAACAATGCTTTATCTGGATGCAAACGTTTTGATGGATCAGCAAGTTTTTCCAGCATAGATGCAACAACCTGACAGACATCTGCTATCAATTTTGCACCATCGTCTGGAATTTCTGTATTCTCCATCTCCTGCTGAAGACGAGCATATTTTTCAAGCGCACCACACAGTTCTGCAATTTCTTCAACTTCGGCTGTGCGAGCACTGCCAAACAAGGTGTGTAGGGCGCGAATTAATTCAGGACTGGCCTGTAATTTTTCCTCTCCCTGATAGTGCCTGTTAAGCAACTCATTTATTAACTTTAAGTGTGTTTCTGATTCGCCTTTAAAGATTCCAAACAGGACAGGATCAATATGTATTTCAAGTTCAGCGCCAGGATCAAAAGACGATTGCTCTTTATCAACAACCAGCTCATCTTCTATTATTACACCTGGTTCATCAATTTTATCTTCTGCTACATCTAATTCAGTAACAACTTCATCGGCTAGCTCTTCCTGCTCTTCATCAAACTGAATTTCTTCCTCTTCTTCAGGCGATATTGCCATTTGAAGCGCTTCCAGATCCTCAGTTAAATCGATATCAAAATCATCTTCCGATTCTTCATCAATTTCATCCTCTATAGAAAAATCATCAGCAGACAAATCAATTTCATCTAAGTCTGCATCATTCTTAACTTCCAGTGTAATTTCATCTTCAGACATTCCATCTATTTCGAGAATTAAATCTTCTTCTACTAATTCAGATTCAGCTTCCGTTGATTCATCTATTTCTAATTCAGCAGGCTCATCAGATTCTGCTGTATCTAACGCATCAACATCTAGTGTTATTTCTTCTTCCTGAATTAATAATTCATCAAAATCTTCCAGCAATTCAGTTTCAGGATCAATTGACCCATCGGTATCTTCTTCTATTGATAAATCATCAATATCTGCTTCTGTTTCTGCCTTATCCGTTGGCTTTTGCCACTTTCCCAATGCTTCTGCCTTTGCCATAAGCTGGTAGACATTTTCTACAGGCTCTCGATTACCCTTTAATTGCTCTATTAACTGAGGCAATACACCTAGAGCCTCTCCTAGCACATCAAAAACATCCTGATTAAGTGGCCTGGATTTATCAATTACCCGATTAAGCATGTTTTCAAAATGCCATGAAAACTCACCTATTAATTCTGCTCCTATTAAACGCCCACTTCCTTTTAATGTATGGAATGAACGTCTGATACTCATTAGAGATTCTTCGTCATGCTCATCCTTTTCCCAACGAGGCAGGTGTTCATTAAGTGATGCCAGCTCTTCTAGTGCTTCTTCGATAAAAATTTCCAGAATTTCTTCATCGGCATCATCACCTAAAATAACGTATTCAGGGTAATCTACTTCTTCTGCATCTGTAGACGTTTCTGTTATCTGCTCTTCTACAATTTTAGCTTCAGGTTCTGATTCACTGCCTGTTATTTCATCAGTTACAGAAACTTCTTCAATTATGCTTTCTTGCTTTTCTACCTGCGCAGGCTGCGCTTGCACTTCTTCAGTATCACCCTCTTCTTCTATAACATCTTCATAAGAAGAAGAAATGTCCTCCAGTTTTTTAGCCGCTGCTTCACCTGAATCAAAAGACATTTCTAGCTCAGGACGACCTTCTATAATTGCCTCAAGATAATATTCAACACTGGTTATTACATCAGCAAGGTCATCCTGGGTCTGCTGGTCAGGTATTTGACCACCACCAAGCAACACTTTTGAAACATAATTTTTTATGGCTTCAATTTGTGGCTCTAACCGTTTAATCGGCAACATGAACATTGCGCCACTTACTTCACCCAGATGCTTCAACACTAATTTTAATAAATCTTTATCTGCTGGGTTTTCTAAATAACTCAGAATAGCCTGGCGTGCATCGCTGAAATCCTGCAGCGCTTCACGTATAACCGCAGATAGCACCTCCAGATATTCACTTTCAGGCATATCACCTAAATCACCTACTCTGCCTGGCTTCCCTTCTGTATTTTCAGTCTTTCTAGAACGGTTTGCTATGAAGTCATTTAGTTGTGCTTCTACTGAAAGCAGCTCACTGGCAACATCCATAACCTCTTCATCGACGGCCTTTAGCTTGCCACCTATAAACTCATTGATTTTTTCACGCTGTGAAAGAACCTGTTCTCTTGTTCCTCCCAACCCCAGCATTGCAAGTGTATCTGCAATTTTATTGAGCAGCTCAGGCAAAGATGACAGTCTATTGGCATCACTTGTGTCGCCATGAACAAAAATTTCTAAGGTATCTTTAACTTCAAGTAAATCTTCACGAATACCCTGAGAAACCGTTTGTAGTAATTCAGCATTTAAACCGCCTAAACCTGCCTGTGCCTCTTCAAGCTGACTATCATCAGGAAGCAAATCACTAAGGCGATAGGTTTCTTTTACCTGCACCACACGTTGGCTATCTTTTTCAACGCGTGCAACATAGTACAAAATATTTTTTAGTAACTCTGCGGGAATTTCTTCTGAGAATGTTTCTTCGCCCTGATCAATAAGTTGCTTAATATTTCTATCAACCTGCCCAAGCAACATCTTGACACTAATATTAGAATCTAAACCATCTACAACTAAACCTTCAGTTAATGCAGCACTAATACTCCATAATCGTCGTGCAGCCTGTGTTGCTGAGTTTTTTTCCAGTTCAGATAAAACGGCAAGTATGCGCTTTAAACTGGAACGAATTTTTTGACCTTTAAACCAGCCTAATAAACCAATTTGATAATGAGGGCGTAATTTCTTTGCCAGAGAAAGCAGTTGTCCTGTTTCTATATCTGTTTCTGCTTCAACTTCGCCTTCATGTGAATTGATATCGGGGAAAAATAAAACATTTTCAGATAATAAACTGGCATTACGTGATGCACGCAAGTCATTAAGCAATGGCAACAAGACCATCGGAACATCTCTATTACCTGCCTGCAAACTTTCCAGATAGTCAGGTAGCTGCAACATAGATCGCATTAATACGTCATACGCGTCATCTATTTTTTTAATTTTATTATTAAGAACTGCAGAAGCAACCTGTTCCATTTCTTCTGCTAATTGAGCCGCACCATAAAGTTCAACCATTTGCAGCGTGCCCTGCACCATATGCAAATGATCTATACATTCACTCAAACGATCAGTTTCATCATTGTCTTCAATATAAGCAGACAATGCTATCTGTGCTTCATTCAAAATTAGATCAAGTTCTTTTTTGACCCAACGTAATGAATTATATTCAACGGTATCATCTGTCTTCATCTATATCGCCAAATTAACGCACTAATCGAATAACTGCTCTTTAAATTACTCACGAAGTAAGCTACCTAACCGTTTAAAATTACTGTTTCAACTTGCTCATCACTGTCCGGCAGTTTAAAGCCTGCGACAGATTTACGAAGCTCATTCGCAAGTTCACTCAAGTTACCAATCGATGCAGAGGTTTCTTCTGTACCTTCGGATGTTTGCAGTGTGATTTCCTGAATAACATTCATCGTATGAGATACATCCAGTGCCACTGAAGCCTGTCGACTCGCCGATTGTGATATACCCTGAATCAATTCAGCTAATTCATCAGATACGTTCTCAATCTCAATCAATGCTTCACCCGCATCCTCCGCCATTTTCGCACCATTCACCACGTTGGCAGTACTGGCTTCCATAGAACTAACGGCTTCATTTGTATCCGCCTGAATAGTTTTAACCAGCGCTTCAATCTGTTTGGTCGCATTACCGGCACGTTCCGCCAGTCGCTGTACTTCATCCGCAACCACGGCGAAACCACGGCCCGCTTCGCCCGCAGTCGATGCCTGAATAGCTGCGTTCAATGCAAGAATATTTGTCTGGTCTGCAATTTCAGTAATCAGCCCAACAATATCGCCGATTTCCTGGGATGATTCACCCAGTCGCTTAATACGTTTTGACGTTTCCTGTATTTGTTCACGAATGGTATCCATACCTGAAATACTTCGGCGTACAATGCCCGCACCTTTCTGCGCAATTTCAAGTGATTTATGCGCAACATCTACCGAGCCCTCTGCGTCTTTCGATACACCTTCCATTGAGTCAGCCATATCAGTAATCGCTGCACTGGCTGATGCAATTTCACGAGCCTGATGAGCAGACGCATCGGTTAAGCGTGAAGCTGTAGCCAGTGTTTTTTCTGTTGCAGAAGAGACTTCCACAGCTGTGGTGTTAATGGTTGTTACCAATGTTCTAAGCGCATCAATTGCGTAGTTAACCGAGTCGGCTATAGCGCCGGTAATTTCCTCGGTTACGGTTGCGTGTACGGTTAAATCACCTTCTGCCAGATTAGCCATTTCATCCAGTAATCGTAAGATTGCTCGCTGGTTTCTACGGTTTTGCTCAAGTGCTGCATCCTCACGTTCTCCCGAGTCACGCACCATTAAAATACCTGCCATGACAATAACGATTACCGCAAGGCCACCCGCACCAAATCCACCCCAGCGCACTGTATTAAGAAAATCACCATGAGCAATAACATTTTTTTCCATTTGCTCTGTTGCACTCAGCAGACTCGCACTCAATGTTTCAATTTTGTCTGCCGCTCCTTTTACATCAAACAGGTCAGGTGATAACTCAAGAATCGCTTCAACGTGATCACTCACTGAGCTAAACAACATAGCCACTTCACGAAGTTTTACTCTTACCACTTCATCTTTAATACGTTTAATACGCAGTGCTTTAGAACCCTTTAGCATAGCCTCAAGAACACTACCAAAACGAGCTGCATCACGCCCAAATCTATCGGCTGCTGCGGCGGCACCTTCACCGCCATCGAGCACCCTGTTCATATTATTTTCAATACGCTGAGTCAGCATTAACTGGCGTGATGCCATGAAAACCTCATGGGGATCTGCATTACGTTCCACCAATAGATCAACAACCTCTTCTGAGAAGGACAATAACTGCGGGATAAATTCCTGAATAACCAGTACAAATTCGCTTACTTCTGAAATAGGCAGCTTACCATCAAGAATACGCCCCACATTCTCTCGATAGCCCTTGTCATCAATAGAGTCGGTAACACCAGATGACCATACATTTTTCACACTGGCCAGTTCATTTGCCATAGAAGAAGGCAACGGAGGCAACTGCCTTGCGGGGTCGCCCAATGAAAAAATACTTAACGTCTCATCAAATCTATCTCTATACCTTTCAAGCTGACCGAATGCGGCCTCTTTACCCGCAGCAGATTCCAGAGAAAAGGTTGCTATACGTTGAGACAGTAATTTCTGCTCTGATATAATTTTCAGATATTGCTGTTGGTAAGATTGCTGTGTTGCAGCATAAAATAGGCTACCACCCATAGCTAAAATGGAGATAACCAGTATTACACCCAGCAATAATATTGGTTTGCTGATTACGCCAATGGCAAACGGGTTGCGTTTAGCTGCGCTCATTCTTTTTCTTCTCCAGACAACCTATATTTTATATAGTATCTTCAATATTTCTTACAATGACGCATGCAAGAAACGTTCATCTTCAACCAGTGTATGAAAACTAAAAACTGGCCAATATTTTTCATCCCGATTAAAGGCCTGCTTAATAAAAGGCTTTAATGCATTTTCCATATCAGGCAATTCATAAGTCTGTTCATTTAATGCAAAGTGCCTCATACCCAGCACCTCATCTACAAT
>VAPM010091443.1_pt1 | contig 13249 bp, 14 predicted proteins | sample 3395091 | NCBI WGS metagenome assembly VAPM01 (sample SAMN08290445, study PRJNA428436) | hydrothermal vent metagenome | isolation source: Deep-sea hydrothermal vent chimney 3 | place: Pacific Ocean: Juan De Fuca Ridge | reverse complement strand
TAGCATGAGGTGACGTATTGTCATGTGTTTATCCCTTTTCAGAGTATGACTGATGATCGATTGACTCATTAACGATTAACAAGGCAAGAAAATTGCTAAATACATTTTAGACAGGTGGTTTTGTCGGAATGCTGAATTTAGCGGTGTGAATGCATATTATTTGTTCAGTTTGATCGGCGTTTCCGGTTCTTTGGTTCAATGCTAAGCGGGTAGCTATTTTGTCGAACAAAATAATTTTTTTACTTTTATGGATTTTTTTTGTGTCAAGTTGTAGTCGTATCAGTACGGATTGCAATGAGCAACAAGACCAACAAGAAGTTAGCTTTATTTCTCAAGTGGAGTTGCAGTCCGATGATATGCAATTTGCCGACTTATGGGCCGACGGCAATTACGTGTATGTGGGGACGTTCATTGGCTCTGGTGTGTTTATCATCGATATTAGCACGCCGAATAAGCCGGTGATTGCGGCGCATTATCAAGCCGCGTCAGAGGTGCCCTTTAAAGATGTCAAAGTCAAAAATGGCATGGGTTATTTTGCTGGCGAGGGAGGGGAAGGGGTGCATATTGTCGATGTGTCCGATCCCAGCGATCCGCGGTTGATCTCGCGCATAAATTCCGAAGAAAAGGGATATGACAGTGTGCAAAATACTTTTGAAAGTGAAGGTTTTTTGTATTTAGTTAGCGCAGATAACTCGACGATCATTAAAGTATTTGATGTACGAACACCGAACATACCGGTCTGGGTGGCGGATATTGAATCAACGGATGTCAGCCACGTGCATGATGTGACGGTGTTAAATGGCAAGCTTTATAGTGCCGGGCAAGGCGGTACCACGGATATTTTTGATGTGCAGGCAATCGCTGATGGTCAGGCGACGTTATTAGGTTCGTTTACTTCCGGGGAGAAAACCCATAGTAATTGGGTGACCGAGGACGGTAATTATTTAGTAAGTACGCGTGAAGTAGAAAATGGGGATGTACGTATTTTTAATATTGCCGATCCAAAAGCGGTGGAACGTGTTGCTACCATTTCGGCTGCGTCATTAGGCATTGAAGGTACTTCACCGCATAATTTAGCCATCTATCAAGATATTTTATTTGTGGCTTGGTATGACAAAGGTCTACAGGTCATCGATTTAAAAGATCCAGCTAACCCCAAGTCCATCGGCATTTATGACACCTTTCGCGACGATTGTTTATTAACAGAACCCTTTCGAGGTAACTGGGGGGTATATCCATTTTTAGGGTTCGATAAAATATTGCTAAGTGACACGAAAAACGGTTTAGTGATTGTGGATGTGAATGCGGTGGTGAATTAATTTCCCTCTCTTTTTTCTTAATTTGTATGGTGTGTGATAAGCTATCGCAGGTGTTGTTGTCCTAGTTCACTGTGGGTCGAAACGATGTTAATGAATGGTGCTTTATTTACCATTTTTGTGAAAAAATAACATTGAAACGACTTATACCTACTTCGAAGGGAGGAATTAATGGCGGAAAAAAACAAATATCAAATCATTGTTGTCGGTGGTGGCACCGGGGGGATTGCTATTGCTTCACATTTAGTCAATCTTGCTAATAATGCGGAGATTGCCATCATCGAACCGGCAGACACTCATTATTATCAACCTGGCTGGACGATGGTTGGGGCGGGTATACTTAAAAATAGTGCAACGGCTCGACCGATGCAGTCGGTGATCCCCAAAAAAACAACTTGGTTGCAAGATTCAGTGGCGAGTTTTGAACCAGAAGAAAACAAACTAATGACCACGGCGGGTAAAGAATATCACTATGATTTTTTGGTGATTGCCGCCGGTATCCAAATCGATTGGGATAAGATTTCTGGATTAAAAGATAACTTGGGGAAAAATGGCGTTATTTCCATTTATGATTTTGAACAGTCTGCCAACGCGTGGGAAAATATTCGTTCTTTTGGTGGTGGTAATGCCGTGTTTACACAACCTGAACCGCCGTTCAAGTGCCCAGGTGCGGCCCAAAAGATCATGTATTTAACCGATGATGTTTTTCGCAAAAATAAAATTCGAAGCCAAAGCGATATTCGTTTTTATTCGGCGGCGCCAGGCATTTTTCCGGTTAAAAAATTTGCTGATGCATTAAATCAAGTGATTGCTCGAAAAGAACTCAAGATGAACTTTCAGCACACCTTGACCGCCATTGACGGGAATGCAAAAACGGCTGTTTTCAAAGACAAGATCAAGGATAACGATGTCGAAGTTAAATTTGATTTGTTGCATGTGACGCCTCCAATGAGTGCACCAGCGTTTATTAGCGCCAGTTCGCTTAGCGATGCAAATGGTTGGCTGGATGTGGATATGTATACTCTGCGCCATAAAACGGTTAGCAATGTTTTCGGTTTGGGGGATTGCACGAATACACCCAATGGAAAAACGGCCGCGGCCATTCGTTCTCAAACGCCGGTATTAGTCAGTAATCTGATGACAGCGATGAGTGGCCAGGAAGGAAAAGCCGCTTATGATGGATATGCCTCCTGCCCGCTGATTACCGGGTACGGAAAATTGATCCTTGCCGAATTTGATTACAATTTGCAGCCCAAAGAGACATTTCCTTTTGATCAAGGAAAAGAACGACGTAGCATGTATTATCTTAAACGTTATGTGCTTCCAAAAGTTTACTGGAATGTATTGCTCAAGGGGGGTGACTTCAGCTTAGGCGCGAGCTAGTTTCACTATCCAAACAAGCGTGTTGATGTGAGAAGATATTCAGCCATCCCAAAAAGCCTCGGGTACTCGCACCCGAGGCTTTTTTAATAAGCGAATGGATCAATTATTAGCCAATCTTCAGTCCGGCGGCAAAACCGACAACGGCACTGACGCCTTTGCTGGTAATGTAAGAGAGTCTATCGACTAAAAAATTGCCAAATTGTTTGGCTGCATTGGTGATCGTATCTGTGGTATTCATTAAAGCTTCATCGTTGATTTGGGTAAACCCATAATATTCAGTGACAAATAACAAAACAATCGCCCCACCGCCTAAAAATAGTGCAATTTTAAGCATTTTTTTGGCGAAATAACCCACTGCGGCGCCAATAACAAAAGGGGCGCCGACATCAGTGAGAATAAATTTTCCCATCTCTTCGTTCATCATTATTCTCTATTTTTTTGTATCGTTTATCCGACATTGGGCGGCCTATCATGATGATAGATTGTCCAATGCGGATTCTAATGTTAACGGTTTCTTTTTCAAAAGCAACTGATGGGCAAGGTTTTATCAAGCTAAATCTATCACGCGATGGGTATACTTAACACTGCCATAAACGATCATTTTCACCTCCCATCTTCAGGCGACCTTTTCTTCCGTTGCAAATTATCCGCACATTATTAATGAAGAAAAAAAGGTTTTTATTTTAAAACAATTGTGCTTCCATCAGAAAAGCCTTTTCAACGGTGTGTTTTTTGCTACGAGAACCAATGTAGTTTTTACCTCATGCTAGCAAATGGCATTTATTTTAAAGTGAATCACGGGACGAATCTTCTTGTGGTTTTGTGTCATAGTAAAAGTGTTCAGCCGGTTGTTCAAATTCCTCATGCGCTGTTTCAAGGAGAGGCCGGTTGGCGTTTTCTCGATTAACGGTTGAAAGACTAAATATTGACGAAATGCAATTAGCCGATAAAGCCTCTATTTTCGAGATACTTTCTAATGAAGATGTGATCAAATACGATAGATTTAGAAGTTTTTAACGAAAAATCATCAAAGCGAGTGAAAATTAATCTGTTTATGAAGTTAATATCAGGTAAAATAATATGCGTGCTTTTTCTGCTGATCCCTTATACGTTGGTGTTTGGTAATGAAACGGAGAATGCCTATTTAGCACTCGAAACAAACAAGCGCTCGAAAGATGGGCCGCTATTGGTCTCGATCGGTGCCTTTGGGGTAGGCAATGATAAAGGAACACACATTAATCTTGTTTACCTTGAGGCACCCAATAAAGAAAAGAGTGCCGCCCTTGATCTCGGTGTCAGCGTTGCCCTCAAGCGTTCTATATTTACCATTTATGTAGGCGGCGGAGGGCTGATTGGTTACAATGGGAGCCGTGAAAAATTAGTTCGAGGGTATTATCCTGAAGTCGGTATCTTAATTGATATCACTAAAAAATTTGGTCTGATTGCCAGCGGCAAGCGTTACATCAATGTTTTTCCAGAGACTGAAGATGTGGTGATGCTAGGTCTGATATTTGGCGCACGTTAGGTTCGGTCCTATATTCCGCAAATAATTGTATATAAAGCATGTTGAGTAGCTAAAACCTGTTACGTGGGTGTCTTTTAGCTATCCCATAATTGATGGGTTGAGAGCGCCTCTTTGCTACATGACGCCTTTTTCAATGCAAAGCGCAGTCAGCCGACATTCAATTTAGAGAGAAAAGAAATATTGATGAATCGCTTGCCTAATAAACAAGAGCAAACAACAAAAATTGCTCAATCAACTGGTACGAGTGCGGATGCAACGCAGAGTAACCAGACAACTACGGCTAACCCCCCAAAAAAAGCAAACCCTCAATCGGCTCATCGTTCACAAAGACGCCAACGCAAAAAACCGACCAAACCCGTTTGGGATCTAGCTACATTCGAGATACCGGAAGAGGAGGGGCAAACCCGCTTTCATGATCTGGGTTTATCCGATGAGCTGATGCACAGCATATATGATCTTAATTTTCGTTATTGCTCGCCCATTCAAGCTAACACTTTGCCTTATACGTTACAAGGGCTTGATGCCATTGGCAAGGCACAAACGGGAACCGGTAAAACGGCGGCCTTTCTGATTGCTGTGATCGATGATTTATTGCGCAATCCAATTCAAGATGAGATTTATTTGTCGGAACCGCGTGCTTTAATTGTTGCGCCGACGAGAGAACTTGTCATGCAAATCGCGAGCGATGCCAAAGCCTTGTGCAAATACACTGAACTGCACGTGAGCACCTTATATGGTGGCATGGACTACCAAAAACAGCGGCAATATTTAAATAAAAAAGCGGTGGATATTGTCGTGGCAACCCCCGGTCGGTTACTTGATTTTATGACGCGTCGACATATTTATTTGGATATGGTGGAAAGCCTGGTTCTCGATGAGGCTGATCGTATGCTAGATATGGGATTTATCCCTCAGGTAAAACGGATTGTGCGGGCGACGCCTGATATCAAACATCGACAAACACAACTTTTCAGTGCAACATTTACCGAAGACATCATTGAGCTGGCCAGCCAATGGACGTGTGATCCGGTGCGAGTTGATATTGAACCAAAGCGCATTGCCGCCAGTCAAGTCGATCAAAAGGTCTACCTTGTCTCCAATGAAGAAAAACTTCGGGTGCTGTTAAATATTTTACGTCAGCCTGAAGTGAGCCGGGTGATTATTTTCACCAACCGGCGTGATCAAAGCCAAAAATTGTATGAAAAAATTCAGAAGAAAGGTTTCAGTGTGGGTATTTTATCCGGAGAAATTGCCCAAAACAAACGGACTCGGACATTAGACCATTTTAAAAATAGTAAACTGAAAGTGATTGTGGCGACTGACGTGATGGGACGAGGTATTCATATTGATGGTATTAGTCATGTGATTAATTACCATCTGCCTGAAGATCCCGATGATTATGTGCATCGTATTGGTCGTACCGGTCGTGCAGGTGAAAATGGCATTGCAATCAGTCTGGCGTGCGAAAACGAATCGTTTCAGTTGCCTGCCATCGAAGTGTTATTAGGCAAAAAATTGAACTGTGAACTGCCGCCAGAGGCACTTTTATTAGATAACGATTGATGATGTCTGATGGGGTGAGACGAGGCAGGCGCCACTCAAATGAAAATACAGGACACGGCTCGCTTAACTTACATCGCATTAGCATGGACATGTCCCCCAGAAAGGTAGATGTTCCCGTTTAATTCTGGAGGCCATGTACGTCGAATTCGATTTCCCAGCCAGTGGCGTCATCGTCGGGTAAGGCGGCAGCTAAGGCTAAGGTGGCGGTTTCTGTGACATTGGCACGTAATCGAATCGGCACAATGGCACCGATGGCATGGCCTTCCGCGGGCAAGGTCACTTCAATTTCACCCAATTCTTGCAGTTCTTCCTCAGACCATTGCTCAAGTAATTCACCGACTTGATCATGACGCCGCACCGATGAACCAAAAAAACGAAAACGAACCGGCTCACCGACAATTAATCCAAATTCTTGGGGGGCTTGTTCGGCAATGGTTCCTTCTTCCATCCCAAAAGGGGCGACACATAAGGCTTGAACAGGTGGTGTGACTCCCGGTACCGCCGGCATGGATGAGGCGACGCCAACATAATAGGCCTGGGCTGTACCGCCGCGAATACGTACGCCACCGCGTTGTTTGGCATAGCTGAAATAAGCACCGCCACAGGCCACGGCTAAATCCATATCCACTCCGGTCAATAAGCGAGCAGCGGGTGCGTCGTCTTTGGCTAACCAGTCGTTGATAATCGTTAAAATGCGTTCGCTGATGATGGCCGGCTTTAATACCCCGCCATTAAATAGCACCGCGGTCGGATGTAAAAAGCGGCGATCTTCTGGTGCTGAAATTTGGCCATCTTGTAAATCAACGGTGGCATTGCGTTGGCGTGTTAGAAAAGCCGCTAAATGGCGAGTAATCGCCGCATCTTGTGCGTAGGGTAAGCCCAGTTGGGTCAGTCCTGCGCGGGTTTGTGCGCCGGGTTTTGCGTGACTTTCCACCTCAGGGAAAAAACCTTCCAGCAGGGTCTGAATGACTTCTGCACGCGTTAGTTCAGTGCGAATGGAGCCACCGATTAAGCGTGATCCACGACTGGGAATCACAATCGCTGCGCTGGTTTGTTGGTGGTTTTGCAATAATTGTTCTTTGGCGTGCCGACAGCCATGGGTTAACGCCCTGAGTTGCCATATATCTAACAGTTTGCCTTCGTTTGCCAACTTATTATTCACCATATGGGCTAAGGCAAGATCCATGTTGTCGCCACCGAGTAAAATATGATCGCCCACGGCAACACGGTAGAGTTCTAAATTGCCTTCCCGCTCAACGACGGCCATTAAGGAAAAATCAGTTGTACCACCACCAATATCGACAACCACAATGATATCACCCACTTGCACTTGTTTGCGCCATTCCCCCTCAGAACGTTGCAACCAGCTGTATAAGGCGGCTTGCGGTTCTTCTAACAAGGTAAGCTGGTGATAACCCGCAGCTTGAGCGGCTTCCGCGGTTAAATCCCGAGCCGCTGGGTCAAACGAGGCGGGGATCGTGACAGTAATATCCTGTGCTTGGAAGAGGGCCTCTGGAAAACGATAGTTCCAGGCATCACGTAAATGTTCGAGGTAGTGAATGGATACCTGGAAGGGAGATATCTTATCCACTTCCGGGGGCGCATCGAGCGGTAAAATAGGACCCCGACGATCCACACCGGGATGACATAACCAACTTTTAGCACTGGCCACCAAACGTATCGGTGTTAACGCCCCTCGTTGGCGGGCTAATTCACCAATGATGAATCCGGGGTGAGTGACCCAGGGTAAAACCAAGTCATTAGCTGCCATTTCTTCCTGGTGAGGTAAGTAAAAAAAGGACGGTAACAACGCCAGTTCTTCCACCGTGCCAGGCGCTGTTAATTGGGGAATCATCAGCATGTGCTGGGCCGCCTGTTCACCATCACTGGCGGCTAAATCGATATATGAAAACGCACAGTGGGTGGTACCAAGGTCAATGCCAATGGCATATTTGGTTTCACTCATAACTCAACCTCCGCCGCGGTCAATACCGTAATGTCGTGGGTTTGCACTAATTTTGGTAAGGTAATTTCGGTGGCTCGCCACCCTCGATGAGTCAGTGTGCCTTGAAAGGGTGGTTGACCGACCACGTTGCCGGTTAAATTGATGGAAGATGCATCAAAGTTAGCCTCTAAGGTGATTTTTTCACCTTCGGATTCACTGCGAATCGGCTCCAAGTTAAAATGCGCCTGCAGCACTTTTCGACACCCTTGGTGAACGAGTCGGGTGGCTGCCCCAATTTCTTGGTCACTGAAATGAGCCACATCTTCTTCAATAAAATCAATAAAACGTCCATCCCGTTGAAGTAACCGGAGCAATTGCAAGGCTGAATCTGGGCTATTCTCGATCAATGGCGGATTTTGTTCTGTTTCGTCTGTGATGCCAAGGCGAGGCGATATTTTTGCCGAGGCATCACGTAGGTTAGCTGCATAATCACTATCACTGAGGATGTTTTTAATGGTTTTCCACGCAATGCAGAGGCGGGTCATTAACGGCAAAACAGTAGAACTCATGTAATAACTCCTTATCAGAGACAAGATCCAAAATAATTGTTCGGTGATGAAAGGCTAAGAAGCTATATAGCTTCTAACAGACAGGCACCGTCGGCTATGATAGGGTGTCATCGCAATGGCGGCAAGCGCTAGCAAGGAAGGGAGCTTGTGATTGATGGGTTTCACTTCGCTTCGGGCTACCCATCAGCCTGGTAAATTAAGGCGCATTAACCGGCAATTGTAATAGACCATACCGCGAACGATTGGTCGTCGATGATTTTTCAATTTCCATTTCTGCGATTAGCCAGTATTGTATGGGGTCACCTTGGAAACTTTCTTTTTCGGCCAAATAATAAGCAGTTTCAGCAATTAATTGATACTGTTTGGATGGTTGGTGTGGCAGCATGGAACGATCCTGTGTTAATACGATAATATTGACCCTAATACTTGGCCCGCCAGTATAAATAATACCGATGTAGAATGAAAGGCTTAGGCATGCCAATTAAGCGAGCGGTGGTGTATAAATATCAGACTTTAAGTTGAATAGTGACCCAGTAAACGCAAAGTGCGCGCCGTTTTTTTGAACAGTTATCCATGGCTGGGCAATTCAATCAAAGCATTGTGACAGCCAACATTATGTATATAATGTATGATTTTTAACTCGGCATTTCACACCAGGACTTCGATAATCACGAGGGAATTCGGGGTCAAACGAAGATCACATGGCCGGGTGTGAAGTGTTGTTTTCAACAGAGGAGAAATGTGATGAGTCGATATGGATTTGCCACCACCGTGGAGGGTCATTTTAATACCGTGGTAGAGAAAGTCATTGCGGGTTTGAAAGCCGAGGGGTTTGGTGTGTTAACGGATATTGATGTTAAAGCCACGTTAAAAGAAAAAATTAATGTCGATAGAAAACCGTATCGAATTCTTGGTGCGTGTAACCCATCCTTGGCCAATATTGCCATTAATGCCGAGCCTGACATTGGTTTGTTGTTGCCTTGTAATGTGGTGGTGCGCGAAGAAGAGGATCAGTCCATTCGTGTCTTATTTATGGACCCAATGGCCGTCTTAGGTTTAGTGGATAATCCAGACGTAGAATCCATTGCCACCGAGGTGCGTGCGAAATTAGAAAACGTAAAAAATGCGTTATAAGACATCAACAATGGCATCCAAACTCATCGTGGATTACTATGCTTTTGGATGCCTGTACTAAACGAATATTATGTTAAGAAATAAGCATTGGAACAATGGTCAATAGCATCCAAATTGATATGGTGCTGAAAATAATCCCTAACCCCAATGATATTTCTTTTATTATTAATGCGGCTTTGCGTTCCATTATTTTACTCCGAATTGGCAGTCTAATTAAATTTGTCTACATTTATAATTTTAGCTTGTCCTCGTTGAGTTACCAATAGTATTTTTTTTGATCTTCATTAGCATTATCTTTGTTTCATGACTCGATGGCTTGTTGGCATTGCTGAATAAACAATTCTGGACTAATCCGGTTTGTTTTTTTAATTCGCACCGGGTCCGCCATTTTATGGCGGATCACATAAAAACTGGGGTAACCAACCACCCTGAAACTGTCAGCAAGTGCTTGTTCTGTCGGCCCATATTCTGGGTTTATTTTTACCGGAAGCAGCTTAAGGCTAAAGGCTTTGAAAGGTTCGGAAGACAAGATTTCTGCACGAAGCTGTTCACAACTCTGGCACCAATCGGTATAAAAAAAAACCACCATGGGTTGATTAGTTTGCTGCTGCTGCTTGACAGCCTGTAAATAACCGGCTGGTCCGTCATACCAGTGAGTGAGACTGGTATCGCGAGCAAACTGACCAAGTTGCCATACAATGAAACTCACGGCAATCACTAGAATGCTGGTACCGATTGTCCAGCGATTTCTTAATAAACCCACCAATTCACCTCTCGACACAGAACCCACGGTTTCTCAAATCTTGACAACTCCACTTAAATTTTGTTCGTGTTTTGTATTGTATTATACTCGTTGCGAACTCACTACCCCCGTTTAACCCAAGGAGCATTTTGTCGCAATGCCTATAGGAAACATCAGAAAAATGCAAGCCAAACTGGATTCACCAGTGCAATACTGGCTACCCGTTGGCGATGAGCGCATTCACATTAATCCACTGCTAGGCAAAACCATTGGTTTTCGCTATACGGAACAAATCCACTGTATCCATTGCGGTAAAAAAACTAAAAAATCCTATCGCCAGGGGCATTGTTTTATTTGTATGCAGAAATTAGCGGCTTGTGATATGTGCATTGTCAAACCTGAACAATGTCATTTTGATCAAGGTACCTGCCGAGAACCTGAGTGGGGTTTAGCTCATTGCATGCAACCCCACTTTTTGTATTTAGCTAATTCATCGGCACTCAAAGTCGGCATTACCCGAGCCACTCAAATTCCCACTCGCTGGATCGATCAAGGGGCACAGCAAGCCTTGGCTATTTTTCAGGTACAAACGCGCTATCAAGTGGGGTTGCTCGAAGTCGCATTTAAAAACCATGTCGCTGATAAAACCCATTGGCGCACCCTGTTAAAAGCCGAGGCCTCCCGCTTAGATTTAGTGGCCCAGCGAGATCGACTATTGGCCATTTGCCAGCCAGCGATTAATGAACTTGTTGATCGTTTTGGCGATGAGGCTATTCAAACGGTTGAAAATCAAATGGTGACTGAACTCACTTTTCCGGTATTACAGTATCCGAGCAAAATTACTTCATTAAATTTAGATAAAACACCTGAAGTAACAGGGGTATTGCAGGGCATTAAGGGGCAGTATCTTATCTTGGATTGCGGTGTGATAAATATGCGAAAATACACTGGCTATGAAATTGAATTTATGGTCTAGATCATGAAGAAAAAGCTGCAGACATTACTTCAAAATTTATCACAAGGACTTATCGAACGAGAGGTTCCGCTGCGTTTAGTCTTGCTGGCTGCTTTGGCAGGCGAACATTTATTGTTATTGGGACCACCGGGAACGGCAAAAAGTGAACTGGCTCGGCGAGTACGCCATGCGTTTAGTGATGGGCAATATTTTGAGCGACTGTTAACCCGCTTTTCAGTGCCGGAAGAATTGTTTGGGCCATTGTCCATTAAGGCGTTGGAGCAAGATCGGTATGAACGCTTGACCGCGCGTTATTTGCCGACCGCCACGATTGCTTTTATTGACGAAATATTCAAAGCCAATAGTGCTATTTTGAACAGCTTACTGACCTTGCTTAACGAGCGTGAATTTGACAATGGTGATCAAAGGATCAAGACACCCTTAATTACCGTAGTGGCAGCAAGCAATGAGCTACCGAGTGGCGAAGAGCTCAATGCCTTGTATGACCGGTTTTTATTGCGCTGTCAGGTGACCGCCGTATCGGAACAAGGGTTTGCTGAACTCTTGGAAATCAATGAGGCGGCTTTTCAGATAAATACCGAAAATCAACTACAGGCGGCTGATTTAGCCGTTATGCAACAACAGGCCGCACAAATTGACTTATCCCCTGAGGTGATTCGTTTATTAAAAGATTTGCGTGTCTTTCTGCAACACAAAAATATTTATGTCTCTGATCGTCGTTGGCGAAAAATCATCAAGCTGCTAAAAGTGGCGGTTTATACTAATGGGAAAAAAATAGTATCGGTGTGGGATTGCTGGTTGCTCCAACACTGCTTATGGGAGGCACCAGCACAGCACTCGATGATTTTTGACTGGTATCAGCAGCAACTGGGCACCCAGCAACAAGTTAATTTACAACAACTCAATAAAGTGGTGGAGGTATGGCAGCAAACTTTACAAGAGGAGCAAGACAAAACCATTCCATTGAGTAATGAGCAGGGTGAGAATTTATATTACGACCCGCAAGGTCATGTGACCACAACATCGGGCCGCAGTTATCTTGCAGAACAAAATGGTGAATTTTTATATATCGCCCCAGCGGATGGAAAAAATCGAAAAAATGAGGGCAAAGGTTATACCCAGAGTGAACTTGCTCAACATTTTTTTGATGACTATCACCGTCAGCGCCATATTGATGGTCAATGGGTTAGCCTAAACGATTATATCGCTGATGCCGCCAATCGATTGCGTATCAACCAGCAATACCAAGCGTGTCTGCAGTCGGTTCAATACAGCGCTGAGCACATTAAGCATCGCGGTGAAGAATTAAACGGCTTATTGACAGATATTGATGATTACCGCGATCAAGTGATTACCATGCTAGCCAGTTTAGCCGAGTGTGTTGACCAGCATTTATGGATTAGTCAAGGTTTTTCTGAAACGGCACGCCAGATACTCACTAAAAACTTAGATCGTGTGACGAAACTTAGTGAGCAAGTCAAAAAAATACAGGTAGGGTTTCAGCAGCTTCCGGTGGCGGCTTGACATGGCGGTATTGCGATTAAGTGAACACTTTAAATACCTTGATGCACTGCCAGAAGGACTTTATCGGGCGGTAATCACTTTGCACCATGGTCGCTTAAAAACACGTGTCACTGGCATCTTGCAATGGCGAGCCTGTTTGTTGCGTGGTGAGTTACCTGAACTTGATCAGCTGGATTGGCCTCACCGAGATCTCCGGCAAATATTGTTAAACCAGTTAGTCACGTTGGAGTTGGTAGCGGCATGCCGTAATGAAGAAAGCCTGACGGATCATTTATTGAATACGTTGTGCCAAGCCATCGACAATATTACGCAAAGGCAACAAATACCGGCCGCTATCCATAAGGCATTTGATGGTTTGCAATTTCCGTCATCAAAGTCTCGCTATACAACGGCATCGCCGCCAAACCCATCTGCCTCGCTTGATCAAGAAAAACCCTTGATGGGAAACTCTGTCAAGACTTCCATTGACTCACCAGCAGTTCTAAATACGATTGATAATTATTATTAACGAGGGTAAGCCACTTTGTTTTTTCATGGTATATTAGGCGATGACACAACCAAATAACCCTAAC
>VAPM010336842.1_pt1 | contig 13260 bp, 14 predicted proteins | sample 3395091 | NCBI WGS metagenome assembly VAPM01 (sample SAMN08290445, study PRJNA428436) | hydrothermal vent metagenome | isolation source: Deep-sea hydrothermal vent chimney 3 | place: Pacific Ocean: Juan De Fuca Ridge | reverse complement strand
GGGAGTATGTGCAATCATCTGGCTCCTAACTGCTCCTGATTGGGCTAAGGATAACTATCGCTTAGAGTTTCCTAATGTATTCCCTTGTCACTTAGCTGAGATGACAGGAATAGCTAGGGATATGGAGGCTCTCTCTAAAGCAAGAGCTGAAGAAGATGAAAAGGAAGCAGCCAAACTCAAGAGTCTTAGACTCCTAATTAACGAACCTGACTTTAATCCTGGCTCTCCTAAGCAAGTCTTACAACTCATTCATATCCTAGGGCATAAAGATATAAAAACATCAGAAGAGAAAGATTTACAGAAAGCTAGATTCAGACATCCATTCTCAGGAAGAATTCTGGGACTTGTAGTAGATATAAGAAAATCCAGGAAGCTTACAACTAACTATCTTACAGTAGGAGAGAGGGCTAAAGAATTCCATAGATATGATGGTACAGGGAATCGTATTCTCTATGCTCTTAACCCTCATGGAACTGATACCTCTCGTCTAGCTTCTAGAGAGCATCACTTCTGGTGTGGATTACAGATACATAATATATCTAGAGGAAAGAGTGTTAAGCAGACTCTTGTTGCAGATCCTGGATTTTATCTAGCTGAAGTAGATTTAGAACAAGCAGAGTCAAGAGATACAGCTTATATCTCAGGAGAAGAGAAGTTAATTGAGGCTGTAGAAGGAGTAAGAGATTTTCACTCTGTGAATGTAGAAGCTTTCTTTGGAGTGAGTTACGATTCTATCTATGATGATGTTAATAAAGTAGTTCTGAATAAGAAACTCAGAGATATAGGTAAGAGAGTTAATCATGGCGCAAATTATAATATGGGTGCCTTCATACTCTTAGAGACTATGGGTGAAGAGAAGATGCTGGCTGCAAGGAATCTATTAGGTCTTCCTAAAGTCTGGAGTCTTAAAGAGGTAGCTCAATATTTGCTTGACTCCTTTCATAAGACTTATCCTAAGATTAGAAGTAGTATGTATGCAGGAGTGATTGAGGAAGTAGGTAAGACAAAGATGCTCTCCTCTACTGCTATGCACCATACAGATATTATGCGTATGATGAACCAAGAAACAATAGCTCTTGAATATGATAAAGGATTTATAGCTTGGACTCGCTACTGCTTCGGAGATCCTTCTCGTTCTAAGATGATTCTTAACTCTTACATAGCACATCCACCACAATCTCTTAATGCACAGACTCTTAACAAAGCATGGATTAGAGTGTTTCATGAGATAGCTATTAACCCTAAACATGCAGCTAACTTTAAACTAATAGCTCAAGTACATGATTCTATTCTCTTTCAATATCGTATAGGTCATGACTATCTATGTGATATGGTAGCTGAGAGAATGGAAATACCTATTACTATAGAAGGGTATGATAAGAAGATACGTACCTTTACTGTACCTGCCGGAATCAAGAAAGGAATTGTAGATAAGAGTTCAGGCAAACTGATTCCAGCTACTCACTGGAGTATGACAGAGTGATAAAACAACAAATTTATCCTACTTACTTCACTTGCTGTGAAGGAGGTCTTTGGGTTAAATGGCCAGAGTATTTAGGTGTAGATATGAATATACTTAATACTAAGTTTGAAGTAGGAAATATTAAGATAAATACTATCTTAGTACACTCTCTTTACTTTGGCGATTTATTTGAAATAGACCCTAGATCTTCTATGCGATGGGACTCTATTAATGGGTGGACAGAATGATCTTTCATTGGAAGTTAGGAGATAGAGAAGTAGCTACAGCTGAGTATAAAATAGGGCTTAAGCTTCATGGATTAAAAATTAATCATAGACGTCCTGACTACGTTACAATAACAAGAGAAGAGATAAGAAAATATAGAAGAGAAGTAAGTACAGAAAAATATAAAGCCTACTTATATAGAGACGTACAACTATCTTTATTTCCTGGAGGTAAGATTTACTGTGAGTGATTCACAAGAAGAAAAAACAGACTTCCTGTCTCTATATCTCCAGTACTCTGCTGGTACTGAATCACCAACTCTCTTTCATCGGTGGTCTTCCATTACCTGTCTAGGCGCCTATCTATCACGTAACATCTGGTTCCAGCAAGGACACTTCAGAGTATATCCTAATCTCTTTACGATTCTAGTAGGGGATGCAGGAGATAGAAAAACTGTTGCTATTAAAATGGCAGCTGGATTTTTAGAGAAGACAGGTTATGATAAATTTGCTGCGTCTAAAACTCGACAAGAGAAGTTCTTACTTGATATGGCAGAAGACGCTGAAGGATGTAACGGAGAGGACATATTAGATTCTCTCCTATTCTCTCCTAATGATATATCTAATGCTCCTTTAGCTGAAGTACTTATAGCTGCTGATGAATTTAACAACTTCATTGGACAAGGTAATACAGATTTTATGTCAATTCTCTGTGACTTTTGGGATTTTGGAGATAAGGTTTATAAGTATAAACTTAAGAACTCTAAGTCAGTTAATCTTAATAGACCTACTGTCTCCATACTTGGAGGCAATACTGCTACAGGTATGAACATGTTATTTCCTCAAGAAGCTTTAGGTCAAGGTTTCTTTTCTCGCTGTCTTATAATTCATAGTAAACCTACAGGACGTAAGATTACTTGGATGAAAAAAATAGATGAAGAGTTAGAAGTTAAGATGGTAAAAGCTATTCAAGAGATAGGTACTCGAATGATAGGAGAGTTAACCCTCACACCTGAATCAGATTATCTTCTTGATAAGATATACAAGACATGGAAACCTATTGAGGATGTAAGATTCGTATCTTATTCAAATAGAAGATTTTCTACATTGCTTAAACTTGTACTTATCATCTGTGCTAATGACCTCTCTCATGAGATTAGGAAGGAGCATGTAATCTATGCTAACACTCTCCTCACTGCTGCTGAAGCTAACATGCCGCTGGCGCTGGGAGAGTTTGGTAAGGGGCGGAATTCAGATATAACTCACAAGGTACTTAAGCTGATAGAAAGTACTGTGCTTCCTATAACAGTTAAAAATATCTGGAAGCATGTATATACAGATCTTGAGAGAAGAGAACAGCTATTTGAGATACTGAGTAATCTAATGCTTGCTGAAAAGATACAGGAACAGAAGGGAGGATACCTACCGCAGAAATCTGTAACTGAGCAGGCGGATTGTGAGACATTAGATTGGACTTTACTTACACCTGAAGAGAGGAATGAGGATTAGATTATGGATACTGAAATAGATGAAATTAGTTTTAAGAAAGGTCAACTTGATATTTATGAATTTATTGATTCAATTCTTACAGAAACAGGTGGAGTAGATGCTAATACTGATTATTATAAAGGATGGGATGCAGCTATAAACGAAGTAGAAAGACAGATTGATTTAGGAAGAGAGACAGATAAATTATGAGTCAGAATAAAAGAGAAGAGTTACGTAAAGAGATCACTGCACTCATACGAGATGCAAGAGTCTTCACACACAAAGAACTTGTAAGACAGCTGGTAGATATAGCGTATTCAGCTGACAGAGAGACTGCTTCTATTCACTTACAACTTAAACAACTTAAAGATATAGACCGGATGAGAAATCCATATAAATACACTAAGACAGGAGAAAAGAAATGAGTTTAAAATATCTAGTAATCTACCACGACAAATGTATCGACGGTATTATGTCAGCTACAGTGATAAATAAATATTTGACTGAAAGATGTCAGACTGATCCTGAACATATTAATTTCTTACCTATGAACTATGGAGATGATATTCAGAATATTTTTAATATGCTGAGTACTAGGAAGATAGATACAATTTACATTGTAGATTTCTCTTTCAGTATAGAAACTCTTCATAAAATGTATGAGTATGTGAATCTTATTGAACTCTATGATCATCACGCTTCTGCTTTCAGGCTTCTTATTGATGAAGACTATGAAGTTAAATATGCCTCAGCTATAAAAACACATCTTCAATCCTCAGCTCCTCCTCATAAGTTTCTTAACATAGGTATCACTCTTGATAACTCTGAGTGCGGTGCTAGCCTTTTGTGGAAGGAACTATATCATGAGACTTATGATGCAGCTATGCCTAATCTTATTCAGCACGTAAAAGATTGGGATATCTGGAAGAAATTGTTACCTAATACCGATGCAATAAATAAGTATCTTAAGATGCAAGATAAAACTGTTGCTAGATTTTCTACTCTTCTTATAGATTTTGAATGTTTGCTTGATAGACAGAGAGCTATAACTATCGGTAACTCTCTTATTGAATATGAAGAGCAAATTGAAGACTCTATTATCTCTTCTAGTATTGAAACAATTACCATCAACGGAGTTACAGGACTTTGTGTAAATGCTCCTTATACTTTCGCTTCTAACATCGGCAATAAACTTGCTGAGAGATCTGGTACATTCGGAGCTACTTGGAGTCAGATGAGCGATGGAGTAGTTAAGTGGAGTCTTAGAAGTATAGGAGATTCTTGTGATGTAAGTGCTCTTGCTGAATCTATGGGAGGTGGCGGACATAAGAACGCTGCCGGATTCGAGATGGTTACTCCTAGTTATGATAGTGAGAAAGGTATTACTATCTGGGGAATTGATAGTGAGACTTTGGAGCCTTGCGAAGAAAATAGAGATTGGGCTGAAGGACTTACAGATGATGAGATATTAGATAAGTTTGGCGATGAGGAAATGAAAGCTACCATCGACTATAAAATGGAGCAAGCTAGTAACTTTGTTGAAGGTATAGTTAAGTTCCCAGTTGATCCTGCCGCCCCGGATCCTAAATCTCCTGAGTATTTCAATGAAGTAATTACTGAACTAGATACATCTGACATGAGTAGTAAGGAGGAATACAATGACTGATAAGAAACCACTCAAATCTGTAATAAAAACTCCTGACAATCCTGTTAAAGATGGAGCAGATACTAATATCTGGGGAGAGGAATTAGAAACTCCTACTCCTATCTCAACCAAGGAAGCAGGAAAGACTCACTGGAATTATAAAGATATTGTCTTCTTTGGTGAGAATAAGATAGCTCTTGGAAGAGAGGTAGGAAACCACCCTGAACTTCTTAATCTCTTAGCTAAGCATCCAGTAGATGAGTTTGAAATCATGCTGGCTGAGATTGCTGCTTACTGCCACATAGGACTCAATGATACATACAGCCCTGATGACATAGAGAAACTCTGTGGAATACTTGTTGAACGACTGACAAGTAAGAGAACAGGAATGAGTTTCTCAACTAACATTCACCCTGATGATATACCACCTGATACAGGAATACATTGATATGGCTACTAGAAAGAACCCTCCTTGTTTTATTTGTAATAGCGAACCTTGCACATGCAAAAGATTGTATAATCCCGCTCAAGTGATAAAAACTCCTAACCCTATACCTCTCAATCAACCTCCTTACGATAGCATACTCCTGGAAGCTGAAGGTTTAGTTCACGGAGATAGAAATGCAGACTACGGACATCCGTTAGATGACTTCACTAGAACTGCTAAGATGTGGTCAGCTATTCTAAGAGTAGAAGTAACTCCTGAACAAGTAGGACTTTGTATGATGACAGTTAAGATCAGTCGAGAATGTAATCATCCGAAAAGAGATAACATGACTGACGCGGCTGGCTATGCTGAAACTGTGGAATGGTGTAAGAATGAACGACAGAGACGAGATAGCTTTCTTCCTCCACAAGCACCAATAGAAGATTCACCTGCTCCTCTTCATAACCCAGATGCAATAATCAAACCAATAATCTAACTAACCCAAGAGTAATACTAACATGCCATTTAAAAGACTTAATACAGCCTCAATGACCATCCGAGTTAAGTTCGTAAGGGAAGCACCTTCAGGTAAGGCCGCTCTTTTAAACATTCTTCCTTCTGATGGAGATAAAGATTCTAAGAGCTTATCTACTCGTTGGCTACCTCACTCTCAGATGGAAACTCTTGAAGGAGATAAAGTAATAGGAGAGTTTGGAACAGTAATGGATATAGAAATATCTATGTGGATAGCTGAAAAGAATCAGATAGATGTATTATATAAGGATGAGTTACTAGATGAAGAGTATGAGGATGTTCCTTTCTGAGTCTGATGTCTAAGCAACGACTCAAACGAGATACAGAAATAATATGTATCTGTCCTACTTATGACCACCCTCACAGACTAGGTGGAGGTAAGTGTACAGGAGCTGAGTGGTGTCAGAGTATAAGAGAGATAGATTCTTATGCTTGCCAGACTTGTAACTTCTCTAGTCCTGATTCTACTTGTGATGTAGTTACAGGAATAGAGGAAGTAGGAGAAAAATGTGAGTGTGTTGCAGAGGAATTAAGAGGTAGACAGTTGGAAGAAGAGTTTGGCTACCTGCCTCTTAATGTTAATAAGTATATGAATGATAAGATGGAGAGTTATTATGAAGAACAAGAAGAGAGCAATTAAGCAAGTAATCAAACCACCTAAGCCAGCCAGCTTACTACAGAAGATAGCCTCTCAGCGTAATTGGCTTAAATGGTTTATCTGTAAAGATATACATATAGGTTACTGTAATGATCTCCTATTAGTTTCTTCTACACAAACTCAGGTAGATAAAGTAAATGCAGAGATGCAGAAGTTAAGAGGTATGATAGATAGAGATTGGAAAACTCATAGTAAGTACCTTAAAGCAGAAAGAAAACGCTTTGAAGCTAGTTCATAGCTTTAAGTATGGAAGAAATTACTCCATTCTTTTCATTCTTTTCACTCCTACCACCGGCTGCATCAAGCCGGTTTTTACTTTCTGTCTTAAGCATACCAAAGTAAGATCTTAGTAACGCGACAAAGGGAGCTACAATAGCAGCTACGAATGGCCAACCAGCTACTATTGAATCAACTAGCTTATCTTTCTCTAATACAACAGCATATAGCCAACCAACTACTATGGCACTAGAAATAACAGCAAGAAGATGGAATGAATGTTTAGCTATATACGGCCGTGTAGAGTGAGGATTATTAGCATCAGCTTCAAGCATAGTTCTAAGGGTAGAACCAGACTCCTGGATCTGAGTAATATCTACATCAAACTGCTTATTCATGATAGCTGATTGCTGCTCAGGAGGAAGACCTGCAAGTACTCCTCTTATCTGATCTCCTGTAGCAGTAGCAGGAAGTTTCTTGTCAGAAGGGAGAAATTCATTTACAGCATTGATAATAGCACCACCTCCAGGAACTACAGTACTAATCACTCCAGCACCTACAGTCTTAACTATACTCCAAAGATCCATTAGATTTCTCCTCTCAGCCTTTAATCAAGGTTCTATCAATCTGTTATTAATTCAAAATGAACTAAATCATTAAAGTCTTGGTCATTAACATCTTTATCTCCATCCCAATCTCCTCCCCAACGAAGCCTATTATTTATTACTCCTTCTGTATATAAAGTATTAGCTACTCCAAGAACATAGAAAGCAAAGTATCTGAATTTCTCATATTCATTTCTATCATCATCTCCCCATTTTTCAGGAATAGGATAAGGAGAAACATCAGCAGCCATTGAAGGTTGGGAGTTATGTTTACTGTGCGGCCATTCTACTTTAGATTCACCGGATTCAAACTTCTTAGTTTGTTCTTCTTTATCTCTGTATCCTGTAAGAATAGTATTATCCCAAGCAGGAAGTACAGTCTTAAAGATAATTTGTAAATCTTCGTGACATTCATTTAATCTTTTAGTTGATGTAGTACCGTAAGTATTAGTCATGTTAGTCTACTCCTATCAGTATATTTAATGTATCAATCTGCGAAATCTTTCAGTTCGTACCCACCCATGATGGTTTGCATATTCTTAGCAAAGGGACTATTAAGATTCTTTCTTAATTCATTAGCTTGAGATGTATTCGCAGTAGTATATAATCCCATCACCCACTGATTAAACTCAGTTCTCTGACCTCCTAGTTTCACATAGTCGGCAGCAAACTCTTCTATCTGTTCCTGTGTAGGATTCTGTCCTGCTATCATTGTAGTCTTAATAGCAGAACCTAACTTACTTCTCCTCTCTGTATCTTTAAGAGCATAAGTTTTAAATCTATAGGCTGCTTCAATAGCTACTGATTCACCAAGAGGCTTACCACCTGCCATGCGCGCCATGTTCACAAGAGAGAAGAGGTCATTAGAAGCTATCACATTGCCGCGTTTAGAAGTAGAATAAGATGCGGCGTATGGATTATCTAATCCCTGAAGAGTCTGTGCCAGCCCTGCGAGAGGACGTGAGAGTCCGTTATGTTCTAGCCCCTGCAAGAAGGCAGTAGTAAAGTCACCACCGTTAGCCATAGTCTCAGCAGTTTTAAAGATATTAGCAGCAAACTTAGTAAATGCTTGTACTATAGGAACTGAGGCAGGGTCAGTAGGTACGATAGTCATATGCCGTGGATTGATATCACCACGAACGTAGAGATTGGTTTTAAGGTCTGGAATTAGAAGCATATTAGATGCAAGTCCGTACATTAACCAGTCACCTGCATCCTTACCGGCCGCTCCATAGACAGCAGTATAGAAATCTTTATGTTCAGTATTACCTGATGCAGTACCTACAATGTGAGTATTGATAGCATTGAATGCTGGTAATCCATTCATACCAAAGACAGTTCCCTGAAGTCCTAATAGAGTCATAGAATCTTTAGCTGTTCCTTCACCTACATATCTTAGAAGTTGCTGCATCAGATTGAACTGATAGGTCTGGAAGAGTCCGATAGATTGTCCAACAGCTCCTTGAAAAAGCATAGGACGCTGAGCTGCCATATAGTTACCTTGTGTACGATTCACAAAAGTATTGATGTATGAAAGAGCTGTCTTAGAATCCATCAGTCCAGCATCTACTGCTATGTCAGTAACCTGCTTCATAGTATGAGCTGCATTGAAACGGTTAAACTCCTCAGCTAATCTGTTACCTGTCCATACTTCACCTTTATCAGCAGCAGCTCTGAGAGCTGAATGAACCTTGCTTAACTTTCCATTCAATTCTGATACAGTCTCTTTACCTGTGAGTGAGAGATTATCAAGAGTCCAACGATACTGTTCTGAGATTGTAGTAACGAAACCATTATCTTTAAAGAACTTCATCTCAGGAGTATCTCTACCAAAAGCTTTAATACTCTTAGCCATCATCTTAGCTGGAGAGAGAATTGATTTATCAGTCCCTGGAACTTTAAGTTTAGAGAGCTCAGTAAGCCTACCTACAGCAGCTGTATCTCCTCTCTCAATCGCCCTCATAACTGATTTCATTTCAGCGCCATATAAAATATTAGCACTAATAGCATTATTAACTGCATTAAGAGAGTCAAGACGAAGTACCACGGTAGCAAGGATACCATTAAGCTTCTGTACCACACTTTGTAAGACACCTCTAGGTGCTGTATGATTCGCAAGTAGATCCATTTCCATATCATAAGCTGCTCCTTTATATCCATACTCTCTAAGAGTAGTATTAAGAGCTGCTAGTTCTTCTACTGTCTTACTATTTTCAAGAGTCTTATTAAGTTTTCCATACATTTCAGATACTTTAGCATCAAGAGCTTTATTAGCATTAATCCAGAAAGGATAGTCTGCATAGTTCTTAACTCCTAGCGCAGTCTTAACATAAGACATATAAGGATTTTTAACAACATTCTCAGCATGCTTAACTGTAGCTAGATTATTATATTGAGAAGTCTCGAGATTAGTAAACTCCTCTCCTCTCATTCTTAAATATTCAAACTGGCGTTCGTACTTGGCAGATACGAATTCTCGTACCATAGAAGATTCTTGTTTCAGTCCCCAGTTTAAGTAATCATTAACAATCTTACTAGGATCTGTAGGTACATGATAAGGAGCATCTAATCCTTTTCTTTTAAACATATTGTTAAGATAGTTCTCATTGAGAGCACGAGTTTGATCATACTGACCTACAGATTTATAGTACCTTTCTGCATCACCCTTAGTTAGAATCTCAATGCCCGGCTCGTCTGCTAGTTTCAGCATCATAGCATCAAGCTCCTCAGCTGATGAAGCATAGAGATTCTTAGAGTGTCCTGTACCTGTAATAGTTTTATCTCTTACAAGAGCGAAGTAAGGATAGTCTGTGAGATTAATAGGTACAGGATAAAAGATATCAGGATCAAGCTCATTCTGTACACCTTGAGCTGTACGAAGATTAGTTATATCTGTTCTTCTTATCCCGTTAGTTCCTATATGTGCCTGCGCCATTTCTAATGTGTCTTCATTCTTAATAGGAATCTCAAGAGGAGCTTTAGGGTCTTTTAATACAGGAGTCTTCGGAGCTTTACCTGCTGCGATAGCTTTATTATATCTTGATATGACAGCAGGTTCTAGAAACTTACCTGTAGGGTCAAGTACATAAGAATCTTCCATTCCTCTGAGTCTATTATTAAGAACACTCCATTCAAGAGCTGCATCTGAGTTATTAGAGAGTTTATAGAGAGGAGGTTCAACAGCTTCTCTAAATGCAGTCTGTTTCTTAGTAATAGTGGCAACAGTAATTTTACCTAACCACTCTACTTTAGCGGCCAGAGTTCCATAATTTGAAGAGGCCGCAGTAAGGAACTTAGCGCCCGCACCGAATATATCTGCGCCTATGAGATCACGTAGACTGATAGATAAATACTTAGCAGTCTCCTCTTCCATGTATCCAGCGAAGATGTTATCTATTCTTTGTGCTTGCTGTCTCTCAAGTTGAGTAATAATAGCCATACCACTGATAGTATTACCATCCCAGTTAGCAGTAACTGATGTATCATAAGATGTCTTAAGAGTACGAGGAAGTTTATACACAGGAATGAGTGGATCATCAGCTGCATAGAGGTTTTTAGCTACTAAGAAATCTGTATACTCTTTAGAATAAGATTGAAGAGCAAACATATCATCAGATAAATTCTCTCTCTGTACTCCTGAAAGATAAGAGTTTCGTACATTCAGCATCGAAGCTATATCTTCCTGAGATTTAGTTGACTTAGCTCTTTTAGTTCCTTTCTTAGTATAGAGCATATCGTTAGCAAGAGATGGTTTCTTCTGCATCAGCCAAGTCTGAAACTCTCTAGCATCAGAAAAAGTCTGGCGTGTTCCATCTTCTAACATAACTCCATGCCTAGGATCAAACTCACGATACATCTTATCAAGAAGAGGTATATCCTTTTCACCTATAGTAACTGCTTTCCATTTATCTGCTCCTGCTTCTATAGAGTTAAAAGGTTTAAGTTCTAGTGCCCAGATATGTCTAGCCTGTGCCTTTTTCAAACCAGCAGAAGTTACATCAAATTCAGTACCTTTAGCTGGAATTGAAACAAGACCTTTAACTCCTGCTTTCTTACCAGCAGTAGAACGAGCACCTGCAAGATTAAATCTCCATTCTTGTTTACCAGCTGTAACTCCCTTAGGTGTTATAAGCATACTTTCATTCTTACCAAGTGTATCAGAAAGAGCTACATGCTGTGGTTTATATGCAGAAGTATTACCTAAACCTTCTCCCCAGGTAGTAGCATAAGATACTTTAAAATCTACTTCTACTGCTGCTTCTACATCAGCAATAGTAGCTCCAGGTTTCTTACTCTTAGCTATAATCTTTTCTTCAGGGGTAAGTTCTGTGATACGAGAAAGCTTAGTAGCTCCAAGAATCTCAGGAAGAGAAGCATCAAAAGATTTACCGAGACCTAGAGCATACGCTAATTTTTGTACCTCTCTATCTCCACCGGCCATGATTCCTAACTCTTCTCGTACCATATCATGCAATCTACGGACTTTATTCTTAGCAGTAGATTCAAGAAAGGCTCTTCTCTCTGGCTCCATAACTAATGGAACCTTACCCATATCATCAAGCTGCTCTAAATAATGAGAGATCTTAGAAGAACTATCAGCACCAGAAGAGAGTTTAGTAATCTGTGTCCATGGCGCATTCTCAGGAGCAGCAAGTCTTACAGACTTCTTAATAGCTCCAGAAGTTTTAGCAAGAGATATAACTCCACCTATAGTACCGAAAGCAAGACCGCCGATAGCAATATTAGTTACCATATCTCCAATATCTTGGTTCTCAAGAACAGGAGACTCAGAGAGAGTAATAGCTGTAGCAGTCTCGAACGCCGCCATCTCCAGAACTGATTGCCCATAACCAGCAGCCATAGCTTTCACTGTATTCTTATTAGTCATAAGAGAAAGACTGTTTGAATTAGTAATTTCAGAGATTGCTTTATCTAAATGTTTCTGTCGATTCGGCGCTAGAAGTCCTAGAGCTGACTTCATATTCTTACCCATCTTGCCAGTAGCTATAACTCCTTCCAGTGCTTTCTGCCCTGCATTAAGAACTCGTATACCGGCCATTCCTGGAACTAATGAAGAGAGAAGGAATCCAGCTACATCAGCACTTGTCTGATGCTCTTGATAATATACTCCTAGATCCTCATCAATAGCTGAGATAACATCAGCTGACTTAGAGATTTCAAAATCGCCTCCCATGTAATTACCTAGCGTTGGAGCAATATTATAGATCTGATTAGCTCCAGAGATGATACTAGCTCCTATGAATTTAGGGATGTTAGATACTGTCTCGGCGGCTGATTCAAGAAAAGTCTGATTGTTATTAGCAATTGAATGGTTATCTGCTGCTGTAAGATAAGAAGGAACAGAGAAAGGAGTATCTTCCTGAGTCTGTTTATCATAACCTTCTTCAACCACAGGATCATAAGTATAATTACCTGCTGTATTTAAAGCCATTACTCAGTACCTCCAGCAGGTTTATATACATCAGGAAGCTCAGTAACATAATTAGGATTCTCTGGATCATTAAAGATCCCTGTAAGTTTTTTACCTGTTGTACCTGTAATAAGAGTAACAAGAGAGTGTCTTACCATAGCTCCATCAGTAAGATCTACTGTACCAGATTTAAATAACTTACCTAAAGATATATTATAAAAAGCAAAACCTATTCCTTTAAGCTTAGCATTATATTGTTCTTGAATAGGTAAGTCAAGCTCTACTCTTCGTTGCATAGTATTATTAAGAGTTGCAGCTCTTTTATATATATTAGTAATAGTAGTAGCTACTTTTTCAAATTTAAACTTGCCTTCAGGGTTGCTTTTAGTTTTAATACTAGCAGCACCAAGCTGTAAAATCTTTTCAGCTGCTATATCTTTAATATCTCCTACCATAAGAGGAAGTAACATTTCTTTAACAAAAGGATCTTCTTTCAAGCCTTCTTTAGTAAGAAGCTCACTCATAGGTACAGCATGATTAGGATTATCAAAGTCTCCTGATTTAATAGCG
>VAPM010082354.1_pt1 | contig 13273 bp, 13 predicted proteins | sample 3395091 | NCBI WGS metagenome assembly VAPM01 (sample SAMN08290445, study PRJNA428436) | hydrothermal vent metagenome | isolation source: Deep-sea hydrothermal vent chimney 3 | place: Pacific Ocean: Juan De Fuca Ridge | reverse complement strand
CTTTTTTATTTTTCTTCTTAAGCGCATCGATGGCTTTTGATAAGTCTTCACCGGTACGTTCCTGGAATTGCGTAATACGAATATAACCATAACCCGGCTCCAGCACACGATGCTTAATACTCTTAACCCGAATCTTGTCACGCACTACAGTGACTTTAAATGGTTTATCCACCCCTTCACGCGATACAAGCAAGTCAATCGGCTCACCAGGTTTACCACGCATGAGCTTAACCGCTTCATCTAACTCCATGCCTTTTACCGGCTTTTTATCCAGACGAATAATCAGGTCACCGGCTTTAATGCCAGCACGTTGTGCAGGTGTGTCATCAATGGGGGAAATAACTTTAACAAAACCATTCTCCATACCTACAACAATGCCTAAACCACCAAACTCACCCCGAGTACCAACCGTTAGTTCCTTGAACTCTTCAAGATCCAGAAAGGAAGAATGTGGATCCAGACCACTTAGCATGCCGCGAATGGCATTGGTTAATAAGGTTTTATCATCAATTTTTTCAACGTAATTTTCTTTAATTTTGCCAAAAACTTCACTGAGAGTTCGAATATCCTCCAAAGGGATACCATCATAAGCCGGGCTGGCATTTTTATCCGCGAACACACTCTGCCCCAGCGCAAGTACCACCCCTAAAAATAACCCAAACATTAAAATCAATACGTTACGTGCATTCACTGGCATAATTCTGTCTCTTGTCTTTTCTTTATCTAATGACTAATCAATCTTAAACTAATCTGCTAAATGGTTCTTTTTAAACGATCTATCCTTAATAGATACTACCTTAAATATTTTTACTGTCCACTATTTAATAAGGTTCTTGTGGGCCATATAACCAGTTGCCCCAGGAATCGTCCTGTTTTAGCCTCGGCGAACTTTACGACACCAGATTTTCGGATTGGTTGGCTTGCCGTTTTTCCTGATTTCAAAATAAAGCCCTGCTTTTGCCTGGCCACCCGTATTGCCCACACTGCCTATAATTTCACCTTCATCCACCCAGTCACCGGTTTCCTTTCTTATATTCTCATTGTGGCCATATAAGCTCATATAACCATCACCATGATCGATAATAATCAGCAAACCATAGCCGCGTAACCAGTCGGCATACGCCACCCGACCATGCGATATCGCGCGCACATTATTACCCTGCCGTGCCTTGATAAGCACCCCGTTCCATTTTACTTTCACCGTTTTTCGTGGCTTACCAAATAAATTTTTCACCGTCCCCAAAGCGGGCCAGTACAACTTTCCTTTGAGCGTTGCAAATGCCTGATGCTTACCCGGCTCGGTTAATATTTCCGGCATGCTCTCAGTTATCACATTAAGCACACGCTCCAGCTGTTTTTCATTTGTCAGCATTTGTCGCAATACACCGTCTTTACTCTCAATATCCTTTGATAACTTTGCAATAACAATTGCGCGTGCCTGATAACCAGCTTCAAGATTCTTCTTTTCAGCAAGCTGCTGCCGTTTAAGATTTTGCAGTGTTTTATTTTCCTTACGGATGCGTTTTTTTACCTGTGCAAGGCTTCGCAAGGTTTTAGTTGAAGTGTCAATTCGCTCTGAACGTGCCTGATTAAAATATTCATAATAGGTTAATACTCGCCCGATGGCATTTGGATTTTCCTGGTTCAGTAATAATTTTAAATATTCCTGCTTGCCAATTGTATAAGCTGTACGAACTTGCTGGCCGAGTAAATCACGTTGTGTGGCAAGATCTTTTTTTAACTCTCTGCGTTGAATTTGTAGCTGCCGCAACCTTTTATTTTGCCGTCGCAGTTTGCGTTTTAACTGATTAAGGTTTTTAACTCGTTTGCTAATACTGATTTCAGTGGCACGTAATTCCTGCCTCACCTTGTCATGTAAAGTGCGGACTTCGTCCAGTTCGCTTCGTAGACTTTTTATTTTAACTTTTAATTGCTGTAATTCCTGCTCACGCTGCTCCCTGTTCTCATCATCAAAAGAATCAGCTGATACATAAAAGCCTTTGCTGGCAAAGGCAAACGTTACCAGTAATATTAAAATTGTCTTATGCATTATTTAATCTTTTAATCATGCTTCTATGTGGAATACCGGCATCCATAAACTGTTCACTGCTACAAACAAAACCATGCTGCTCATAAAATGAAATGGCACTCACCTGTGCATGTAAATACACCTTTTGCAGATTTTGTTGTTTGGCGGCTGCCAGCAATGCTACCAAAATTGCTGAGCCAATACCTTGTTTCCGGTATAATTTTAATACCGCCATTCGTCCAATATGACCATTGAGCTTTATCCGCCCGGTCGCAATGGGCTCGTTCCGGTTATTAAAGGCAATAACATGCCAGGCAGTTGCATCAAACTCATCCCATTCCAGTTCTTCAGGTACCCGTTGTTCCTGTATAAAGACTTCACGCCGAACTACACTAAGTTGCCGTTGATGGCTTTCCCATTCACAATTATGGATTGAATAGTTTTGCATTATGGATAGGTATTTTTTCCTGGCTGCCAGATGGTCAGGTGGCTACTAATATACTTCCGCCTGCCCGGTTGCTGGCCTTGCAAACTCCCTTGTTATCCTCTCCTCTTGTATGCTTAACGGGCAGCAGACAAACCCAAATGTCGGGTGACCATGGTTATGCTTTTGTGCCAGCTTTATACCTGAATTACAACCCATACCAAGATTGGAGTTCTTTCCATATAACTGGAGCTTTAATCCCAGTTATATACAGACATAAGCTGAGAGGGATTAAAAAGATTAATAATTAACCGTCCGCTGAATATTTAGTGTCAATCGCAACAATATGTACGTTAATCCAGAGACTTAAAAAAGCCATAAATTCGCCATTTAACTTTTTCTCGTCACCGACAATAAAACCCTTCGCGAACTTGTCAAGATCATCCAGTAAGTGCTGATGAATTTGCTTATGAGCCTCAAGACCATGAAAATTAATCGCTTCCATATGCGCTTCCTCATCTCTGAAGTGAATAACAACATAGTCCATTAAATTTTTTACCGCCTCAACCACCGCATCTTTTCCAGCATCACTTTCATTAACCTGATAGAGGGTTTCCATTAGCCCAATCAAATGCTTATGCTGATCATTCATTTTTTCAACATGAACATCCAGATCGGGTTCCCATTTAAAATATGCCATTCGCCTTCTCCTTAATATAAATAAGGTTATCGGTCTAAAGAATGGTTTGTTTAGTTATTTTGTGTAGGGCTATTTTAAGGGGTCAGAGCCCTTTAAAGTGCATATATTAAAGCATTTAAAGGGCTCTGACCCCTTAAAAAAGACTCACCTAAAATTATAATAGCTGCCCGGCATTATAAAGCGACAAAATAATTTGCTGTTCTGCTTTATTGAAGGTGTTTTTATTTAAATCACACTCACGTTGTGCACACAGTATTTTTGCGAACCGGTTACTAACAACCCTGTCTTCACCGTCTATAAATAAGTATGTTTCTGTGTTTTGCCCGTAAAAAGCAAAACGACTAGCGGGATTACGGCATAAGACCGGGTGGCATTGTTTTAATGCATTAAAACTTTCAAAGTGCTCTTCATTTTCATACCGCAGATCTGTTTTGGTGTCACTCACAAAATGGCCAAACCATTGCGCTAAAGCTGGCTGACCAGAATTTAAATAATTGTTAAAAATCTCCCGGATATTTTCAACAGCTGACTCGGTTATTTCATTTGGGTGTAGCTGTTGTTGTAAATTTTTATCTTTATAGGTTTTATTACCAGACAAGTCATGACTAATAAAATCAATAAAGTCGGTTAACATTTCTGTATGGGAGGGTGCGCGAAAGCCGATTGAGAAGCTCAAGCAATCATCCATGGCAACACCGTAATGGCTCACACCAGGGGGAATATAAATAATATCACCGGGTTCAAGCAACCATTCATGCTCGGCAGTAAAATCTTTTTGAATGCGTAAATTTGTATTAGCAACCTGATTATCATCCGCCACTGGCCGGGTATTGATTTGCCAGCGCCGGTGACCTTGCGCCTGTAAAATAAAAACATCGTATTGATCCAGATGCGGGCCGACCGTTCCGCCTTCAGGTGCATAGCTAATCATTAAATCGTCAATGCGCCATTCAGGAATAAAACGAAATGCATCGACGATATTGGCCAACTCAGGCAAATGTTTTTCTACATCATTAACTAATAGCGTCCAGTGCGTTTCTGGTAATGCTGAAAAAACAGCTTCATCCATCGGCCCATCAATTAATTGCCACGGCCTGTCGCCACCTTTTTCGATAACGATACGTGAATGCACATCGTCTTCACAGGCAAGACCCGCCAGTTCCTCTGCGCTAATGGGTGAGGTAAAGTTTTTGAAGCCTTGTTGAATAACTACTGGCTTTTGTTGCCAGTAGTCTTTTATAAACTGCTCGACACCAAGCTTGCCTAGTGGAAGGGGATAATTAGCTGGCTGAGAAATATCCGACATTTAGTTCAGGTTTTACCTACGCGAAGAATTCTTATAAATGCTTCGCCATTATGAAGGAAAGCGTATGCCGGCGCTATACCACTGCTCACAATGACACACTATATTAAGCTGGTTTGGCCGTCTTCCTGTTTAGGCTTAACCAATGATCGCCCTAACATTTCACTGGGCTGTTCAATCCCCATTAAATACAGCATGGTCGGCGCAATATCTGATAGTGCACCACTGGTTTCCAGCTCCGCCTCCCGTCCAACATAAAGCAATGGAACCGGGTTAGTGGTGTGCGCTGTATGCGGCTGTCCCGTTTCAACATCCAGCATCTTTTCTGCATTACCATGGTCGGCGGTAATTAAAATTTCACCACCTACCTGCTGTACAGCTTCAACAACTTCGACAACACAATGGTCGATGGTTTCAATGGCTTTAACGGTTGCATCAAAATTACCCGTGTGGCCAACCATATCGGGGTTAGCGTAATTACAAATAATAACGTCATACTTGCCACCGTTAATAGCCTCAACCAGTTTAACCGTGAATTCCGGTGCATTCATTTCCGGCTGCAGGTCGTAAGTTTTAACATCGGGGGACGGCACTAAAATACGATCTTCAAATTCAAACGGCTCTTCGCGGCCACCATTAAAAAAGAAAGTTACATGGGCATATTTTTCTGTTTCGGCGATGCGTAACTGGCGCATACCCAGCTTCGAAATATAATCACCAAATACATTTTTTAAGCGCTCCGGCGGGTAGGCCACAGGCACATCGTACTGCGAATTGTATTCGGTTAAACAGACAAAGGAACCCAGCTTAACGGTGCTACCACGTTCAAAGGCATCAAAATCAGGCTCGATAAACGGTCGGGTAATTTGCCGTGCCCGGTCCGAACGAAAATTCATAAAAATAACAACGTCACCGGTTTGAATTTGCACCGGCACCACACCTTTAGGATGAATAGCCGTGGCCATTACAAACTCATCCGTTTCGTCACGCGCATACGCCATTTCCAATGCTTCATGTGCCGACTCGGCAGAAAAGTCTGCTGTACCATTGGCAATAACATCGTAGGCTTTTTTAATACGTGGCCAGCGATGGTCTCGATCCATCGCATAAAAGCGCCCAGTCACCGATGCAAACTGGCCACCACCGAGTTCATCCAGTTTTGCCTGCATTGCATCTATCGAGTTAAACGCACTTTTAGGCGGCGTATCACGGCCATCCAAAAAAGCATGTAAATAAACATTTTGCACACCCTGTTTGACAGCAAGCTCCATCATGGCATGCAAATGCTCTTCATGGCTGTGCACGCCACCAGGTGATAGTAGCCCCATAACATGTACGGCCTTACCGGTCGATTTTGCCTTGTCGACCGCATCTACCAATGTCTGGTTTTTGAAGAAAGAACCTGTTTTTATCGAGCGGCTCACTCGCGTGTATTCCTGATACACCACCCGGCCGGCACCTAAATTCAGGTGGCCCACTTCCGAATTGCCCATTTGCTCGGCAGGCAGGCCCACTTCAGCGCCCGAACCACGCAAAGTGGTATGTGGGAACTCCGCGCACAGTCGGTCTAAATTGGGGGTGTTGGCATTGGCAATTGCGTTATTTTCAACGACATCGGTAATACCCCAGCCGTCCATAATAACCAACACCATTGGCTTTAAATTCAATGACATAGACTCTTTATTTTCTTAATATTTTTAAATAAACTCAACAAATTAACCTTATATATAAGGTCTAAATAGTGATAAATCAATCCTGAATCAGGCTACTGTACATTGCAAATCTCAAAAAAACCTGAAAATAAGCAAATAAAGCCTTCTCAAACGGTACATAATTGTATAATGTTTTAGTAATAAAGGGCAGCCGCCAATTTGAACTATTTTTACTCAAATTGCAGGTGGGTCAAACAATAAAATTCTTCTTTTCAAAATACAATATTTGGGCGGTCCGGAATGAGCGAAATCGAATTAGATACTTTACTTACACGTGATGAAGACATCGACCGCGCATCGCGTTCCTTAAAAGCCATGTCACACCCATTGCGCCTGAAAATTCTTTGCACTTTAGGCGATAAAGAAATCAGCGTGCAGGATATTGTTGAGCATGTTGGCACCTCGCAAAGCAATATTTCCCAGCACCTTGCTATTTTACGCGATAAAGGTATTTTAGATTCACGTAAAGATGCAAACCGTGTTTATTACCGTGTGGATGACACCCGCACACTGCGCTTGATTGGTTTAATGCGCGAAGTATTTTGTACCGCTGCTGAATAAAAAATTTCACCGTTACACTTTTCTGTTCGTCTTCGACACAAGTATCCTTTATAATTCTCGTGTATGGTTTATTTTTAAAATAATTAGTGGAAAAATCACTCTGCGCTCTAAATCGTCACCTTTAATTTTTATATCAGGCTTTAAGTAAAACCCATGAACGAATATATCGAATTTACAAATAACCATCCTTTGCTGGTTGGTAGTTTTTTTGCCATTTTAACCCTGCTTATCTTTAACCTGTTTGGCAGCCGCTTCCGTGGTTACACTGTTGCCTCGCCTGCCGATGCCACTACATTAATCAACCGCAACGATGCTATTGTTCTTGATGTGCGCACTGACAAGGAATTTAAGGAAGGGCATATTATTAATTCTATTCATATTCCCCAGTCCAGTATCAAAGATCGACTTTCTGAAATTGAAAAATATAAACATAAACCCATCATCGTAAGCTGTCGAACCGGGCAACGCTCAGGGCAGGTTTGCGGGCAATTGAAAAAACAGGGGTTTGACCATATCTATAATCTGGCGGGTGGTGTTGTGGCCTGGCAAAATGCCAATTTTCCACTCACCAAAAGTTAAACTAAAATTTAAAGCAAGAAGATTCAATGACTGTTAATGTAGAAATTTACTGTAGCCAATTCTGTGGTTACTGCCATCGAGCAAAAATGTTACTGGATAATAAAAGTGTCGCCTACAACGAAATCTCACTTGATAACCAGCCTGAAAAACGAATGGAAATGGTTGAGCGCAGTTCGGGTATGACCAGCGTGCCACAAATATTTATCAACAATGAACACATTGGTGGCTGCGATGACTTATATGCGCTCGAATCACAGGGCATGCTTGACGAAAAACTTGGTCTGGTAACCTGAGCTATGTCTAACATTCACATTGTTTGCCCACACTGTGACAGTACTAACCGCTTTCCCAGTGACAAGCTAAATGCAGCGCCTCAATGTGGTAAATGCCATCAGGCTTTATTTGTTGCACAACCCGTTGAGCTCACCGCCGGTAATTTTAGCCACCATATCAGCAAGTCAGACATCCCGGTGCTTGTCGATTTCTGGGCACCCTGGTGTGGCCCCTGCAAAATGATGGCTCCTGTTTTTCAACAGGCCGCAGCTCAACTTGAACCACACTTTCGGCTGGCAAAAGTTGATACCGAAACACAACAACAGCTTGCCCAGCAATTTCAGATACGCAGCATTCCAACCCTTGCACTATTCAAACACGGCAAAGAACTTAAGCGCCAGCCCGGTGCAATGGATTTGAATAATTTAATTAACTGGGCACGCCAATAAAACTATTCCCGGCTTGCTATTCTGGCAGGACTAGCAAGCTAAAAACTGCTAATATAAAGGCTCTATTCCTTATTCACTTTTAAACAGGTTTTTCTAACATGGCTGAAGAAACTAAATCAGAAAATACACAACAGGAAGCAACTCAAAATCTTTCTATCCAGAAAATTTACACAAAGGATGTTTCTTTTGAATCACCGAACAGTCCATTCGGTTTTCAGGACGACTGGAAGCCTGAAATCAGTGTGGACCTGAACACCGATGGCCAAACGCTGGAAAACGACCACTACGAAGTGGTTTTAAAAGTAACCGTTACCGCAACCAATAAGGACAAAACCGTCTTTCTTGCCGAAGCCCATCAAGCAGGTGTATTCCACTTAACCGGCTTTGAAGAAGAGCAACGTGATTTTATTCTTGGCAGCTATTGCCCTGGCACTTTATTCCCTTATGCACGCGAAGTTATTTCAAGTTTGGTTACCGACGGTGGCTACCCACCGGTTATTTTAGCACCCGTTAACTTCGAAGCCCTGTACCACGAACATCAGCAACAAAATAAATCTACTGATGCAGACGCACCCCAAACACATTAATTTACTCAGGCACAACGAGTGAGCACAAACCATTACGCTGTCCTTGGTGCCGGATCCTGGGGCACCGCGCTGGCTATGTTACTTGCAAAAAATAATCACCCCACCACACTTTGGGCCCACACTCAGGAACATGCAGAAACACTACAGCATGATCGAGCCAATAAAAAATATTTAGGTAACATTGCCTTCCCCGACCTGCTTAAGATCAGTGCTGATCTTGCGGCAACAGTAAACCAGGCTACGCGCATTTTAATTGTCGTACCTAGCCATGCTTTTCGTGAAACCTGCAAAACACTGGTTCCCCTGTTAAAACCGCAACATAAAATTGCCTGGGCCTCAAAGGGGCTGGAAATTGGCAGCTCAAAATTACTTCACCAGATAGCAAAAGAAGAATTTAGCCCAACAGTACCACTCGCCGTTTTATCCGGCCCTACCTTTGCCAAAGAAGTCGCCAACGGTCTGCCTGGTGCAGTCACCATTGCGTCCACCAAAAAAGACTTTGCACTGGAGCTGGCAAAAGATTGTCATTCACAAACATTTCGCGCCTACACCAGCCCCGATGTTATCGGTGTTGAATTAGGCGGTGCAGTAAAAAATGTAATGGCGATTGCAGCCGGCATTGCCGATGGCCTTGGTTTTGGTTCCAACTCACGTGCCGCCTTAATTGCACGTGGCGTTGCAGAAATGCAGCGCCTGGGTTTAAAACTTGGTGCACAGCACGATACCTTTATGGGCTTAACCGGTTTAGGTGATTTAGTTTTAACCTGTAGCGATAACCAGTCGCGTAACCGTCGCTTTGGTTTAGCTCTTGGCGAAGGTAAAACACAGCAACAGGCGCTCGATGAAATTAAACAGGTTGTCGAAGGCCGCTTAACTGCAAAAGCGGTTTATCAGCTTGCACAGCAACATCAAATCGAAATGCCGATTACTGAACAGGTTTACAATGTTTTATACGAAGGTCTCGATCCGAGCGTGGCTGCGAAAAATCTTATGGAGCGTGCTGTTCGCGCAGAAACGGACAATTAATCGTACTACTCCCCCCCTTTTATTTAACTAAAATAAATATTTTTGTTAAATATTTACAAAAATAGTTATCAATAATACCACTTAAAAATAATCCATCATTGTTATTATCTTTTTGCCTTAAGGGTGCAGCCCTTAACCAGGCAACCATAAATCAAAAAATAAAAATACTGGACAGGAGAAAAACCATGAAAACATTACATTCGGCAGCAATTGCGCTTGTGGTGCTGCTAGCTATATTTACCCAAGGCTCAGCTTTTGCCAAAACAGCCTATACAAATAGCTGTAACGGCACGGAGCTACCCTTTAACACGGCAAAAAAAGCATGTAAATCCGGCAATTACCCCGGCCAGACTATCGTTACATGCAATAACAATGGGAAAGTAAAAGATCGCAGAATTTGTAATTCAGATGGAGAGAAAAAGGGTGTTTATATTGGTAATTGTGCCGGCTCATCTACTGGATATACAAACCTTAAAAAAGCCTGTCAGTCTGAAGATTACTTTGGCAGGCTGCTTGTAAAATGTAAAAAGGGTGAAGAAAAATCCCGAATGCAGTGTGAATCAGCCCAGGAAGGTGATAAAAAAACAGCTATTTTTAAAGGTAGTTGTGGCAGTAACGAGCAAGTAGAAGGCAAAAACCTGATAAAAGCCTGTAAAAACAATCCTGGTGAAACACTTGTCAAATGTAAAAAGAAGAAGAATGTATGGAAAGCTAAAAAAACCATGTTTTGCCAGGGGAACAAAGATCGCTTTAAGTTCAAGAAATGCTCACCACAAGAAACCGAAACCCTTATAAGTGACTACGTGTTAGCAGAGAGTCGGGTTGATACAGTTTTAGCCGAACTGGAAAATGAGCTGCAAACCAACCAGAGTATGAGCAGGAAACTACGCAACAAGATGGAAAAAGTTAGAAAGAAGCTGGAAAAAATTCAGACTGCAATGGACAGACCAAGAACCTATGTATGTAAGGCTAACAAGAACTTGTGCGCAAAAGCTACCGCACACACATTACCTGGCGGAAAAAAAGTGAAAGTATGTGACTACTATTTTGGAATCGATACAGCTATCCATCGAGCATCGGTGCTTGTACATGAAATTTCACACCATAAAACTCAAACATCGGATAAAGGAGAATCCCATCTATCTTGCAGCGATCCTTATCCGTTTGGTGCAAACACTAACTTCCAAAACCATGCAGCGTACTATGAGTATATTGCCAAGTGTGGTCTGTACGTACCAAACTAAATAGCAAACGGGTTGGCGATAAATAATAAATATTTGCCACCAGCACGTTTATTTTACAGTTTTTAGAAGAACCGGGGCAGGGAATAATTATTTCCTAATATTCAAAAATACTCCTTTTGGCCCCGGTTTTCTGTAATTTTCTCCTCAAATACCTCAAGATCCTCAGCTGTAAGCCGATAACATCCTTAATAGCATCTGTTTCGTGACAATAGCAAACCAGCCGAAAGGCCGGGACGCAAAGTTACCTACCTATCGCCCTATACGGGCTATGGCAGAGGGACTACCGGAGAAACTTAATGAAGTATCATTATACCTACTTTCAGTACCTTGCAATCTGTGTACCAGGTCTGTTGATTGCCTCAACTTCAGTTAATGCGGGCAGTTTCCGTGATTTCATTTTGGATGAAGGGTCACCCACCACAGCTCAACAATTTGTTAAAATTCCCGGTAACAGTAAATTAGCATCCTGCTTGCAATGCCATGACGGGAGCAATGCTAAAGATGTCAAAATCAAACATGCAGATACCGCTATGAGGTTTACGAGTCATGGTAGTAGTAATCACCCCATAGGGATGTCCTATGATAGTTATGCACGCCGAAGTCCAGCTTCTTATGTTGATCCTGCCAAACTAGACTCCAGAATCAAGCTGGAAAATGGCCAGGTGACTTGTATTTCATGTCACGAAGTCAAACAAGCCAATTCACGTAACGTGGACGTTGCATTGGTGAATAATCTAAATGTAATGACAAATACTTGCACTTCTACTAAAACACTGACAACCGGTCCAAACCAAACTCGTCTTTGCTTGTCATGCCACGATATGTAAACCTAGAATAACAATAAAGGTGACAGATCTATTTAATTAAAGCTATTTATTAAAAAGAAAAAACTCCCCACTAAGCCTTGTTAGTTAACAAGGCTTTTTATTTTTAATGGCTTTTTTTAAGCGTTAATTTTTCTATTTAGCTGCGCATTTTTGATAAAGGTTCAAAAAACCAAAAATCCCCAGTGATAATTTTTGTTAGCAGGGATTTTTAGTTTAATAACGATTTTTAGGATAGAGCGGGAAGTGTTATTGAAACAACAGCTGTACTTACACCGCCTTTTCCATCTGTTACGATAAATGCAAAAGTATCTATTGTGCCATCTACACCAACGGGTGCTGTGTAGGTAACCGTACCATTGTTATCTGTAGTGACTGTTCCACCCAGCGATGTTGTGGCATAAGGTACCGCAAAATTCAATGAGTCGCCATCAGCATCGCTTGCAGTGAGTGTAACAGGATTGCCCAAACTTACTATCTGGCTGTTTGCTATAGGTGCGTTGTTTGTAGCCAGGCCAGATATTAAGTTATTTGCCCACGCAGTTTCTTTTGCCACTGCGCAGGTTTCAATACCATTGAACCCATGAAAGTCAAAAGCTCCGCATACATCATTTCTAATAGTATCCTGAAAGCCGCCACTAACTTCATTTCCAGCAACACTTATTCCTGCTGTGTTTAAATCATTAAACAAGTTGCGCGAGTTGGCGGGTAGGGTGACAGAGCAAGTATCATTTGTATGCAACATTATATGACTAGAACGTTTGATTCGGCTTAAGGGTAAAGCCGTTGAGCCAACGGGATAACCGGCAAAAGGAACACTTGTTGGTGCAGATGTTAGTGGGCTTGACATCGCAATACCAGCGACCAGCGTATTCATCGCAGCAGCAGAAATTGAACCACGGCTGGTACCAGATATAATGACGTTGTAGCCTTCGGTATTTTCACGCTTAAGTATTGATGCAATATCAACAGCGTGTTGCATAGAGTGGCGATATCGGTCGATATTGACACCTGCTCTGGAGTCACCATATGCGCCAAATGTAATAGTACTATCAGCATTGTTAGTGTTAACGGAATCTGATGGGCGATCTATGGTGATAACGCGATAGCCAGCGGCTTGATAACGGTTTGCGCTACGTACCAAAAAGTTACCACTTGAATTTGTTGGTTGCGAGCCATCCGTTCCTTGTATTCTGGCTCGAAGCCCACCGCCTGAAATTAATACCATCACACCTTTTGGTGTAGCCGCCGGTTCATGCACCATATAATCCAGAGTGACTGCACTATTATCTGCAAGTTGTCGTGGCGTAAAGAGTCTATATATTGGTGTCGGCGAACCAAGTAAGTGAGACTTGGTATAGATGGTGGAGCCATCTGCATCTTGGGTGCTGTCTCCCGTTGCAGGGGAACAACTACTAACAACAATGCTCGCTGTAACCGTATAAGTAACATTAACAACTTTAGGGCTACCCGGTATTTGCGAGCTATTGCCAACACAACTATTAGCAAGGTCAGTACAGACATAGATGGTAATGGTTGCCGTATAAGTACCCGCTCCCAAT
>VAPM010102557.1_pt1 | contig 13275 bp, 10 predicted proteins | sample 3395091 | NCBI WGS metagenome assembly VAPM01 (sample SAMN08290445, study PRJNA428436) | hydrothermal vent metagenome | isolation source: Deep-sea hydrothermal vent chimney 3 | place: Pacific Ocean: Juan De Fuca Ridge | reverse complement strand
AATTTTTTTCATCTTTATCATTTTTTATAAAAAATTTCAAAATAAATTACTTCACAACTAATTCTCCAGCTTTTGTTGTTCGCCGGCATCAGCACTTCCCGGCAATCTATTACTGCCAAGATCAAGTAGGGCTTCATTTTCAAAAAGTTTCTCAGGATTTAAAATCAAAATAAACAGCCCATTTCGTTCAATAACACCATCGATATAATCTACATTGTATTTGTTACCAAAAGCCGGATACGGCTTAATATCAGTATTATGCACTGCAAAAACATCATTAGAATTATCGACCACAATGCCAAGATTCGTCTTCTTTCCTTCTATATTCAGGTTCAACACCAAGATCAGGGATTTGTGGAATTGTTCTTTTGCCGAAAGGCCAAACTTCAGATAAGTATCAACCACAGGCAAAACGCTACCGTTAAAATTGATAACGCCTTTTAGAAACGAAGGCCCCTGCGGAACTTTTGTAAACGAGGAGGCTTCTAGCACCCTGAGAACATACTTCACATTAATTGTAAAAGGCTCTCCCGCGAGATAAAACAAAATATAAGACTGTTTTTGTTCAGCAGGTTCTGTAATATTTTCTTCCATAGCTATCAGGCATTAATAAATTTGTCAATCATCTTACTTGTATCGATAACAAGGGCTACTTCTCCATCGCCAAGGACAGAAGCCCCTAAAAATATTTCCTGTTTTTGGGCAACACGGCTCAGCGGTTTGATAACAGCTTGGTACTTGCCTACCACGTCATTAATCACAAAGCCCATCTCTTTCTTTTGATAATCCACTACTATCAGATATAACTCTTTCTGGTTGATGACATCTTCACCAAATTCTTTCACCAAATCGACAAACTGAATCTGATAGCTGTCTTTGGGAATAACATTGTTAAAACTCTTTTGTAACTCTTTGCGTGTAACCGGATAAACCCGTTTTACATTACTCAACGGGATGATGTATCGGCTTCCGCCAACATAAATCAGCAGCCCATCTATAATGGAAAGCGTCAGAGGAAGCAGAATTCTGACAGTTGTCCCTTTTCCCTTTTCCGTTTCCAGCTCTATGCTTCCGCGAAGATCTTCAATATTTCTCTTAACCACATCCATACCCACCCCACGACCAGAAATACTGCTTATTTTTTGGGAGGTGGTAAATCCGGGCTGGAAAATTAGTTGCAGAAGTTCCTTGCGGGAAATTTCGGCGCCGGGTTTAACAAAACCCTTCTTCAAAGCAACCTGGTTTAACTCTTCAAAATCCATTCCGCGGCCGTCATCCGAAATTTTTATCTGTACAAAAGCTCCCCGGTAGGAAGTTTGAATATGGATAAGTCCATGGGAAGGTTTTCCGGATTTTACCCGCTCTTCTGCAGGTTCAATACCGTGGTCAATACTGTTACGCAGAATATGCATCAGCGGGTCAAACAGCTTTTCAATTATGGACTTATCCAGTTCTGTTTCGGTACCCGTGGTTTTCAGTGTAACTTCTTTGTTCGTTTGCATAGAGAGATCGCGCACCAGCCGTTTGAAACGAATCAGAATGGTATAAATAGGGATAAGCCGCATGCCGAGAGCATTTTCCCGCAACTGCCGCGATAGTTTTTCGTAAGCTTCCGTAATACTTTCCAGCTCCGGATCTTCTTTATACCGGCTATAATGTGCGAGTCTGGCCTGCGTTGTTACCACCTCGCTAAGGATATCAAGCAGGTCGTCCAACTTTGACGATGATACCCTGACAGTTTGGTGCAGAAACTTTGTGTGCATATCTTGCTCTCCAGGATGGTCATACACTTCCTGTTCTTTCGGGTCTGCTTGAGATTTTACCTCCCTGGAGCCAGTGGCAGCCACCTCTTTCTCAAATACTTCTTCGAAATTATTTTCCGTTTGGCGGACTTCTACCGGTTCCTTCTCTCCCTCATCAGGGAAGGAAAGCGCTGCCGACAGCAGTTGCAATTTCTTTGGAATGATGCCTTCTGAAAGCTTTAGTTTTTTTATCTGTTTTTCAAAATCGGGGTGAGAAAGTAAGTCGTTTTCCGAAACCTTTTCTATTTTGATGTGACTGTCGTCTTCCACGAAAATAAAGACATCTTTTATGAAATTTTCATTTTTATCCGTAACGAGCAGCAAATCCCACCAAACAAAGACCTTTTCAACGCTAAGACGTTTAAAGTCAGGAAGGTTTTCGGTATGTAAGAAAGTCTTTAACCGACTGGACTCCGCAAGTTCATCCAATAGATACAGCGGCCGGGTACCGTTTTTCAGAATATCAGGATGGGGTTCAAAATGAATATACCAGGTAGCCAAAGCCTTCTTTCTCCCTGCTTGGGATATAAGATTTTCAGAAGTAATTTGATTGGAAGGATCGTCAGCTTGCTCCGACAGAAATTCTGTTTTAATTATATAAAGAAGGTCCTCTTTCATGGATAGTGTTTCGGAATCGACCGGTTTATCAAGCAGGCGACGAATAAGGTCTATACTTTGAAAGGTAAAGTCAATAACCTTTTTATTGATTTTACGTTTTCCCGAACGCAACATATCGTAGAGGCTCTCCATCTCGTGAGTAAAAACGCTTAACTCATCAAAGCCGAACATAGCGCCTGTACCTTTAAGCGAGTGCATCACACGGAAAGCCATGTTAAGCTGCTCCTGGTCATCCGGATGATTTTCCAGTTTCAGGAGCGCCTCTTCGAGACTTTCGAGCAAATCATTGGCTTCGTTCACAAAACTTGCTGCTAAATCCTCCATTACCTCATGACCTTTTTTATTACATGTAAAAATTTATCTCTATCAAAAGGTTTGGTTATCCAACCCGTTGCCCCTGCTACTTTGGCTTCCTGCTTAAACTCCGATTTTGTTTCGGTAGTTAAAAATAAGATGGGTACAAAGCGGTAGTTTTGGCGTTTCCTGATTTCTTTAATCAGTTCCAGTCCATTCATGCGGGGCATGTGCAAGTCAGTAATCACCAAATCAATCGTACGGCCATCAAGAAGGGAAAGGGCCTCTTTCCCATCTTTACCCATGATCACCTGATATCCGGCCTCTTCCAGAATCATCTTCACTAACACCCTGATACTTACTGAATCGTCAACAAATAGTATGGCTTTATTTCGCATGATACTTTATTATTAAAATTGAGAGAATACTTGCCGGAAACCCGATTCATCAAAAATCCGTTCAAACTCCTGACCCAACTGGAAGTCAAAAGTAAGATTTTTCCCGGACTGTTTCATGCTTTGTGCCCACACAAACAACAACTGCAAAAAGCTCAAATCTATATTTTCCACTTTGGCCACTTTCACATCAACATGTACAACCTTTGAAGCAGCTTTTAGCAACTGTTGCTGAAGTTCCGATGCATTAGCAACACTCAGGTCGCCCGAAAATAGCAGGGATAACTTATCATGTTTCGTAAATTCTTCTATTTCCAGCATATCTTTTTTTATGAATTAATGTTTACGGAAAATCCCTCCGAAAAGTTGCAATAAGCAAGAGGGAAAAATTACTCTGGTAACTTGGCTTTAAACTTCTTATCGTAAACAGAATAGCCTGTTTTTTTCTCGAAAACGGCCAGCCGGTGGCGACCTTTAGCTTTCGCAATAAAAGTATTATCAAACACAGCCGTAACAACACACTCGGTACCATTTACTAAAACCCTGTCACCTGCTTTAAGGGCTCCAAGATTCTCCCTGTATTTCCTCAACCGTTTTTTAACCAGTTCGTACTCCTGATTTATTTCGCGCATAACATCCTCATTACCACCCATATCAGGATGATACAACACTGCAAGCCGTTTATAATTCAGACGTGCCTGCACTTCACTGTCAATGTCGTCGGGAAAATATCGCATAATCCGTTTTTATTTATCAAAAATAAACCCTCAATCGTTGCTGCAAGACAGAAAAGCAGATTTTTATTACCAATGGATTGTTAATATTTCAAAATGCAGAAGCCGGGAAAACGTTGAGCCATAATGTCTCAATTGACTTGTTATTTATTTTGATAATAAATAACTCGAGGCCATCTTGCGTGTTATCCATATTTTCCCTACTTTTGGAAAAGAAGAAAAGACTAACGAATATGACTGATGAAAAATTCCATATCCTTGTTGTTGACGATTCAGAATCTGCCCGGGAGCTAGTTCGTGTTTACTTATCAAAAACAAGTATAAAAGCTGCCTTTGCCGAAAACGGACCCCAGGCAATAAAAAAAGCAAAATCAAATCCTTTTGATTTAATTCTTCTGGATGTTCAGTTGCCCGATATCAACGGTATTGAGATTTGCAAAATTTTGAAATCAGATGCACGTACCAAAGATATTCCGGTTATTTTTCTGACCGTAGCCTCCGACAGAAAAAGCCTGATGGCAGGATTCCAGGCCGGTGCCGTTGATTATATCACCAAGCCTTTTAAAAAAGAAGAATTACTCGCACGCATCACCACCCATCTCAGGATGAAGAAATACATGGAAGAACTTATAGTGGCGAGAAAAAAAGCTGAGGAAAGTGAAAAACTGAAAATGGCCTTTCTTTCCAACATGTCACATGAGATCAGAACTCCCATGAACTCTATTATCGGCTTTGCCGAGCTTATGCAGGATGAAAATTTAACACCTGAAGAAAGAAAAGAATTTGCCTCTATTATTATCAACAGCGGAGAACAACTTCTCAACATCGTAGATGAAATCCTGGAAGTTTCCAAAGAAGAAGCGGGAGAGCTAAAACTGTTAGAACAAAAGTTTTCATTGAGAAAATTTATGGGTGAACTACAGGCTATTTTCTCTAACCACCTGAAAGATAAACCGGTAAAGGTAATACTCAAAATTCCAAAAGATACTCCGGATATTATTATGGCCGACAAAGTTCGGTTAAAACAAATTATGGACAACTTGCTGAGCAACGCTACGAAGTTTACAAGTAAGGGGGAGATTGAGATGGGGTGCCGGCTTCTGCCGAAATACATTCCCGTTCTTGAATTTCATGTGAAAGATACCGGTATCGGTATTCCGAAAGATAAGCAGGATACTATTTTTGAGCGGTTTACCCAGATAGAAGAAAATTTGACACAGAGTTTTAGGGGAACAGGGTTGGGTCTTTCCATAGTAAAACGGCTGGTAATTTTTATGGGCGGTTCCGTTTCTATCAAATCCGAACCTGGAAAAGGGAGTACCTTCACTTTTACGACACCATATAAGAAACCTGAGAAAAAGAGTGCAGGCCATGCTCCGGAAAAAGAGAGAAAATATGATTTGCTCCCCGATAATATCTGGGTAGGAAAAACGCTGCTGATTGCCGATGATGTCGAACAAATCTTTGCTTTTTTTCGGGAGACACTGAAAAAAACGGGGGTAGAAATGTTATATGCAAAAGATGGTAAAGAAGCACTCGACATTTACTACAGTCACCAAGATGAAATAGATGCAGCCTTGATCGACATCCAAATGCCTGAAATCAACGGACTGGAAGTTGCCAAAACCATTCGAAAAGAAAACAAAACATTTCCCCTTATCGCACAAACAGGGCTGGCACTCAACATCGGGAAAGAAGAAGCCAAAGAGGCCGGATTTAACGGTATAATTTATAAGCCCATAAAATTGGATCTACTGGTTAAAATACTCAGGAAATATCTGGGATAGCGTGTCCGATGGGTACAATACAACCTTACCCCTGTTTGGAGTAAATTGATGGTTTGGAAATGATATATTCGAACTGGCAACTACGTCTTACAAAAAAATCTTATCTTGCAAAAAACAGTAATCTGACTTTATAAAACAAAACTGGCAAATAATCTGTCACTTTGTATACACATAGAATGTTGGCGGCTATTAATAACTCAAATACTAAAGAAGATGAAAAAAATTACTCTTTTAATGCTCGTGTTACTTAATGTCTTTTTTTTACAAGCACAAAATAATGATGTCAAGGGAAGTAAAGATTATGATTTGTTGGACAGGATGCCGGATTACTTTATCCTGAATTATTGGGATTATCAGTTTGACGCTCATGAATTCCTTATTACAAAAGACAAAAAACAGATTCAGGAAGGCAGGAAAATAGTCATTCGCTATGAACACCAAAATGCTTTTGACAGAAATGTGAAGAAGCCCTCCTATTTACAAATCCTGAGAAATTATTCCAATGCCATTAATAAAGCGAAGGGTGAAGTTTTGTTCGAACATAGAAAAGCATATTTTGGAGATTACTTTCTTAAGACGTTACAGGGTAAAGAGGTATGGGTTGAAGTTAAAACAGCTCCTGACAACGGAAGACGCTATACATTGACTATTATCGAAAAAGAACCAATGAAGCAAGACATCGTGATCAAAGCCGATTTGATAAAAGAAAAAATGCAAGCTGAAGGCAAAATAGCTATTTATGGAATCTATTTTGATGTGGGTAAATCCCTTATAAAACCCGAATCTACGAAGTCATTAGAACAAATTGCATTATTTTTACAAGAAAACCCCGATATCATCTGTTGGGTTGTGGGACACACAGATTCAGATGGTTCATTTGAAATAAACAGCAAGTTGTCATTAAATAGGGCAAAAGCTGTCGTATCCTATCTTAAAACCAATCATTCAATTTCTCCAAGTCGATTGTTTGCACAAGGAGTAGGCCCCCTTGCCCCCGTATCAACGAACGAAACAGAGGAAGGTAAGAAGTTAAACAGAAGAGTTGAATTTGTGAATAAATAAGACCAGGACACAACAGGATTTCAGGCTCAATTAAGTTTTATAAACGCTGCTAGATCGCATATCCATTCCATATTTACCAAGATATATAAGTGGGATAAATCCTTTATATTTGCGTAATCAACCGAAAAATCATTTATCTATGAAAAATATTTATCGCCAAATTTTGTGGATGACGGCTGCTATTTTTTTGTCCGTTCCGGCTTTTGCACAAAACAAACTACAAACACCCACTGCCTTTTTTGGCTTTAAACCGGGTGCCGACCGCCAACTTTTTACTTACGAAAAGCTGATCGATTATTTCAAGCTGCTGGACAAAAACTCCAACCGGTTTAAGCTGATAAAAATTGGCACATCTCCCATGGGGAAGCCCATGTATGTTGCCATGATTTCCAATGCACAAAATATTGCCAACCTGGATAAACTCAAAAAAATCAACAAACAGCTAGCGTTAAATCCGGATTTAACTACTGCGCAACGGACACAAATGATAAAAGATGGAAAGGTCTTTATTTACGCAACCCTCTCCATGCATTCCAGCGAAGTGGGGCCAACACAAGCTTCGCCACTCATTGCTTACGAGCTGGTTACCAGCAAAGACCCGCAAATTAGGAGCTGGCTTAGCAAGACAGTTTACATGATGGTTCCCAACCACAATCCCGATGGTATGGATATGGTGGTGAAGAACTATCTGAAATACCGTGGCACCAAATACGAAGGAGCTTCTCTCCCGGGAGTTTATAATAAATATATAGGCCATGACAACAACCGCGATTTTATCACGCTGTCGCAATCAGACACCAAAGCAATTGCAGCCGTTTCCGATCTTGAATGGTACCCACAGGTAATGTTTGAGAAACACCAAATGGGCTCTTCCGGCGTTCGCTATTTCGTTCCCCCACCCAGTGACGCCATTGCCCAGGTTATAGACGCAGGCTTGTGGGACTGGATGAAAGTTTTTGGTTCTAATATGATTACCGATATGACCGCCGACAGCCTGAAAGGTATTGTACAGCAATATATTTTCGACGACTACTGGCCCGGCTCCACCGAAACAAGCCTCTGGAAAAATGTGATTTCCATGCTTACCGAGTGTGCCAGCGCCAAACTCGCTACGCCCGTTTATGTAGAGCCAACGGAACTAACAGCAAGAGGAAAAGGACTCTCCGACTACAAAAAAAGCATCAACATGCCCGACCCGTGGAAAGGGGGATGGTGGCGACTTAGTGATATCGTGAAATACGAAGAAAGTTCTACCAAAGCCATCATTAAAACTGCCGCATTGCACAAAGACGAAATCCTAAAATATCGTAATAACCTGTGTCGTAAAGAGGTAAACAAGGGCAAAACTCAGGCTCCTTTCTTTTTCATTCTACCCACACGGCAACATGACCAAAGCGAACTGGTCAATTTGGTAAAGATTATGCACGAACAGGGCATCAATATTTACCGGCTGACCAAGGATGTTACTGTCAACAATTATCAGTTTCACAGAGGGGATGTGGTTTTCCCCATGAACCAGGCTTACCGGCCTTTTATCAAAGAGGTGATGGAAGCACAAACCTATCCCATACGGCATTTTACACCCGGTGGTAAAATTATCCGACCCTACGACATTACTTCCTGGTCGCTACCGCTGCACAAGGGACTTGAAAGTCATGAAATCGATGTATACAATGCCGGCATTCGCAATAACCTTATACCCGTAAGCTACCCATTTACTCTAAAAACGGGTTATGTAACAGCCGAATGGGGCTACGCTTTTTCGGCCAACGAAAACGAAAGCTACAAAACGGCTTTCGCCTTAATGGAGAAGAAGGTTACGGTTTACCGAACCAAAGCAGGCTTTAAAACATCTGCCGGCAAGATTCCGGCAGGAAGCTTTGTGGTGAAAAAAGGGAGCGCTTTGAAAGAGATAGTGAAAAACATGGATGTTTCGCTCATACCTTTGGAGAACAAACCGGAAGTGGTACTTCAAAAAACCAAAATACCTCGTATTGCCCTGATGGTTAGCTGGTTTCACGATATGGATGCCGGTTGGACACGTTATATCTTTGATACCTATCACATTCCTTACACACAAATTCATCCCGGCGATGTGGCCACTCTGGATTTCTCCAAATTCGACATCCTGATTTTCCCCGACATGAGTAAATCCGTACTGATGGATGGAAAATATTCGGAAAGCGGCTACTCCCAACCCAACCTTCCACCCGAATATACCAAAGGAATCGGGAAAAAAGGATTACAAAAGATTATGGCATTTGTAAACGGCGGAGGGGAAATTATGAGCTGGGGACGTTCCACCAACCTGTTTGAAGGAACGCAAACCATTCGTGATGCAAGCGGGCAAAAAGAGACCTTTGTCCTTCCTTACCGTAATATAGCTCCCGGTATGCAAAAGAAGGGCTTGTACTGCCCGGGGACTTTCGTAAGAGTCGACTGGAAAGCAGGAAATCAGCTGACCTATGGAATGGAAAAACAAACCGGTATTTTCTATCGTGGCAACCCGGTTTTTAAAACCTGGCAACCCGGATTTGACATGGACCGTCGCGTCATTGGCTGGTTTCCTGAAACACACCTTGTTATGAGCGGATATGCTGAGAACATCAACATGGTGGGCAACAAACCTATTATGGTATGGTTGCGTAAAGGCAAAGGACATTTGATTCTTTACGGTTTCAGCCCTATTTTCCGTGCGTCCACGCCGGTTACTTACAAGTTGGTATTTAACGGAATTCTAATGTAGAAAAAATGGATGATAATAGCCACGGGAGCACCATGCGGTAAAACAGAGACATGGAACAACTCTGAAAGAGTTGAATTTCCCAAACTATTCTGCTCTCTTCACCTTTTGCAGCATTTTCACCTTTCTCACAATGGTGGCAGCAAGTTTCAGATTCGATTCGTACGTCCAGCCGGCCACATGCGGCGAGAGAATGACATTTTGCATTTTGACCAATTCGGAAAAAGCTTTGGGAAGTTTATCCGCTTCCAGGTTTTCGAAAGAAAGGCCTTCAAACTCCAGCACATCAAGGCAGGCACCCAACACTTTACCCGATTTTAAAGCATCTACCAAATCCTCCGTTTTCACCACTTTTCCGCGGGAAGTGTTGATAAGCCAGATGTTTTTAAGAAATTTTTGTAGAAAACCGCCATCGATCATAAAGCGGGTTTCATCGGTAAGCGGGACATGCAGACTGAGGATGTCAGTTTCGGTAAAAAGTTCTTCCAGTGAAACTTCCGTCACATAACTGTCGGAGAAAGCCGTTTTATATTTGTCGTATGCCAGCACTCGTGCGCCAAAACCACTGAGTCTTTTGGCAAAAGCACCTCCCGTATTTCCGTAGCCAATAATCCCGATGGTTTTCCCCTCAATTTCAAGACCACGATTTTCTTCGCGCAGCCAAAGCCCGCGACGCACTTCGCCATCGCCTTTTTTCAAGTTATTAAAAAGCATAAGCAGCATCCCCACAGCCTGCTCTCCCACTGCACTTCGGTTGCCTTCGGGAGCATTCAGACATTGGATACCCTGTTTTTTGGCAGTAGCCGTATCTATATTTTCCATGCCGGCTCCTACCCTGCCTATAAACTTCAGGTTGCGGGCTGCCAGAAGGATTTCCCTGTCAAGCTTTATCTTACTGCGGATGATAACGCCGTCATACTGTCCAATGATTCGCTTAAAGTCATCATACTGAAAATCAGGGAAATAGTCACATTGAAAATCAAGCTTTTCAAGGCCTTGCTGCAACGAAGGGTGAGCGGTATCAATAAATAAAACTTTTTTCATCTCTCAAAAATTATTATGCAAATATCTTAAAAAAAGAGCCTTGAGCAGGAATCGATGACCAACAATCTTATTGGGTATCCAGACTGCCGAATTTGGAAAAGGTACCCCCAACAAATATTTTGCAAACATGAAAACATCTGCTAACTTTGCGCCTCTGAAAAAGTGACGCTTTTGTGATATTCTAAATCTTGAAAATCAACGCAAAAGCCTATGTGGATTTTTTGACAAACAGTAATAATATGTGGCAATTTCTCGTTCGGTTTACCCTAAGAAACCGGTTAGCAATATTGATAGTGATTGGGTTACTGACGGTTTTTATGGGATATGAAGGTTCGAAAGTCCAGCTTTCCTACCATCTGGCCAAAATGCTTCCGTCCACCGACCCTACCAGTATAGAATATAGTAACTTCAAAAAAGAGTTTGGACAAAGTGGTGATGGAAGCATTAGTTTCATTGCTGTAAGAGACCCAAAACTGTTTACGCTTCAACATTTTGACGACTGGTACGACCTCACCCAAAACCTCATGAAGATAAAAGGGGTAAAACAGGTATTATCTTCTGCCCGTGTTTTCACCCTGGTAAGAGATGACAGCCTTCATAAATTTGATTTTAAAAACCTGGTTCCTCATCGTCCAACCACACAAAAGGAGGTTGATTCAATAAAAAAAGTACTTTATAGTCTTCCTTTATACCAAGACAGGTTGTTCAACCGGAAGACACATGCCCATCTTATCATGATAACCGTGGACAATAAGATTCTGAACTCAAAGGCCAGAATCCCCATGATGAAAAAAATGACTGAGGTAGCTGAAAAGTACGGGGAAAAATACCATTTGATTGTCAGGAGATCGGGACTTCCATATATCCGTACCATTCAAAGTGCTCTGATTTTACACGAGTCATTTCTTTTCGTATTTCTGTCAGCATTTATCACTTTTATTCTATTGTTCGTTTTGTTCCGATCGGTAAGGGCTGTGTTTTTCGCCATGGTTGTTGTAATTATTGCAGTTATCTGGACATTGGGAACCGTTACCCTGCTGGGATACAAATTCACCATCCTGACCGGTGTTTTACCACCTTTACTCATTGTGATTGGCGTGGAGAACTCTATTTTCCTTCTTAACAAATACCTGGATGAAATACGTCTTCACGGCAACAAAGCCCGTGCTCTGTCACGCATGATAGTACGTATCGGAAAGGCAAACCTACTCACAAATGCCACTACTGCTGCCGGGTTTGGTGCTTTCATTGTTACCTCCAATACATTTCTTGTAGAGTTTGGCATTGTAGCCACCCTCAACATTCTGGCAATCTACGTACTGTCGATGCTGATACTACCCATTTTGTTCAGTTATTTCCCTGTTCCCAAGCCGCGCCATCTGAAACATCTCAACAATGAAAAAGGCTTTACAACCAAAATCTTAGACAAGGTCGGTATTCTGATATCAAATTACAGAACAGTTATTTATTCGGTTACGGTTTTGCTGGTATTGACGGGAAGTTACGGTATCACTAAACTCCAGACAACGGGAACTATCGTTGATGATATTTCCAAAAAGAACCAACTGCAAAAAGATCTGCTTTTTATGGAGCAGAACTTCAAAGGAGTTATGCCATTGGAAATTACCGTTAATACAGAAAAGAACGGGGGACTTTTACGACTTTACAACCTAAAGAAAATAGAGCAGCTGCAGGATACACTGGCTTTGTATCCACAGTTTGCCCGTCCGGTATCTATTGTTGGGCTTGTGAAATCGGCCAAGCAGGCTTTTTACAGGGGCAATCCCAAAATGTATTCCCTGCCAAATAGTCAGGAGAAGAATTTTATTCTAAGCTATATCCCCAATTTTAAGCAAAGAGCACATAGCCGGAACCGAAATTTACTCAGCGCTTTTGTTGACTCCAACTTGCGTATTACAAGAATCTCCGTTCAGATGGCAAATATCGGAACCAATGAGATTGACAGTATTCTTCGTACTATCCGGCCAAAAATCAATAAGATTTTCCCGCCCTCCAAATACAAAGTTCATTTAACCGGTACCAGTGTGGTCTTTCTTAAAAGCACTAATTATCTCATTAAAAACCTTGCTTACAGTTTGTTGCTGGCCATCGCTGTTATCACCCTGTTGATGTCTTTTATTTTCTCTTCGGTTAAAATGATTGTTGTTTCGCTTATTCCTAATACCATACCACTTATTCTTACAGCCGGAATGATGGGCTATTTTGGAATTTCCATAAAACCATCCACCATTATAATTTTCAGTATTGCACTGGGTATAAGTGTGGACAACACAATACATTACTTGTCGCGATACCGGTTGCATTTGAAAACAAACCATTGGAATGTGAAAAAATCGGTTATGGATGCGTTGAATGAAGCTGGATACAGTATGGTATTTTCAGCCACCGTACTGTTTTTCGGCTTTTATATTTTTACATTCTCCTCATTTGGCGGAACCGAAGCGCTGGGCTATCTTGTTTCGTTTACCCTGCTGATAGCCTTACTTACAAACCTGATTGTGCTGCCGTCGTTGTTGCTTACACTTGACAAATGGCTACTCACAAAATCATTTAAGAAAGCAGACAGAGAAGTTTTTGTGGAGGAGAAACATGCTGAATTAGACAAAGTTGTTCGTGAAGAATTAGAAAACAAAAAAAAATAATAAGCCCATGAAAGGAATTATACTGGCCGGGGGATCCGGCACCCGTCTGCATCCGCTCACACTGGCGGTAAGCAAGCAGCTTATGCCGGTTTACGATAAACCCATGATTTATTATCCTTTGTCTATTCTGCTT
>VAPM010128401.1_pt1 | contig 13277 bp, 10 predicted proteins | sample 3395091 | NCBI WGS metagenome assembly VAPM01 (sample SAMN08290445, study PRJNA428436) | hydrothermal vent metagenome | isolation source: Deep-sea hydrothermal vent chimney 3 | place: Pacific Ocean: Juan De Fuca Ridge | reverse complement strand
CTGAAAATTGAAGCAAAGATACGGCGGGACACGCCGCCGGTGGATAATTGCGGCTCCTGCTGATATCAGGCATTAAGGGTGTAGTGTTATTTACGCTTTCTTTTTGCGTCTGAGTAAAGCAAGACCGGTCAGCCCGGTACCAAAGAGAAACATTGTCGCTGGTTCAGGAACGGGTGCTGCGGCAAAGTTCAGTTTATAATCTTCAACCTCGCCCTGGGTCAGGTAGCCATAAGGCGTTACGTCAGGATACGGTCTATCGTTACAATGAGCCCGTGCCCTTAACCATGTTGAGCTGCCGGCTTTAATTGAGCCGGGAACCGACAATGTTTCGTAAAAGTCTATATAGCGGGCATCAGAGAGGTCGTCTGGTGTTTCAAGTCTTGGCGTTAAGGTCGGTATCTTTTGGTAGATTATGGTTTCATCCGTGTTGCTTTTCCATTTGTTATAAGCGTCGTAACTGCCCCAGGTTTTATCCTGATTCCAGTCGATTACGGCCAGCAGTTGGTCGTAGGTGTGAATTCCATTATTCCCCTGCCAGAAGGAGAAACGGAATGTAACATTCTGACCAATAATCAGGTCGATATCATTGCCATAGTGAACCCCGTCTACTGACCAGGTGACCCCGTCGTCAACACCGTTTACTTTGCCTAATCGCTGCCAGATACCTTTGTTGTGCCTGGCCCAACCGTAATTAACGGCTGTGCCATCACTATAAGATCCGGCCTGAGATACAGAGGTAAGGCCAAGAAGCATCAAGCCAGTTGCCACGCCGGTTAAAAGTTTCATTTTCATTTGTTCTCCTCTCTTTTTGGGATCAACGGTTAATTTTACTGACAGGCATGACTTTTATTTACGCCTGAAAGTCTATGGAGAAAGCAATTGGCATGCCAACCGGCAGAATAGTCGCAATAGTGCCGTGGCTGTAAGGCTTAAGGTCTTGTTTGCTTGTCTGTGGCCGTGTTTAATCAGCCTATTATTCCGCGAAACCGGAATCGGTAGTTCTTGATTGCGGAATAAAATTCTCGTAATTCCGGAAATATTCTGGGCCGTTTGTAGGGGGAACTCAGTTTGTGCTGACCTCCAAATCCTGCCGGCGATGCTCGCCAATCCCTCCTTAATTACCCTTGACAATTGACAAAGCTGGCCTATTTTATTGGCTGTAAATTACAGCGCGCGGCCCGCGGGCGGCGTGAGCCGATTGATATTTTTTTTTGGGGGATTGCAATGACAATTGATGTTCAGGAGCTTAATGAACAGGTGGGCAGGGAGAGCGCCCTGCTGGATCTGGTTCGCCGTGAGATCGCCAAGGTGATTGTCGGCCAGAACGCCATGGTAGAACGACTGCTCACCGCCCTGTTATGTAACAGTCATGTTCTGCTGGAGGGGGTGCCGGGGCTGGCCAAGACCAAGGCGGTGCAGACCATGGCTCAGGTCATGCAGGTCAGTTTTCAGCGCCTGCAGTTTACCCCGGATCTCCTGCCGGGCGATCTCATCGGTACCCTGATCTATAATCCCAAGACTGGTGAATTTACCACCCGCAAGGGGCCGATTTTTGCCAATATTGTCCTGGCCGATGAAATTAACCGGGCTCCGGCCAAGGTGCAGAGCGCTCTTCTTGAGGCCATGGAGGAGGGCCAGGTGACCATTGGTGACAACAGTTATCCTCTGCCCACGCCCTTCATGGTGCTGGCTACCCAGAATCCCATTGAGCAGGAGGGCACTTACCCCCTTCCCGAGGCCCAGATGGATCGATTCATGCTGAAGTTGAAGATTGACTATCCGGACAAGGTTCAGGAAAAACAGATATTGCGTCTTATGGCCGGTGGTGAGAAGCCGGTGGCGGTGAACCCGCTTTTGGGGATGGATGATATCTCCCGTCTGCGGCGGCTTACCGCCTCTATTTATCTCGATGAAAAGGTTGAAGATTATATTGTTGATCTGATCAGTGCCAGCCGCCGGCCGGCCGATTACGGCCTTGAGCTGGATGATATGCTCCAGTATGGGGCTTCGCCGCGGGCGACTATCTTTCTGGCCCAAGCGGCAAAGGCCACGGCACTCCTGGCCGGCCGCGGCTATGTAACGCCTCAGGATGTCAAAACGGTTGGTCTTGATGTTCTGCGTCACCGGCTGGCTATTACCTATGAGGCTGAGGCCGAGGAGATTACTCCGGAGGATATTATCGGCCGCATATTTGACACCGTTGCCGTGCCATGATTCCCAGGGAACTGGCTCATAAAATCAGGTATATCCAGATTGTCACCAGCCGGGTGGTCAATAATGTCCTGGCCGGGGAGTACAGCTCTGTCTTTAAGGGCCGGGGGATGGAATTTGATGAGGTGCGGGAGTATCAGCCTGGTGATGAAATTCGCACCATTGACTGGAATGTAACAGCCCGCACCGGCCGGCCCTTTGTTAAACGCTACACCGAGGAACGGGAGTTGTCTGTTCTCTTTGTGGTGGATATCTCCGCCTCCGGCGGCATCGGCAGCACCGGGCAGACAAAGAGCGAGGTGGCGGCGGAGATTTGCTCGCTGCTCGCCTTTTCAGCCATTAAAAATAATGACAAGGTGGGGCTTTTGCTCTTCTCAGAGGGGATTGAACTCTTTATCCCGCCCAAGAAGGGCACCTCTCATGTCCTGCGGATTATTCGGGAGGTTCTCTATTATAAACCGCGGGGCCGGGGTACTGATATTGCCCAGGCCCTGGAGTACACGGGGCGGGTGATGCGGCGGCAGGGGGTTGTTTTCCTGATTTCCGATTTCCTGGCCCCTGATTTTTCGCGGCCTCTGGGACTGCTGGCCCGGCGCCATGATATGATCGCGGTTTCGGTAAACGATCAGCGGGAACTTGAGCTGCCGGCCCTTGGATTGATCACCATGAGTGACGCCGAGACCGGAGCCCGGAGGCTGGTGGATACCTCTGATCCTGGCTTCAGAAAGCAGTATGCCCGGCAGACAGCGGTTCGGCGCCAGGCCCTTGACCGCCTTTTTAGATCAAGGGCGGTGGATCATATTCCCTTGGTGCTGCGGCCGGCTGCTCAGGTGAGAGGCGGGGCGCAGTATGTTGATGATCTGGTGCGTTTTTTTAAGAGCCGGGAATCAAGAAGGTAAGTCAGGGTTGATATTTACAAACAGGTCGATGAATTACTGTAAGCCGTTCATTAAAATAATGCTTTTATCCTTGTTGCTGCTTGGCGCGGGCTGTCAGAGCCAGTCCGGCCGCTCCGCTCCGCCCGTCAAGACCGGGCCGGAGGTGAGCAGGCATTACAGGAAGGGGCCGGTGGAACTGACCCTGGAGGTTGATCACCGGCGGATTAACGCGGCCCAGTTTTTTCATCTTACTCTGCGGGTAGAGGGGCCGGAGAATTATGCCTTTGAGCTGCCGGGCCCGGACACAAAGATGGGCGGCTTCAGCAGTGCCGGCGGTAAGCTGAATCGTCCGATATTAGTGGGTAAAAACCGGATTTCCCAGACCCAGACTTATATCCTGGAGCCGCCGGGGCCCGGTGAATTTAAGCTGCCGCCTCTTAAGGTTTCGGCCTGGGACACGAGCAAGGATAAGGCCAAGGTGCTGGAATTAATGAGCGCGAAGATTCCTTTAAGTGTGGAATCGCTCTTTGGTCCGGATAAAAAGGGCGCTTTGGCCGATATTGAGCCGCCTGTGCGCCAGCCCCTTAACTGGCGGCTGTGGGCGGCGGCCGGGGTCGGAGCTGCTCTGCTGCTGAGCCTGGTAATCTGGTTATGGCGGCGGCGGAAGCCTGCCGCCCCATCCCTGCCGCCGCCTCTGCCGCCTGCTGAGCTGGCCCGGCGCGAGTTACAGCGCCTCTTGGAGCGCCAACTGCCGGAACACGGGCAGGTAAAGGAGTTTTATGCCGCCCTCTCTGCCATTATCCGGCAATACTTAGAGCGTAATTTCGGCATCAGGGCCCCGGAATTGACCACTGAGGAATTTTTAGCCGAATTAGGCCGCCGCCCGCAGGGGGGTAGTGTTATAACTGCTTACAAGGGGTTAAGATCAGAACATCGGCATTTGCTGCGTGATTTTTTGATTCATTGTGATCTGGTTAAATTCGCCCGTCATCAACCGGAGGAGGATGATATCGAGATGGCGGTTACTATCTGCCGGCGTTTTATTGATGAGACCGAAGGCCCGGACAGCGGCGGAGTTGACGAAAAGCCCCTGCCTGCTTTGGAGTATAAATCATGAGATTCGCGGATCCCCTGGCCCTTGTGCTGCTTTTGCTTCTGCCGCTTATTCTCTATCTGCGATTCCGGAGCCGGGGCCCGGCCCTGACCTTTTCCTCTTTGAGCCTGGTACCGGTTCATTCGGGCTGGCGCTGCCGTCTGCATCGTCTGCCCCTGTTTCTGCGTCTTGCGGCCCTGGCCCTGTTGATTATTGCCCTGGCCCGGCCCCAGAGCGGCATGGAGAATATCCGTGAGGTCAATAAGGGGGTTGCCATGGAAATAGTGCTGGATCGTTCAGGCAGCATGGCACAGGAGATGGATTTTAACGGCCGCAAGATGACCCGTCTGTCGGTGGTAAAAAAGGTGTTCTCTGAATTTGTCAACGGCGGCGGCTCCTTGCCCGGCCGCCCCAATGATCTCATCGGCATGATTACCTTTGCCCGCTATGCCGATACCGTCTGCCCTCTGACCCTGGCCCGGGGGCCGCTGCGTGATTTTTTAGACAGTATTAAGGTGGTGCCCCCGAGGAGTCCGGAGAATCGTACCGCCATTGGCGATGCCATTGCCCTGGCCGCCGCCCGTTTGCACATGGCGGAGAAGACCATGGCCCGCGAAACCGGTACCGCGGCCGGGGATTATAAGATTAAGAGCAAGATTATTATTCTGATGACTGACGGCGCCAATAACGCCGGCCGTTATACGCCGGAGGCGGCTGCCGCTCTCGCTGAGAAATGGGGTATCAAGATATACGCCATTGGAGTCGGCGGTAATGATGTGGTTAAGGTGCAGACCATATTTGGCACCCAGATGGTCAGAACCGGTAATGGCGTGGATCGAAAACTGCTGGCCGCTATTGCCGCACAGACCGGGGGTATTTTCAAGATGGCGGGGGACGGCAAGGCCCTGCAGGATGTCTATAAGCAGATTGATAAGTTGGAAAAGAGCAAGGTGGAAAGTATTCGTTTCTTGAATTATAAGGAGCATTTCTTTTATTTTGCCCTGAGCGCCTTGCTGCTTCTTCTCGCGGAAATAGTTTTAAGATGTACCGTATTCCGGAGGATTCCATAGGATGGCTATGCACCTCTACCATATAAATATGCTCTATCTCCTCTGGCTGCTGCCACTGCCTGCGGCCCTCTTCATCTATGCGGCCCGTAAGCGGCGGCAGGCGGTAGAGGCTCTGGCGCTGGGCGGTGGTGGAATGCTGTCGGCGGCCGGCCGGCGGCCCTGGTGGCGTCCGGTGCTGATTCTTACTGGTCTGGTCTTTTTGATTATTGCCCTGGCCCGCCCGGCCTGGAATCGTAAGGATGTGGTTATCAAGCGCAGCGGCCGGGATGTGGTTTTTATGCTTGATGTTTCCCGCAGCATGCTGGCTGAAGATTTACACCCCAATCGTCTGACCCAGGCTAAAATGGCTATTGAAGATACCATTTCCTCTCTGAACGGTGATCGGGTCGCCTTGGTCACCTTTGCCGGCAACGCGGTGATTAAATGCCCCCTGACCCTGGATTATGGCTTTTTCCGGCTGGCCTTAGATAATATCACCGGCCCTGATGCTGTTTCCCGCGGCGGTACCAAACTTGGTGACGCCTTGCGTACCGTGCTGAACCAGGTCTTTGACGATCAGGCCAAGCAGTATAAGGATATAATTATGCTCACCGACGGCGGCGATCATGGCAGCTTCCCGGTGGAGGCCGCCAGGAAGGCGGGGGAGATGGGGATAAGACTGATTATTGTGGGTCTTGGCAATGACAAGGAGGGCAGCCGTATTCCCGTTCTTGATGCCCAGGGCCATAAAAGCTTTTTAAAATACAAGGGCCGTGAGGTTTGGAGCAAGCTTGATGCCGGTGTTTTACGGCGTATGGCCATGGCCACGCCCGGCGGTCTTTATCTTCCTGTGGCTACCGGTACCATTAATCTGGGACAGGTCTACCGTCAGATAATGGCCCGCTCCGCCAAAAAAGAGCTGGCCAGCCGCACTCATCGGCAGTATGAAGAGAAATTTCAGATATTCTTGGGCGCGGCTCTGTTTTGTCTGCTGTTAGAGATACTTCTTGCCGGCCGGGGGCGGACTTCGGGAAATGCCAGCAGCTCCGGGGTTGCTAAAGTCGGTATTGTCGGTCTTATCCTGCTCCTTGTGCCGGTTACGGCCGCGCGGGCCCAGTCTGTTTCGTCTCTGGTGAAAGAAGGCAATGCTTCTTATAAGCAGGGGAAGTTTAAAGCGGCTCGAAAAAAATATCAGCAGGCCCTGAAAAAGGCCCCTGATTCACCATATGTTTACTTTGATCTTGGTGATACCCTTTATAAGCTGGGGGATTTCAAAGGGGCCGGGACGGCCTATGAGCAGGCCGTTACCCGGAGTCGTAAACGCGGATTTCAGGCTGCCGGGAGATTTAATCAGGGTAATGCCGCTCTGCGCCAGGCGGAGGAGATTGTTAAAAAAAATCCGGAGACGGCCTTGCGGGATATGGCCGGAAGTCTAAGCTATTACAGGCAGGCTATGGCCCTTGAGCCCGGCCTTGATAAGGCGGCGCGGAATATTGAGGTGGCTAAAGACAAAATCGAGGCGGTAAAAAAGTTTCTGGCCCGCCGGCAGGAGGAAGCCAGGGCGGCCCGGCAGGCTCGGAAAAAGATGGCCCGGAAACTGGCCGAAATGAGTAAAAAACAGGCCGCAATGGCCGCCGGGAGTCGTAAGCGGGCCGCTAAATCGGGTAAAGGTAAAGGAGCTGCCGGGGAGAAACAGAAGGAATTAAATAACGAGACCAGGCGGCTGACGGATAAATTAGCCAAACAGCAGGCCGCGCGCCGGGACAGTAATGGAGCTCAGGCCGCCAAAGATTTGCGGCAGGCTATGGAGAATCAGAAAAAGGCCCTGAAGAATTTAGAGAATAAACAGCTGGAAAAAGCGGCCGCCAATCAGGAAAAGGCGGCGGATAAATTGCAGCAGGCCATGGCCGATTTATTGGCCAAAAAGCCCAATAAGCCGCAAACCAGGCCGGGTAAGAAGGGCGGTAATAAAAAAAATATTAAGCAGGATAATACCAAGGCCGGCAGCCACAATCGTAAAAGTATCGTAAAAAAGACCGCTGAAGCCGGAGAGAAAAACCAAGCCGCGGCCAATAAGGCCGATCAAAACAAGCAGGCTCAACCCCAAAAGCCTCCTGTTAATGGTGTTCAGGCCGATAATGACCAGACTGCCAGGAATATTTTACAGCAGGAGAGGCAGAATGATTTGCGCCGTCAGATGAGAAAAAGAAGTGAATATGAAGCAGTTGATAAAGACTGGTAGACATCTTCAGACTGTTATCCGGCGGCAGTTGCCACTTGTGCTGCTGACGGTCATCCTTACCCTCTGGGCTGGAACGGCATTGGCGGCGGATGTCAGTGTTAACGCCGTGGTGGATCAGCAGCATGTCTCCGTGGGTGAGGGGATTATGCTGCAGATTCAGGTGGATGGAAATGACTCGCCAGGTGCCCCCGATCTCTCCGCTCTCACCGATTTTAAGGTTGAATCCTTAGGCGGTCAGCAGAATAGCAGTTCCTCCATATCCTTTATCAACGGCCGGCTTTCCAAGGTGAGCCATGAGGGGTATGTCTTTAATTACAGGTTAACGCCCCGCAGGGTCGGCCAGCTGATTATTCCCGCTCTTAAACTTACTATTGCCGGGCGGGATTATTTTACCGCTCCCATTGATATTCTGGCAATGCCGCCTCACGAGCTGCGGGACTTTAAATTACGTCTTCATTTAGCAAAGAATACCTGCTATGTGGGTGAGCCGGTACGGCTCACCGTTACCTGGTATATTGGCAGGGATGTTAAGGGATTTAATTTCAACCTGCCTTTTTTGCGTAATGATAAGCTGAAATTTCGAGTTGATTCCGCCGCTTCCGGCCCGGTAAATAAAGCCAATATCATCAATCTGAGTCTGGACGGCGGCCTGGAGGTGGCGGCCCGGAAAGGGACGGGGAGTTTTGAGGGCCATGATTTTACCACCCTAAGCTTCAGCCTGGTACTGGTTCCCCGGCAGGCGGGAACTATCAGGCTGGCGCAGGCGACGGTATCTGCCAAGACCCTGGCCCCCCAGGCCCGCAGCCGGTCATTTTCGCCGTTTTTTAATGATAACTTTTTTGGTCAGTCTTTGTATCAAAGCGTGGTGGTGCCTGGCAACACCCTGGAATTAACGGTGAAGCCCCTGCCAACAGAGGGGCGTCCCGCTGATTTTAATGGTCTGGTGGGTAATTATTCTCTGCTGGTTCTTGCCGTGCCCCGTAAGGTACGGGTGGGCGACCCCATTACCCTCACCATTCAGGTGGCCGGCCCTTATGCCGATTATGTCCGGCTGCCCTCTCTGCGTGCGCAGCTGCCGGCACGCGATTTTAAGGTACCCGTTGAGATGGCGGCTGGCGAAGGGCAGGGGCCGCTGAAAACCTTTACCCAGACCGTGCGGGTTCGCCACCCCGGGGTGACCAGTATTCCGCCTTTATCGTTAAGCTTTTTTAATCCCGAAACCGGCCGCTATAAGACTGTCCACTCCAAACCGGTGCCGCTGCAGGTGAGCGCCAACCGGGTGGTAACGGCCGCTGACGCCCAGGGACTCGGGCCGGTCATAACTGATAAACAGAGTATTAAAGAGGCCGGGGGCGGTATAAATTATAATTATGATACCCCTGATGCCCTGGTTAACGAGGAAAAGGCTGCTGCCGGAATTCCCGGCCGGCTTGTGGTCGGGGCGGTTATCGGTCTGCCGCCGCTCTTTTATTTGCTGATTTTATTGATAATGGCGCTTCGCTGCCGTTTGCCGGCTCTCAATTCCCGGCGGGCGGCTCGTAATGCCTATCAGGCGCTGCGTAAGGAGCTGCGGGAGATAAAACCCCTTGGCGGCGGGAAGGGCTATGAGCGTTTGAGCAAGGCCTTAACCCGTTATTTGAGGCTGAAATTGAATCTTAAACAGGCACTGCTTACTAACGCCGATATCAGAGAGGCCCTCTATAAACGGGGGGTTGGGGATGAAGATGTTAAACGGATGTTAGAGGTGTTGAAGAAATGTGAGGCCGGGGTTTATGCCGGCTCGGCCGCCCCGGTAAAGCTCGAAAATTTGCTGGCCATGGCCGGTGAGGCCGCCCGGAAAATAGACTTGGGCGTTCGGCAGCCGGGAGGGAAATGATATGAGAAATAATCCACGCTTCTCCTGTCGTCCGTTGAGGTTAAATATTCCTCTCTTCATTATCGGCCTGCTGCTGGTCGTTTTATTCCCGAGTTTCGCTGCGGCGGCCTCGGGGGGCCTGACTCACAAAGAGGCCCTGGTGATATTCAGGGAGGCCAATGACCTTTTCCGCCAGGCCGGCAAAGCGGGAGAGGGGGCGGATGCGACGGAGTTATACAATAAGGCCCTGCTGCGTTATGAACGTTTAAGGCGGAGTGGAATTCATAACGCTAAATTATATTATAATATCGGTAACACCTGGTTTCGCCTCCATGATATGGGAAGAGCCATCTTGAATTATCGGCGGGCCCAGCGTTATACCGCTGATGATGAGAACCTGGCCCAGAACCTGGCCTTTGTCAAAAGTCTGCAGCCGGATAAGATTGCGCCCCGGCAGCGGAGTGAGATATTAAAGACTGTATTTTTCTGGCATTATGATCTGCCGGTTAATATCCGCTGGTGGCTGTTTGCCGCCTCCTGGCTGTTGCTGTGGGGTATATTGTCTTTGCGTCTGCGGCGGCGAAGCCGGGTCGGGCTGGCCTTTCTATGGCCTCTGGTTCCAACCTTGTTCCTGGGCGGCTCTCTGCTGGTGAGTTACTGGTATCCACCCGCTCCGGCCGGGGTGCTCACCGCCAAGGAGGTGGTGGCGAGAAAGGGCGACGGTCTCATCTATAAACCAAGTTTTACCACCCCGCTGCATGCCGGTCTCGAATTCCGTCTCCTGGAGCGCCGGGGCGGCTGGCTGCATATCCGGCTGATTAACGGTCAGGAATGCTGGATTCCGGCCCCCAGCGCTGAGATGATTTGGCAGAAGAGGTAATTGTCAATAATGCACTGCCAGCCAAACGGTCTCATCTCCTTTCGTCCATGCGACCCGATGCCGTTTGCGGGCTGGAATATTAAGATATGATCCGGCGCTGAGATGGAGCCTGCGGCCGGATTCAAATTCTATCTCCGCCTCCCCTTTCAGGACGACAACCCACTCATTATCTTGCTGGTCATACCAGAAGCCCGGGGCCGATTTATGCCCTCGGGAGACAATCCGCTCGATTCGGATCTGTTGACCGGCGCAGACAGTCTCGATAAACTCTGTTTTTAAATCAGCGGGAATTTCGGCAAAGATATTTTTGGCTTTCATTGTTATAATAAAATAATGGTAACTATTCAGCGAAATGCCCGTAATTAACGATAACTACTGAAAAACAAAAGATGGCGAAAATTATTATGTCTCCGAATATAAAGCAAGAAAAATAAAATCAGTCCTTTAATGCCGTAAGTTTATTGACGCAAGTCCTTAACCGGACATTACCGAGTAAAAGGAGAATCTATGTTAACCGCGAAAGAAATTATGACAACGGATGTGATTTCAGTACCGCCGGATATGCCGGTGGAAGAGCTGGCAGCCTTGTTTTTTGAGCACAAGATCGGCGGCGCGCCGGTTATGGAGGATGGAAAATTATTGGGGGTGGTGACAGAGAGTGATCTCATTGATCAGAATAAAAATCTTCATATTCCCACGGTGATTAATATTCTGGATGCTGTATTCGTCCTTGGCAATCCTAATAAAATGGATCAGGAATTTCAGAAGATGGCGGGCCGTACGGTACGGGATATTTTTTCTAAGCATTCCGTAACTGTCAGTGAGGATACGCCGCTTAATGAAATGGCCACTCTGATGGCGGAAAAACATGTGCATACCCTGCCGGTGGTCAATGATGGTAAGCTGGTCGGCATTGTTGGAAAATCTGATTTGATCAAGTCCATAATTCTGGGGAGCTGAAGGCAGGAATTTACCAGTTGTTTTTGTTTTTTCGCCGGAATTGCAAAGATAATCTTGAGGATCATAAAATTTAATGGTAACGCTGTGACAGGACGATTACAGATACAGCCCGGTTGTTTAACGGAGGGTTGAAACGGGCCGTTGTGAAGAGATACCTGGGCGAATTTTGCCGGAGAAAATTTTATGACTACAGATATTATTGCTGAAGATCCCTTCTTTTTTGATCAGGAAGGGCTGCAGAAAATTGCCGCTGATTGGGCCGTAAATACCGGCCTGAGTTATTATAAGGATAACCGGGTAATTGAGGTCGATGAAGATCGGGAATTGCTCTGGGGCCGGGTCGAGGATGAGGAGCCGGATGTCTATTACGATGTGGAAATCCGGCCCGCTGAAAATGGCATAAGCTGTCAATGCCAATGCGGCAGTCCGCCAGATGAGGGGGTATGCCGCCATGTGGTGGCTGTGCTTTTCGCCTATGCCGATCAATGCGGCGAGGATCGGGAAATGCTCTCCGCCGCTGATAATGCCATTAAAGACCGGGCCAGGCGCGGCCGTTCCGAGGTGCGGGTTCAGCCTGCCGGCGGTGAACCCTGGTTTGGGGTCTGGCATGCCGCTTCATTACAATCATCTACTCATTTTAATAAATCCTACCGGGTGACAATCCGCAGTCTGCATCGGCGGGCCAATCTCTGTAACTGTCCTGATTTTGCCAATAATCAACTGGGTACCTGCAAGCATATTGAGGCCGCTCTCCATAAAATCAGAAAGCATGCTGATTACGATAAATTCAAGGCGCAGCCCGCTCCTTTTCCCTATGTTTATCTATCCTGGGAGGTTGATAACGCCCCTCAGATCTGTCTGCACCGCCCCCGGACGATGGCGGCTGATCTTGAGGATATTCTCAATGATTACTTCTCTGCCTCCGGCCCCTTCAGCCGCCGGCTGCCGGACGATTTTTTCCGTTTTACGGAGATTGTTGAAGAGCGGGGAGATATTCATATCGGCGAAGACGCGGTGGAATATGCCCGTCACCAGGCGGCAGACGCCGCCCGCCGCCTGCGGGCGGTTGAAATTCAGGCCCGAATCCGGGACAGCGGCCGGGTGCCGGGGGTCAAGGCCCGTCTCTATCCCTATCAGATAGAAGGAACGGCCTTTCTGGCCGGTACCGGCCGGGCGCTGCTGGCCGACGATATGGGGCTGGGCAAGACCCTGCAGGCCATCAGCGCCGCCGCCTGGCTGAGGCAGTATGAGGATGTTAAAAGAACTCTTATTATCTGCCCCGCCTCCCTTAAACAGCAATGGGCCAGGGAGATCGCCAGGTTCACCGATCTCACCATCCAGGTTGTGCAGGGGCCGCCTGCCGAGCGCGGGGTGCAGTATCGTCGTGATTGTGATTTTTGTATTATCAATTACGAGCTTGTCCGGCGTGATCTCTCGGTTATTAACGAAACCCTGCGTCCTGACCTGATTATATTAGATGAAGCCCAGCGGATTAAGAACTGGCGTACCCAGATTGCCTCGGCGGTCAAATTGATCCCCAGCCGCTATGCCTTTGTCCTTTCCGGCACGCCGCTGGAAAATCGTTTAGAGGAGTTATATAGCCTGATGCAGGTGGTTGACCCCAAGATTTTGGGGCCGCTGTGGCGTTATATGGTGGATTTTCATGTTACCGACGAACGGGGTAAGGTGCTGGGCTATCGCAATCTCTCTATTCTGCGCCGGCGCCTGGTCCCGGTGATGCTGCGCCGTGATCGAGGCTTAGTCAGTAAGCAGCTTCCGGATCGTATTGAGCAGCGTCTTGATGTGGAGTTGACCGCTAAACAGCGGGAACTGCATGATTCCGCCATGAATTCGGCCGGTATCCTGGCCAAGATTGCCAGGCGCCGTCCCCTGACCCCAAGCGAGCAAAACCGCCTGATGGCCGCTCTGCAGCAAGCCCGTATGGCCTGTGATGCCGCCGGTCTGGTGGACAAGGAGACGGAGGGATCACCGAAAATCGATGAACTGACTGATATTCTCAGCGAGGTCTGTCTGCAATCGGGTCTCAAGGCCGTGGTTTTTTCGCAATGGAAATTAATGACTAAAATGGTGGAAAGCCGTCTGCGCCGT
>VAPM010051671.1_pt1 | contig 13279 bp, 11 predicted proteins | sample 3395091 | NCBI WGS metagenome assembly VAPM01 (sample SAMN08290445, study PRJNA428436) | hydrothermal vent metagenome | isolation source: Deep-sea hydrothermal vent chimney 3 | place: Pacific Ocean: Juan De Fuca Ridge | reverse complement strand
CCGTTATTTGGCGAACCATTGTTTGATGACCCGTTATTTGGCGAACCATTATTTGATGAACCATTATTTGATGAACCACCGTTATTAGAAGGACCGTTCACTGTTGTACCAGAACCTCCCATTGAACCGCCATTGTTAGACGAACCACCATTAGAAGGACTGCCATTGTTTGACGAACCGTTGTTTGACGAATCATGCTCTTCAGGGCTACTATCTGTCGATGGTGCTGGTGTGCTTCCACCTGGTGTTGGGCCTGCTGGTGTTGGTGATGAACCTGTTGGTGATGATGTTGAAGGTCGATCATGCTCATCATCTTCATGTTCGCCGGCTAAAACGAAAGGTGAAGCACTTAATAATAACGCAATAGATGCACCGGTAAATACTGATTTATATAGTTTTCTCATGAATACAATCTCCATATATATGAGTGAGAGAAATTATGGGCTGAAAAAAAATCCCACAAAGTTATAAACTCATAGTACATAGATCGCGAATCAGGTGACAATAGCAAAATATAATACTGTAATAAAAATATTTAATGAGTGTATTTATTTTATACAAAAAATCACGATATGTTAAAATCAAACTCAATATATCACAAATATTTCTTATTTATCAAGAAATTAGAATAAATATAAAAAAATATATCTCAAAACTATATTAAAACCAACTATCGATTCTAAGAGAATAAGACAATGACACAAAGTTAAGTCAATAGTTATATTAAGGAAATGTGAATTATGTGGCAAAAATTACCACAAGATTTTCAAAAAAACAAGAGCTAGCTTAAAAAGTAAACGACAATTGTGCTGATGCACCACCAGCATATTGATTTCCCATTAACGCAATATCCAGGCCCACACCAAACGGGGTAAAACCTAAACCAATCGAATTCATGGACTGATCACTCACGCTGGCAGTATTTCGTTGGTGACCTAAACGAATCGCAACCCAATCAAAAAAATTCAACTCAGCCCCAATAGTAACCAATTTGGATTTTTCACCATAAGCAATCGCACTGTTCTCATTTAAATCCATATCGGCAGCCAAGGTAAAATATTTGCTGTTATAAGCAATCCCAGCACGCATTAAAGGCTGCAATTTGATTTTATTGCCAAAAATAGTAGTGAATTCTTTTGAATTTAAATTTCGAGCCACCAAGCCAAAAACAAAACCGTTATTAAAATCATAAGCACTACCTAGATCAACATTAACATAGGAATTATGCATTCGCTTGCCGGTGTTTTGATTCAAAATTGTTGTACCAGCTGCAACATCAATTAGTAATTCAAAATAGTCATAACTATTAACATTAACCACTTTTGGTGTAATACCAAATTTAAAGTTATTACCCGAAAAAATCGGAATAGCGATTCCCGTTTCAGTTACTTCCAAACCACGTCCATCTAATGTTGCATCAATAATTAATGGGCTGGAGCGTGTTCGAAAATCACCAATGAACTGTTTATTGTAAATAAAAACCATCGAGACACTATCCACTGCAAAACCAAACGCACCACCGGCATAAGCCTGAACGGTTAATGGCTTGCCAATTGAGCGAGCCAACACGGATGTTGCAGTTGGTATATCAAGCGCATCATAAGCATCGTTAAATTCTCTTATATCGTTAATTAAGCCCTGAGAATCAACAACATTCACACCAATAACTGGAAGCAAAAGCTGAGCAGTTTCGTCACCAATCGGTCGTGATAGTAACGCCGGATTGGAATAAGCCGCATTTGCCAATTTGGAAGATGCAACACTACTGCCACCCATCCCCATCGAACGAACATCAAAGCTAAAAAATGGTTGTGCATTTAACATCGCAGTATTACTTATCAAAAGCAAAATAATAAATAGACCATTAAATTTAATTACGTGTTTCATGGATTTATCTCTTGGATAATTAATTAATCTAAGCAGCGCATGCAGATTTTAATTATCACCAACTATTTATTGGGGAAAAAATAAAATCTAAAGTCTGAATTTAAACGACATAATTTACTTATGCACAATTCAATTTAATAATTATTCTATATAATGCGAAAGACTAGTTTGAGTCTAAAATTACAATTATAACATGACAAAAAATAAATTAATGGGACACTGTCTGGAATACTAAATATCATTTAAACACAATGAATCTTTTTTTACGTTTTGCGAATTTCCCAACAGGCGTGGATGCGTTGGTTACGTTGAAAATCAAATGGAATTGTTTTTTTAGTAATATCGATAATATCGGTATTAAGTAATTGGTTTTGGTCTAATTTAAAACCACGGTAGTTAGTCGAAAAAATAATAACACCATTACGTTTTAATAATTTTAATGCCTTGTTTAAAATCGATACGTGATCACGCTGAATATCAAACACATCAGTCATGCGTTTTGAATTTGAGAACGTTGGTGGGTCAATAAATATCACGTCAAAGTATTCTATATAAGCTTTATTATTGGCAACCGCGTTATCCAACCAAGCAAGGCAATCGGCTTGTTCAAATACATTATTTTTAAGATCTAAGTTATTAACACTAAAATTTTCTTTAGCCCAGTTTAAATAGGTTTTCGACATATCAATACTTAATGTTGATTTTGCGCCACCTTTTGCCGCATAAACACTGGCACTTGAAGTATACGAAAAAAGATTCAAAAAATGTTTATTTTTCGTTAATTCAAAAATTTGTTGTCGTACTGGACGATGATCTAAAAATAAACCAGTATCAAGATAGTCACTAAAATTCACTAAAAACTTTAATTGAAATTCTTCAACCGTATGAAAGTTTTTTAATTTATCAAAAACATTATACTGCTCTTTACCTCGCTGGCGCTTTCGTTGCTTTAAAAACACTTGGCTATCATCAAGTTCAAATACCGAGTTAATCACGTGTAATGCTTCTTGAATATGTCGGGCAACTTTATCTTCATTTATGTATTTTGGTGCTTGGTATTCTTGCACATGGCAATACAACTTATCGGAATAAAATAAATCAATAGCAAAAGCATATTCGGGAATATCAGCATCGTAAACTCGATAACAAGTCACTTGATTTTTATTAGCCCACTTTGCAATTTTTTTGTGACTTTTACGCAAGCGATTGGCAAAAGCCAACATACCTTGAGATTCTTGAGTCACAGTTTGAGTTTCACCGGTGATGTTATTCGATGAATCTAATTTAGCAACATTTGAATATGGCACACCGTAATATTGGAAAAAACAATCAAGCGCACCATTTTTTACTGCAAAACTTTCAACCGTGGTCATTCCCAATTCAAAATCTAAATTCCTATCGGCTAATAAAATGCCAACGTGCCAATTAATAAGGTGGGTTTTAATTAATTTACCGATATTACGGTATAATTCCGGCATACGATCGACGCTACCAATTCGTTTGCCATAAGGTGGATTACAAATCACTAAACCGGGCTTGATTTCTTTTAGCTGAAAATCACGCAAACCTAAATGTTTCACCTGAATAAAATCTTCCAGTCCTACGCGTTTAATATTTTCTAAAGCAACTTGAATCATTTTTTGATTCGCATCATAACCAATAATGTTAACCAGTGTTTTTAATCCAATAACACGACGCTGCTGTGCCTCTTGCAGCAGTGCTTCAAAAATATCAGGCTGATGTTGCAGCCACCGACTAAAACCAAACGTTTCCCGGTTTAAAGCCGGCGCAATATCGGCCGCCATCATTGCCGCTTCAATAATAAAAGTGGCAGAACCACACATCGGATCAAGACATGCACCTCCGGATTTAGCAATCTCCGGCCATTTGGCATCAAACAACAAAGCCGCAGCAAGGTTTTCTTTTAATGGTGCCAAACCAGCTTGGGTACGATAAGCCCGCTTATGCAAACTCTCTCCCGATAAATCCAAACTCACCGTTAAATGATTTTTGAATAAATACAGCATAATTCGAATATCCGGGTTATCCGTATCAACACTCGGACGCTCACCGCAACTGGCACGAAATTGATCCACAATAGCATCTTTAGCTTTGAGCGCGGCATAGTGGCTATTATTGATTTTTGAACGCACAATATTGCAATGTATTGCAATAGAACAATCAACTTCAAAATGATCTGCCCAGTTAATCGCTTGAATTTGTTGATATAAATCTTGTTCGGTTTTAACCGGGTGTTGGTGCAAATCAACAAATACCCGATTTGCAATCCGTGACCACAAACAAACCCGATAGGCCGCTTCGATATCACCCTCAAAATAGATTCCCGCTTTTGAGACACGCCCCAGCGGAATCGCCATTGAACGCAACTCCTCACCTAAAACTCCAACTAATGCAGGACTACAACTGATAAAAAATGATTTAGACACCCAGACAAACCCTATTCATAAAATACTTGGCTATTATATAAGGTATCAATCAAAAAAAGGCTTTTCCGTGTTATTTAGCGGGGTTTAATCACCAGCAAAGTGCATTTGGTTGCGTGTGCCGATTATTAACCACAATAAACTCAAGATTAACTAATTCGGATAACTGCCGATTTAGATCATTAACCAATATAAGTTAATACGATAATGCAGATAAACCCATTTAGTGACATAAATCCGAGTGATTTACCTTCGCCACCCCAAGCGACGCTGAATATCGTCCACGCTTGCGCGGATGACTCGGTATCAAACAAACAATTATCTGATCTGGTTATTAGTGATTTAACGCTAACCGCCGAGTTATTACGCTTAGTGAATTCATCTTTTTTTGGTTTAGGCACCGAAATTTCATCCATCAATAAAGCCATCAATATCATCGGACACCGAACCCTGCGCAACTTGGCATTATGTATCACCGTGCGTGATGCCATTAATTCAGATGTTTTTGCCAAATTTGATACCGATTCTTATTGGCGTGATTCATTATTACGTGCAGTCAGTGCGCGCCACATTGGTGCAAAATTAAAAATTGATTTAGACGATTGCTTCACTGCCGGATTATTACAAGATTTTGGCATCATGGTATTGTTTCACCTAAATCCGGACAAAATGCAACAATGGGATAATTTGCGGCTCAAAACCCCGACCGAACGTTATCAAGCCGAACAGGAATTATTTAATTATTCACACGATCAGGTGATGGAAGTATTAGGCAAGGCATGGTCACTACCCAATGAACTAACCAATGCCATTAGCGAGCACCACAAAGTTATTACTAATGACACCGATAAACCTAAAATAAGCGCAATATTACAATGTGCCGATTGGCTGGCATCATTATTCAGTGCCGACAACAAATCAGAGGCGTTAAAACACAGCACGGATTTACTAAACAATTTACTGCACCTTGATACTGATGAAATTGATACCCTATTACAAGATATCCCAGAACAAGTAGCCCAAGCATCGAAGGCTCTCGGATTACACTTAAAAACAGATTTGGATTTTGAACAAGTGATGCGCGAAGCCAATGAAAAACTGGCTTCTGATAATTTATCATACCAAGAGCTAACTTGGAAACTCGAAAACACCTTAAAAGAACGCGACCGCCTATCTCAAGAACTTGATCGTGAATTATTTTTAGCCAGAGAAATTCAAACCAGCTTACAACCGGCCGATCGAGAAAATACCTTTCCTATTGCCGGAATCAATATCTCGGCAAAAGAACTATCGGGTGATTTTTATGATTTTATTGAATTAAAAAATGGCGATATTTATTTCACCATTGCCGATGTCTCGGGTAAAGGCATGCACGCCGCAATGTTAATGGCAAAAGCCTGTGGTTTGTTCCGCTGCCTTGCAAAAAAAATAGCCCGACCAGATCACTTATTATCAATCATAAATTCAGAGCTATGTGAAACCAGTATCAATGGAATGTTTATTACCATGATTGCCGGTATATATCATCCAAAAGAAAAAACCGTTGACATAATCAATGCCGGTAACCCTCCCGGTTTATTAATTGATAACACCGGAAAGATTCAAATGATTGATGCGATCACTATCCCACTCGGAATTATTCAAGCTTGTGATTTCCCACTGCAAACTTTTTCGCTCAAACATAGTTCATTGTATTTATATACCGATGGCGTATCCGAAGGCAAGTTATCAAATAACCAAGAAATTGGCATAGACGGTTTAAAAGAATTAATAAGCAAAGTAGCAGCACTTGAAAAAAGTGAGCGCATAAAAAAAATAGTGTCATTATTTAATACTGAATCTGCATTACATGATGACATTACCTTAATGGTCATCGAAGGAACATAATAGTTTTGCAAGTTTTATCAAAAATAACATTTCCATCAAATTGTTTTGCATTAAAAGATATCAGAGAGCAAGTGCGACAAGTATGTGAAAAACAACAAGCTTCGAAAAATATAACTGAAAATATAATACTAGCCGTTAATGAGGCAAGCATGAATATTATTCAACACGGCTATGATAATGATCCAAATAATGAATTTACAATTTTAATTGCATTAACTCAAGATAAGCAGGTGAAGCAAAAAGAGCTGGTAATACAACTAATTGATCAAGCAAAAAAAATAGATCCATCAAAAATTAAATCTAGGGATTTAGACGATGTTAAACCCGGTGGTATCGGTGTCCATATGATTCATAAACTCATGGACAGTGCAAATTATTTAGATGATGGAAACAATAACGGCAATATTTTAGAATTACGCAAAACACTATAGGTAGCTTATGTCATACCAAACGATTCACAAAGACAATTATACTATTATTATGTTAGCTGACGCAGTTGATATGTCTTGCTCACCAACGGCGCGACAAATAATCCTTGATGCCTTAACTAAAAAAGAAAACTTAATGGTCGATTTATCAAAAGTAACCTACATCGATAGTTCGGGAGTCGCTAGCTTAGTAGAAGGATATCAAACAGCCAAAGCTCAAAAACTACAATTTTCACTCATTGGTGTTAGCGAAGCCGCCATGATGGTTTTTAAACTTGCCAGACTCGATAAAATATTTCCGATATATGATACTTTTGAACAAGCATCAAAACAATAATACAGTAGAAAATGCCAGAAAATATTAAAAATAATAATTTTTACCTGTTAGTCGACAAAGTTGGACGCAAAGCCATTTTATTCGTTGAAGAATTTGGTTACCTCTTCACAACATTATACCAAGCTATTTATTGGTTAGTATTAGGCAAAAAAAAAGCGCAAAGTGTTAAACTAACAGCCATCGTTCAAGAAATAATGACCATTGGCGTTAATGCCATTCCAATTATCTCAATACTCACATTTGCCATCGGTATTATGCTTGCCATACAAGGCATCGAAACCTTAAAAACCTTTGGTGCTGAATCACAAGTTATCATTGGTATAGCACTATCCATCACCAGAGAATTTTCGCCGTTAATTATCTGTATTTTAGTTGCCGGACGATCCGGCTCTGCTATTACCGCAAAAATAGGCTCCATGAAAGAGTCACAAGAAATTGACGCGCTGCGTGTCATGGGAATAAACCCCATACGCTACCTAGTATCACCCATATTAGTCGCAATGATAATTTCAGTGCCTAGCTTGGTGATTCTTGGTGATTTCATGGGTTTATTAGGTGGCGGTATTTATACCGCCTTTGAATTAGATATAACCATTCACACTTATATGCAGCGAACACTCGCATTATTAAGTGTTGATGATATCCGCCAAGGATTAATCAAAGGTTTGGTTTTTGGAATCCTTATTGCATTGATTTCTTGCATCAATGGTTTTCTGGTGTCCGGTGGCGCTGAAGGTGTTGGTAAAGCAACTACTCGTTCTGTTGTGTTATCCATTAGTGCCATAGTTATAACCGATATGATTTTTACATTTTTATTAAACCGATAATAGTAAATAAATGATGGAAGCAATCACAGTCAATAATCTTGTCACCCACTATGGCGATCGAAAAATATTAAACGATGTCAGCATGTCAGTACACCAAGGTGAGATCATGATTGTGATGGGTGGCAGTGGTTCAGGAAAAAGTACCATTTTACGACATATGCTAGCACTCGAAACTCCCACCTCCGGTCATATATCGCTACTCGGACAAGATATAACAACGTGTAACTATCACGAATTGCAAACACTACGCCGGCGCATGGGTGTTGCCTTTCAAGGCGGTGCACTTTTTGGCTCATTAACCGTTGGTGAAAATGTCATGCTGCCATTACGAGAGCACACCAAGCTTGATGAACAAACCATGAAAATAATGTGTCGCATGAAACTCGAAGTCGTTAATCTAGGTGGTTTTGAAAATTTAATGCCCTCGGAACTGTCTGGCGGCATGATTAAACGTGTCGCTTTGGCTCGCGCAATTGTGATGGATCCCCAGCTATTATTCTTTGACGAACCATCAGCCGGCCTTGATCCCGTCGCAGCCGTTGAATTAGACGATTTAATATTACAACTGCGCACCGCAATGAACATGACCTTGGTAGTCGTTACCCACGAATTGGAAAGTGCTTACAAAATTGCCGACCGAATTACAGTACTAGACCACGGTGACATTTTAATTTCAGATACCGTGGATGTGGTAAAAAATGCCGATAATCAACGCATTCAGGATTTATTACACCGGCGCGCACGAAAAGAAAATACCGACCATGACGAATATTTAAACCGACTGACACATTAACAAAAATAAATACAATAATGAAACAAGATAATATAAATTATTTTTACGTTGGCAGCTTTGTGTTACTCATGCTGGCGTTATTAATTATGACACTCATACAACTAACCGGTCGAACAGAAAAAACCGTAGATTATTATGCCTATTACCAAACCATAACCGGCATTAAAAGCGGCACAACAATAACCTTTGGTGGCTACAATATTGGTTATGTCAGTAGCGTCACCCCGGAAAACAGCATCGATAACGGCACACGGTTTAAAGTAAAGCTATCCATACAACACGACTGGAACATACCCTCTGATAGCCACGCCAGCATCGTTCAACCAAACTTATTATCTGAGAATCAAATTGAAATTAGTGAAGGAACGTCTAAAATACCTTTAGAAATTGGAGCCACCATAAGCAGTAAAGATGCTATTAGCATTTCAAAAGTATTTGGTGACTTATCGGCAGATATTAAACCGCTGCTGGTTAATTTAAATTCAGGGCTTGGTGTGGTTAGCAGTGATTTGGCTACTAAATTTCCCCAAATAACCGACAATATAAATAGCTTATTAATAAGCCTAAAACAAAACTCGGAACAGCTCGCAATTTTAACCAATAAAACCAGTAGTGACAAAATGTTTGACATTATTGATAATGCCGATGATATGTCAAAAAATTTATTGCAGGTTTCTAAACGCTTTATTCAAACCGAAAAAAAATTAAGCGAACTGATTGATACTAGTCACAATTTAATAACTGAAAACAAACAAGAATTAAAAGCATCGATAATGGGTTTAACCAATACCTTAACAACACTGTCGGAAAATGTTGATCTTATTATTCACAACATCGATGCCGCTTCACGAAATGTGAATGAATTTACACGTCAAATACGTAACAATCCCTCGGTGATAATTAGTGGTAAATCACCCGATGACTTATCGGAGGTTAAATAATGAAATTATTTGCTATTAGCGCAATAAGCTTGTTATTGCTAACATCCTGTTTTGGCGGCGGCAATAGTATACCCGACGACCATTATTATCGCCTACCCGAATTAACCGGAAACAAATTACCAACACCATTATTATCTGGAACATTACGCGTTAAAAAAGTGATTACCCACGGTATCTATGGCGAGCGAACTCTAATTTACACCGATAAAAATAACAATATTAAATTAAACCGATACCATTACCACCATTGGGAAAAATCACCATCAACCCTAATACAGGATAATTTATTTCAATACTTAAAAACCGTTGGTATCGCCAGCAATGTTATTTCCAACAAACAAAATACCAAAGAAAAATACATACTCGAAGCAGAGCTACTTTCAATGCACCGCGATATGACATCAAATAGTTATAAAGCAGTTATAACGATTGATCTGCGATTATATAATAAAACAAACAATTCCATTTACATCAACAAACGCTACCACAGTAATCTAACAGCAAAATCAGCCGCACTGGTAGACACCATACAAGCCTATAGTAATGGCCTGAATACTATTTATGATGAGTTTATTGCTGATTTACAAACAGAAAATTATCGTACTACTGATTAGCCAATAAGGTCTCTACTTTTTTGGCTGTTACGATATAACGTAACTTTCCGCCAGCAACAATCGAGTCAAAAGGATAACAAGTTACTAATGTGATTTGTGACTGATGATCATCGTCAATTTCAACATTGTCATCAATCGATACTATTTGAGTATTGCTCACTCGATATTTTAATAAGTCACCATTTTTATTTTGTATTTCAAACTCATCACGTAATGCCACATTTTTTAAAAAAGCAAAATGCGTATCTCGGTGTCCGCTGATGATACTATTACCCATGCCACCCGGTAGCTTAGTGCCAAATCGGTAGCCGGGACCAAAGGCTAATGTGCGATCATTATCTCCGGCTAGAATAAATAAATTGGCTTGATGTTTTTTAAACGTTAATTTAGCGACGGGCCAAGTATCCGCCCAAGACCAAGGTTTAACTTGTTGCTTGCCGTCCAATGTTTGTTGCCAAGCACTACCGATTAAGTATTGCGCGAAAACCGCTTTTGCATAAATATAACTGCCCTGTCCAAGTTGTTGCAGTGCAAGCCCAAATAATAATACTAACGCTACCCGAAAACGCGATTTTTTCCAGACTGGTTTTGATTTTTTTCGTATTAAATAACTTTTAATCTTTAATTTACGGCGAATAAATCGCAAACGAAAATATAACTTTAACAACGCAAAGTGCATTACTGCGCAGCTCTATTATGATAACGATTAACAACTACCGTGTTATGTCGCATCACTAATAAAAAGCCCAGCAATAATAACATTAGGCCAATAATTAAATGTAATTGTCCTGACGTTGCCGTTTGCGCATAACTTCCTTGCAACACTTTTTTAGTGACACTACCTCGAGAAACTGAGTTTGTGACACTAGCCACTTTTAATCCTTCAAATATCGGGCGGCTTGGTGTGGTATCAACAGCAACTAAGCTGGTATATTTGCTTACTAAATGGTGTGCTAATGCAATGTTAATAATTTTTTGCTTTAAGTCATTCACAATGTTTAAGGTAGAGTTATCACGAAAATCTCGAATAGCATCCATAATCGAAGCGATCTTATTTCGTGCCCACAACACAGCAACGCCTGAATTTTCTTGACTATTATTCAGCGGTAATTCTACTTGCCATGTTTGTTGATTGCGTTGTCCGGTTATTAATAGCGTGTTATCTTTGATGACGTTTTTATGCTTATTCAGCCTAGCAGTAAACATTAATGGCTCACCGGCATAAAGATCGGGTAATCGTTTTGGCCAAATTTCAGCAACACTATCGTTAGGCCATTTAACATTTAGCTTTTGCATCACCGGTTTTTCTAGTTTAGAAAATAAGGCCGACATTTTTTCTCGAACCTCAGCAACTTTTCCAATATACGTATAAGTGCCCCGACCAAAGTTGGCGGCCTTTGTCATAAAATGACTATTCGGTGACGACCCTATTGCAATGGTAAATAATCGACTATTACCCAAGTTGGTTTTTATGACATGAAATAACTCCGCCTCATTCGCAACACTACCATCGGTTAAAAATATTATTTGTCGAATATATTCATTGTCTGATTTAGAATTAAATGCCGCGAGTAATGCCGGTTTCATTTCGGTGCCACCATCGGCTGTTAGCCTATTAACAAAATTTTTTGCTATGAAGGCATTCTTGGAGGTCGCTAAGCGACTGTCACTAAATAATTGATTCGTATTAGAATCAAATTCGATAATATTAAACTTATCAAATGTTCGTAATCGAGAAATGGCAAGTTGTAATGCCGCTTTTGCTTGGCGTAGTGACTCACCATACATTGATCCGGAAGTATCAATAATGTAGGTTACATCCCTTGCTAAAACCTGCTTATTGGTTTCAGTATCATTCGGCGGCATTAGCATAATAAAATGATAGTCCTGGTTTTCATCAGTTTGTGTAAACAAAGCCGCCTGAGGCGCACTGCCAAGTTCCGGTTGCCACACGAGTTCAAAATCACGATCACTAGGGATATTCTTATTAACGAGACTAACGGTATATTGCCCTTCTAAGTGCATGATTGATTTAATTTCATGGTAACTACTGCTAACATTTTTAACAGGAAAACCAGCATTTAATTCTATATCAATATTAAGCGCATTAAATTGATCTATATTAGGTGATGTCGGAATTTGTTCGGCACCTGAAACTGCTTGAGATTCAACCGCCCAGCCACTCGATTCTGAAATATCAATGTTATTATTTAACGTGGTTATTTTTTGAGAAACATAACGCGGTGTTATCGTGGTGGGAAAACGAATTTTAAATTGGCCATTATCATATTTTAACACTTGTTGGTATTCAATTTCGACCATCACCTGTTCACCGGGACCAATGTTTGCCACCTTATTGGTAAACAAATTAGGACGCTGCTGTGTAATTAATGCGGCTTTTTTGCCCTGTTTTTTAGCGGCATTATAAATTTGTGTCGCCTCTGCACGTTCTTTAATTTGGCCTTCAATAGTGCGCTCACCAATGCGCAGATTCATATGGTCAACCGCAGCCGATTCCGGTAATGGAAAAACATAAATACCTTCCAACCACTCACTGCTATCATTTTTAAAATTCTGTTTTACGATTGTACGAACAATCATGCCCGATACTTTCATTATAACATCCGTTTTGATTATTGGAGCAAGACTGTAACCAGCTCTATTTTCCGACTTAAACAATAAACTACCGCGTTGCACGTCTGATAATTCAACTTGCTCATTTAACACGACATCATCATTATATGTTGCCGCCTCAACATTCACCGCTATCAGCACTAATGCAATAACAAAACCCACCGAGGTTAAAATATTCATAACAGTTTCTTCAAAAGAACATAACCAGCCCTGCTCGCTATTTTCTGTCTCATCATCATCTATTAGAAACATATCTTTATTTTTCATACATTCGCCTTTTGAAATTTTGTTAAATTGTTCCAGCGTGCAATCCATTGCAGTCACAGTCCATTTTACGCGCCGGTTGAGGTCTCGATGTCGCTCATTCCTCAATGATATTAAACATCAACAATCTGACATCTTTGGGCTTAAATTCAGACAAATTTAGGTGCAATTATGACGAAAAATGACAATTGTTTTATTGCGCAGATTTCAGAACAATAATGTG
>VAPM010882838.1_pt1 | contig 13283 bp, 17 predicted proteins | sample 3395091 | NCBI WGS metagenome assembly VAPM01 (sample SAMN08290445, study PRJNA428436) | hydrothermal vent metagenome | isolation source: Deep-sea hydrothermal vent chimney 3 | place: Pacific Ocean: Juan De Fuca Ridge | reverse complement strand
GTCCCCGACGTACACTGCGCCTGGCAGTCACGCCACAATCCCGGCACCGAGGCAAAACTCAGTTCGCCGTGAATTTCCAACCGTCCGTCGCGACCTGACTGTACCGATGCCTGTGCTTCGGACATGTCTACTGGCCACTCGCCTTGTCCATAACAAGCTTGCCGATCAGTTTTTCCAGTATCACCGCCGACTGGGTCAGACCCTCGTCTATTTCCGACCCGTTCACCAGGTAGGTATCGGATCCACCGGACTCCAGACCGATATACTGTTCGCCAAGCAGACCCGCTGTATAGATACTGGCCGCTGTATCGTCGCTGAAACGGTTATAACGTTGATTGATGCGCAGGCTTACCACGGCAACCTGGCGTTCATTGTCAAAATCGACAGCGGATACCCGCCCAACCACCACACCGCTGGCTTTCACCGCTGAGCGAACTTTGAGTCCACCAATATTATCGAAGCGTGCCGTTAGCATGTACGTTCCTTCTTCCCTGAAGCTGCTCAGATTACTGACCTGCATGGCCAGCATAAATAAAGCTGCAATACCGGCTGCGACAAACATGCCCACCAGCATTTCCGTTGTTCTTGTCTGTTTCATGTTCAGCTGCCTCCGAACATTAATGCGGTTAATACAAAATCGAGTCCCAGCACGGCAAAAGCGGAATGCACCACCGTGCGCGTAGTAGCGCGACTGACGCCTTCCGAGGTCGGGAGGCTATCGTAGCCCTCAAATACAGCAATCCAGGTGATCACAAAACCGAACACAACGCTTTTGATGACACCATTGAGGACATCATCGTAAAGATCCACCTTGGCCTGCATCTGCGCCCAGTAGGCGCCCTCATCGACACCCAGCAGGCCAACACCGACAAAATACCCCCCCCAGATACCGACCGCACTGAAAATTGCCACCAGCAACGGCATGGAAATAAAACCGGCCAGAAATCGTGGGGCAATCACCCGGTGCAGCGGATCGACGGCCATCATTTCCATACCGGACAACTGCTCGGTAGCCTTCATCAGACCAATTTCTGCGGTCAGTGCGGAACCGGCACGCCCGGCGAACAGCAGCCCCGTCACCACAGGCCCCAACTCGCGCACCATCGACAGGGCCACCATCACGCCCAGCGATTCCTCGGCGCTGAAATCGACCAGCGTGTTATAGCCCTGCAGGGCCAGCACCATACCCACGAACAAACCGGAAATAGCAATCAGCAGCAGCGACAGAACACCCACCGACTGTACTTGTGCCACCAGCAGGCGTGGCCGCACCAGCACGGACGGTACACCCACCAGGGTCTTCCAGAGAAACAGGTGCGCGCGCCCGAGTTTCTCGAAAAATGCGATAGCCGTTTTCCCCAGTTGCCGAATCCACTCCAGCATGATCAGTTAACCTCCACGCCCTGCAACAGGTCTTCCCGATAATCCACTGCCGGATAGTGAAAGGGCACCGGTCCATCCGGCAAACCCTGCATAAACTGTTTGACCCATTCAGAATCCGTATGCTCGAGTGCATCCGGGGTGCCGTGCCCGACTACCTTGCCACGCGAAATCACATAGATGTAATCAGAAATCGCTGCCGTCTCTTTCACATCGTGCGACACGATAACACTGGTCAGTCCCAGCGCATCGTTGAGCAGACGAATCAACTGCACCAATGCCCCCATGGAGATGGGATCCTGACCGGTGAACGGTTCATCGTACATGATCATCATGGGATCAAGGGCGATGGCGCGAGCCAGTGCAACACGACGCGCCATACCACCAGACAACTCACTGGGCATCAGTTGTCGCGCACCGCGCAGGCCGACGGCCTGGAGTTTCATCAACACCAGGTCGCGGACCATCGATTCAGGCAGCTCGGTGTGCTCACGCAGTGGAAAGGCCACATTGTCGTACACGTTCAGATCAGTCAGCAGTGCACCGGACTGGAACAGCATGCCCATGCGCCGGCGTAACTCGTAAAGCTCACCGCGTCTGAGCGCCTGCACTTCCAGACCATCGACCTGTACGCTGCCCTGATCCGGGTACAGCTGACCACCGATCAACCGCAGCAACGTGGTCTTGCCGGTACCGCTTGGCCCCATGATGGCCGTGATCTTGCCGCGTGGGATATCCAGATCCACACCGTCGAAAATCACGTGATCCCCGCGTGAGAAATGCAGGTCGCGAATACGTACCAGCGTGTCGGATTGTAAAGGCTCGGCTGCTTCCGCCATGATGTATCGTCGTTGCTATCCCTGTTGGTTGGCGGGCATTATACGGAAACTGGCGCAATAGTCGCCGTCGAGAAACGTGAACCACGTATTGTGGTCTCTGAAATGCCGCCACCCGTCAGGCTGTTTCCGTTTTTTCCTGCCCGCAGCGCTCACAGCGGTAACAGGTCACCAGCTTGCCGCGCTTGACGTCGAAGGGCTTGTTGACAACCACCCATTTGTGGAACCCACGCCGACACAGGGTATTACCCTGATGCTTTTTTGAGGCCTTCGACCGATTGAAATCAACGATATCACCCACACCCTGCTCCCCGCCGGCAAACGGATTTGTCCCCGCCGGTACGAATCCCTACTATACGCCACCTATGTGGATTGAGCTTGTGGCCTTGCTGGCCGGATTTGCGCTGCTGGTGTGGGGCGCCGAACGTTTTGTGATGGGTGCGGCCAGTACCGCAAGGCTGCTTGGTGTGTCCCCGTTGCTGATCGGCCTGACCATTGTCGGCTTCGGCACCTCGGCACCCGAGATACTGGTCTCACTGATGGCCTCGCTGAACGACAACCCCGGCCTTGCCGTGGGTAATGCCATCGGCTCGAATATCACCAATGTCGCGCTGATTCTCGGCATAACAGCGCTTATCGTCCCCCTGTCCGTACATTCGGGCACCATGCGCCGCGAGCTGCCCATCCTGCTGGGCACGACTGTGGGCGCCTGGCTGCTGCTCAGAGATGGCCAGCTGGATTTCATGGATGGGATAATCCTGCTGGGCGGCCTGGGGTTTATGCTGACCTGGGTTATATGGCTCGGCCTGCACTCTCGCGATAAAGACCCGCTGGCGGATGAATATGCCGCCGAGATTCCCACCGACATGCCACTGAAGCGTTCACTGTTCTGGCTGCTGTTCGGCATCGTGGTTCTGGTCGCCAGTTCCCGGCTGCTGGTGTGGGGGGCGGTTGGAATCGCTGAAGCCTACGGCGTGAGCGACCTGGTGATCGGCCTGACCATCGTTGCACTCGGCACCAGCCTGCCGGAACTTGCCGCGTCGGTCGCCAGCGCACTGAAAAACGAGCCGGATATCGCCATCGGCAACATTATCGGGTCCAATATGTTCAACCTGCTGGCGGTACTGGGCATTCCGGGCATTCTCCGGCCTTCGTTCGTCGATCCCGCCGTACTGTCCCGTGACATGCCGGTGATGCTCGCCCTGACTGTCGCACTGCTGTTGATGGCCTGGGGACGTCACGGCGAAGGTCGTATCAACCGTTTCGAAGGAGCCGTATTGCTGGCTTGCTATATCGGTTACCAGAGCCTGTTATACTTCACGGCCATTCGCTGAGCGACGGCCAGGCGACAACACGCCGGAAAATTAATGACAGATGCAACACTGAAAAAACTGGGACTGGCTGTCCTGGATACTGAAGCCGCCGCCATCGAGGCGCTGAAAGCGCGTATCGACGATGATTTTGCACGTGCCTGCCACTATATGCTCGACTGTGAAGGTCGCGTTGTGGTCATCGGCATGGGTAAATCCGGCCATATCGGCAGCAAAATTGCGGCAACCCTTGCCAGTACCGGTACCCCGGCCTTTTTTGTCCATCCCGGGGAAGCCAGTCACGGTGACCTGGGCATGATCACCGCCAAGGATGTAGTGATTGCCCTGTCCAACTCCGGCTCAACGGAAGAAATCCTTACCATCCTGCCTATTATCAAGCGCCTCAATGTGCCGCTGATTGCACTGACCGGCAAGCCGGATTCACAACTTGCGCAGGCCGCCAATGTCAATCTCGACGTCAGTGTCGAGAAAGAAGCCTGCCCGCTGGATCTTGCGCCGACAGCCAGCACCACCGCTGCCCTGGCCATGGGTGACGCCCTGGCCATCTCGTTACTGGAAGTCCGTGGTTTCACCGCTGATGACTTTGCCCGCTCTCACCCCGGGGGCAAACTGGGCCGGCGTTTATTGCTATTGATCGACGACCTGATCCATACCGGCGACCGTGTACCCTACGTGCCGACAGGCACCCTGATCTGTGATGCCTTACTGGAAATGACCCAGAAGGGCCTCGGTGCCACCGCCGTAATCAACGATAACAACCGGGTCAAAGGCATCTTCACTGACGGTGATCTGCGTCGTGCACTGGATAACAACGTTGACCTGCACCATACCCCGATCGACGATGTCATGACCTGCGACTGCACGCTGATATCCCTCGGTTTGCTGGCGGCCGAGGCACTGCAAATCATGGAAAATGGCAAGTTCAATGCACTATTGGTGGTCGATGAAGACAAACAACTGATTGGCGCACTGAACATGCATGACCTGTTACGGGCCGGCGTGGTATAGGCAAATGAAAGATATTCTGGAGAAAGCGGCCCACATCAAATTACTGATCTTTGACGTCGACGGTGTATTGACCGATGGCAGCCTGTTTATCGGTGATGACGGCCAGGAATACAAGGCCTTTCATTCGCAGGACGGTCACGGCATCAAGATGTTGCAGAAACACGGTGTTCGCTGCGCCATTATCACCGGTCGCACTTCAAAGGTTGTGGAATACCGCACTCGCGGTCTGGGGATAGACCCGGAACTGGTCTGGCAAGGGCAGCACGACAAACTGCAGGGCTTTGCGGCATTACTGAAGCAAACCGGCCTGCAGGCAGATGAAATTGCTTACCTCGGTGATGATGTCGTCGACCTGCCCGTCATGCAAAAAGTCGGTCTGGCGGTTGCCGTACAGGATGCCCACGCGTTTGTGTTAAAACACAGCCACTGGCAGACACCACGGGCAGGTGGGCGTGGTGCCGCGCGCGATCTTTGTGAAATGATCATGGAAGCACGCGGCGTGTTGCAACAGGAACTGGAAAGTTACCTCTGAAAACAGGTACTGTACACGCATGACCCGCATTGCACCTCTTGCGCTGTTGATCGCTCTGACCCTGCCATCGTTGAGTCATGCCCTGTCCACTGACCGCGACCAGCCGATGATGATAGAGGCTGACCGCGTTGAACTGGATGACGCCAAAGGCGTCAGTGTTTATTCCGGTAACGTCAAGGTCACCCAGGGCACGCTGATGCTGACCGGTGACCGTATGATCGTTTACAACAAGGGCAGCGATATCGAGAAAGTCCTGATGAACGGCAGTCCGGCAACCTACAAACAAAGACCGGACGGCAAGGAACACGACGTCCACGCCCGATCAAAACGCATGGAATATTTCACCGACCCGGAACATATCATTCTGCTGGAACAGGCCGAGGTCAACCAGGCCGGTGATGTACTGCGCAGCGAGCGCATTGTCTACGACGTGGTGAAGGATCAGGTCAACGCCGGCACCGACCAACCGAACGACCGTGTCATTATCACCATTCAGCCCAAACCGAAAAAAGACAACAAGGCCACCCCTGCACCATGAGTCGGCTGGAAGCCCGGGAACTCAGCAAGCGCTATTCGGGCCGCACGGTTATCGAATCGGTATCATTACACGTCGACAGTGGTGAAGTGGTCGGCCTTCTCGGTCCCAACGGTGCAGGGAAAACCACTTGCTTCTATATGATCGTAGGTCTGGTACCCAGCGATGGTGGCAGCGTCTGGCTGGACGACCAGGACCTGACGCCCTTTCCCATGCATGTGCGCGCCCGCAAGGGTGTCGGTTACCTGCCCCAGGAAGCATCGGTGTTCCGCAAACTCAGTGTTGCAGACAACCTGCTTGCCGTACTGGAGTTACGAAAAGATTTAAGTCGTCGGGAACGTGCCGATAAGATGGAAAACCTCTTGCAGGAACTGCACATAGAACACCTGCGGGACCAGAAAGGCATGAGCCTGTCGGGTGGAGAACGCCGCCGTGTGGAAATTGCACGCGCACTGTCCATGGAGCCGCGCTTCATCCTGCTGGACGAGCCCTTTGCCGGTGTCGACCCGATTTCGGTCATCGACATCCAGCGTATTGTTGAACACCTGACCGAGCGAAACATTGGAATCCTTATTACAGATCACAACGTGCGCGAAACGCTGGGCATTTGCTCTCGCGCCTATATCATCGGCAACGGTCATATGCTGGCCGAAGGCTCACCGGACGACATCCTCCAGAACCAGAAAGTGCGTGATGTTTACCTCGGTGACCACTTCCGAATGTGAGCAGGAAAATATTTTCACTAAATCCCACAATGGCACAATAAATGCAGTAGAATGCCCCTCTGTAACCGGCTGTCACCCTTTCAGCCGCTGCACAACAGAGACCGGTAACGTATAACCTATGAAGCAGTCCATTCAGCTCCGGCTTGGCCAACACCTTACCATGACGCCCCAGTTGCAACAGGCGATCCGCCTGCTACAACTCTCAACGCTCGAACTGCAACTCGAAGTACAAACCGTTCTCGATTCCAACCTGATGCTGGAACGCGACGAGAACGAGCAGGAAACCAAAGCGGATACCGAAACGGCGGCTGAATCTGCACCGGACCAGGCAGCGGCGGCAGATGCCGACCCGGCTGCCGCAAAAAACGAAGGCGTCGATGCCGAAGTCTCCAGCAGTGCTGAAACCATGCCCGACGAGCTACCCGGCGACACTAACTGGGAAGACACCTACGACATGGGTGCCACCAGCCTCAGTGCACCCGGCGGTGACAATGACCGGGATTTTTTTGAAACGCACGTCGGCAACAGCGAAAGCCTGCACGAACATCTTCACTGGCAGCTCGACCTGACACCGTTCAGCGATGTAGACCGCGAGATTGCTGAAGCCATCATTGATTCCATCAATGATGATGGTTACCTGAATGTTTCGCTCGAAGACCTGTGCGAAAGCCTCGACATGGCGCCGGAACTGGAGGTTGACGTCGAGGAAATCCAGGCCGTTTTGCGCCGTATCCAGCACTTTGACCCGGTCGGTGTAGGCGCCCGTGACCCGGCAGAATGCCTGCTGATCCAGCTGCTTGCGCTGGAGCCCGAGACCGTCTGGCGCAAACAGGCACTGGTTTTAGTGCAGGAACACGTTACCCTGCTGGGAAATCGGGACTATAATCAAATTATGCGGCGCATGAAGCTCAGTGAATCCGAGCTTCAGGAAGTGCTGAAGCTGGTCCAGTCGCTCAACCCGCGACCCGGCTCCCAGATCACCAGCGCGACACCGCAGTATGTAGTACCCGATGTTTTTGTTGTCAAACGAAAGAGCAAATGGCAGGTGGACCTGAACATAGAAGCAACACCCAAGCTCCGCATCAACAGTCATTACGCCAGCCTGGTGCGACGTGCTGATAACAGCGATGACAACACTTACCTGCGCAACCATTTGCAGGAAGCACGCTGGTTCCTCAAGAGCCTGCAGAGCCGCCACGAAACCCTGCTCAAGGTGGCACGTTGTATTGTCGAACGACAACGTAATTTCTTCGAATACGGCGATGAAGCCATGAAACCGCTGGTACTGCGTGACATCGCAGAAACAGTGGAAATGCATGAATCCACTATCTCCCGGGTCACCACCCAGAAATACATGCATACCCCGCGCGGCATATTCGAATTCAAGTATTTCTTCTCCAGCCATGTCGGTACCGCCGACGGCGGAGAATGCTCGGCCACCGCCATACGCGCCATTATCAAAAAACTGGTGGCAGCAGAAAAACCCAACAAGCCCCTCAGCGACAGCAAAATTGCCAGCCTGCTCGATGACCAGGGTATCAAAGTTGCACGACGTACCATCGCCAAGTACCGTGAGGCGATGAGCATTCCCCCTTCCAATGAACGCAAGCGCCTCGCTTGAGGCCATGGACTAAGGAGTATATCCATGCAGATAGACGTTACCGGGCACCACGTAGATATCACTGAAGCCATGCGGTCCTATGTCGGTGAAAAGTTTCAACGACTGGAACGCCATTTTGACCATGTCACCGATGTGCATGTGGTGCTCAGTGTTGAAAAACTGCGCCATACCGCTGAGGCGACCATCCATATTACCGGCGGCAAACTGTTTGCCGAGGATACGGAAGAAAATATGTACGCCGCCATTGATGGCCTGACGGACAAGCTGGATCGGCAGATCAAGAAGCACAAGGAAAAGCTGACGGATCATCACCGTTCGGAAGGCGCCGAAACCAAGAAGCAGGCCCTTTAGACAGATTAATACACGGGAAGCACACGGTGTGCTTCCCGGAGCTGACGACCATGCAAATTGCCAAACTCCTCGATCCAGCCCGCATTGCCTGCCTGCAGGGCAGCTCCAGCAAGAAGCGTGCACTGGAAACCCTCAGCAAACTACTGGCTGATGGTCTGCCCGGGTTTACCGATGGCGAAATTTTTGACAGTCTGATTGGACGTGAACGGCTCGGCAGTACCGGACTCGGCAAGGGTGTTGCCCTGCCACATGGACGTATGAGTGGCCTGGACGCACCCGTTGCAGCCCTGCTGACTCTGGAACAGGGCATCGATTACGATGCGATCGACAACCAGCCTGTCGATACGCTGTTTGCCCTGCTGGTACCCGAAGAATCCACTGACGAACACCTGAAAATACTCGCGCAACTCGCAGAAATGTTCAGCAATGCCGATTTCTGTTCGCAACTGCGCAAAAACAGCACTGCAAAAGACTGTCTCGACCTCATCGCCCACTGGAACACGAACCAGCAACTTTCTGCATGAAAGGCTCTGACACCTCGATCGGCACCCTGTTTGACACACTGCGTGACAAGCTGGAGCTGGACTGGGTGGGCAATCGGCTGGGCGAAAGTCGCGTCATCCAGAATGTTGAACTGGATAACGCCAAGACCGCGCTGGTCGGCCACCTCAACCTGATACACCCGAATCGCATACAGGTGCTCGGTGCGACAGAGATCCTGTACCTCGACCGCCTTACCGACAATTCACGACGTGATTTTATCGACCAGCTATTCGATGGCAATACCGATCTGGTCGTTATTGGCAACGGGCAGGCTGTGCCGGAAGACATCAAACAGCGTGCTGAAGCCAGTTCTACCCCGCTCATTACCTCCCCCCGGCCAACCGCACAGTTGGTCAACTACCTGCAATATTACCTGACCAATCTGTTCGCCGAAAAAATCACCCTGCACGGGGTATTCATGGAAGTCTTCAGCCTCGGCATGCTGATCACCGGTGACCCCAGCGTGGGTAAAAGTGAACTGGCGCTGGAGCTGGTGGCACGCGGACACCGACTGGTCGCCGACGATGCCCCCGAGTTTGCACGGACCTCACCGGATACGCTCAATGGCCGTTGCCCTGAAGTACTGCGCGATTTTCTTGAGGTTCGCGGTATCGGTGTCCTCAACGTGCGTGCCATGTTCGGAGACAGCGCCATTAAACAAAGCCGCAACCTGCGCCTGGTGCTGAAGCTGGTCACCATGACCGAAGAGGAAATGCACGGTATCGACCGACTGCACGGCGCCCGTTCCACACAAACCATTCTCGGCGTCGAGATTCCCGAGATTACCCTGCCGGTAGCACCCGGCCGCAACCTTGCCGTTCTGGCCGAAGCCGCCGCACGCAATCACACCCTGCTGCTAAAAGGGTTCGATTCGGCAAAGTTATTTGTAGAACGTCAGGCACGTTTCATGGAAAATAACCATTCGTGAAACTGATCATCGTCAGCGGCCTCTCCGGCTCGGGGAAAAGCGTTGCCCTGCATACGCTTGAAGACCTCGGTTATTACTGTATCGACAACCTGCCGGCCGGGTTGCTAAGTGCCCTTGCGCTCGAACTGAAACAGGCCGCCAAACCGGTCAAACGGGTTGCCGTCGGTATCGACGCGCGCAACCTCCCTCAATCACTGCAACAGTTCAGTGAGATAATTGACAAGCTGAAGACCCAGGATATCAGCAGCGAAACCCTGTTCATTACCTGCGACCCCGCCACACTGATCAAGCGATTCAGCGAAACCCGCCGCCGTCATCCCCTGAGCAATGAACATATTTCACTGGCCGAAGCGGTGGAACTGGAACGTCAACTGCTTGAACCCATCGCCCAGCGCGCTGACCTTTTCATCGACACCAGCCAGACCACGATTCACCAGCTACGCGACATGATCCACCAGCGCGTGGAACGCCGGGAAGACAGCCACCTGTCATTGATGTTTCAGTCATTCGGCTTCAAACACGGCATCCCCAGCGATGCGGATTTTGTATTCGATGCACGTTGCCTGCCCAACCCGCACTGGCACCCCGAATTGCGACCACTCACCGGGCGTGACGAGGCTGTTGCACACTACCTGGGTAGTGAGGCGCAAGTGACATCGATGGTGGAAAACCTGACAACGTTCCTCGACACCTGGATTCCGGCTTTCGAGGCCGATAACCGCAGTTACCTGACCATTGCCATCGGCTGTACCGGTGGTCAACATCGTTCTGTCTATCTCGTTGAGCAGTTACAAAAATACTTTAAAGGACGTTACCCCAACGTTACCACCCGTCACCGGGAGTTGCCGTGAACGTCGGCATATTGATCATTACTCACGGTAATATCGGTGCTGTCGTGTTGCAAACAGCCATTGATGTGCTCGGTGTTTGCCCGTTACAAACCTCCACCCTGTCAGCACCGACAGACTGTGACCCCGACTGGGTACTGAAGGAGGCCAGCATGCTGGCAGACCGGCTCGATACCGGGGATGGTGTGCTGGTATTGACGGACCTGTACGGCTCGACCCCCAGTAACATTGCCTGCCGCCTGCATGAACAACACACTGTTCGTGTGGTATCCGGTGTTAACTTGCCCATGCTGGTGCGTGTGCTCAACTATCCCGACATGGACCTCGATGAACTCACCCACAAAGCGGTCACCGGTGGCCGCGACGGTGTGTTGACCTGCAACCTGGAAGGCTCTTTTCATGCAGGATAAAAACATCACCATCGTCAACAAACTCGGACTGCATGCACGTGCCGCTGCAAAGCTGGTCACGCTGGCTTCATCGTTTGCCAGCAGTGTAAAGCTTGCCCGCAACGGCCAGGAGGTTAATGGCAAAAGCATTATGGGCGTGATGATGCTGGCTGCCTCCAAGGGTACGGAGATACGAGTGATCGCCGAGGGTGATGACGAACACGAAGCCATCGAAAAGTTGACCGAACTGATCGAAAACCGGTTTGGTGAAGAAGAATGACCTTCACCATCTCCGGCACGGGTATTTCGCGTGGCATCGCTATTGGCCGCGCGCAACGACTGGATGATGGTGAACTGGAAATCTATGAAGCATCGATACCCAAAGAGCTGATCGAGGATGAGGTGGTGCGCTTCAACCACGCGGTGCAAACCGCACGTCAGCAACTCAAGGCCATCCGCAACAGCATTCCTGAAACAACATCTGCAGACATCACCGACTTTATTGATACCCATCTGCTTATGATGGAAGACAGCATGCTGACCGCTGCGCCCATTGAACGGATTCGTCACGAACAGTGCAACGCCGAGTGGGCGCTCAAGTCACAACGCGATGAACTGGCACGGGTCTTCGATGAAATGGACGATCCTTACCTGCGCACCCGCAAGGATGACATTGATCATGTGGTCACACGTATCCAGCGTATTCTGATCGGCGAAAAGTCAACTGCCACCCCGGACGACGAATACCTGTTGCAGGATGCCATTGTCCTTGCACACGATCTCACCCCCGCCGAGGCCGCCCTGTTGCAACACCAGGGTATTGCCGGTTTTGTGACTGAATCAGGTGGACCACTGTCACATACAGCCATCCTGGCCCGCAGCCTGGGTATGCCGGCTATTGTCGGTACCCATGTAACACCACAACAGATTCGTGATGGCGACATCATCATCCTCGATGGCTTCCGTGGTTTGTTGCTTGCCGATGTTGATGAAGCGACACTGAAAGACTATCGCCGTCAGCAACGGCAACAGAAAAAACGTCAGGCTGAACTGAAGCGTCTTAAAAATGAACCGGCAGTCACCATGGATAATATCCCGGTCAACCTGCTGGCCAATGTTGAACTGCTGGAAGACATCCGCGCAGCACGCCTGTTTGGCGCCGAGGGTATCGGTCTGTACAGAACTGAATTCCTGTTCATGAATCGTTCTGATATCCCGGGTGAGGAAGAGCAGTTAGGGCATTACCTGGCATTAATCAAATCCATGAAGGGGTTACCGGTCACGATCCGCACCCTGGATCTCGGTGCGGACAAGACAAGTAGCGCTCTCGACGACTACAGCCGCCCGAACCCGGCGCTGGGACTCCGCGCCATTCGCCTGTGCCTCAACAACCTGGACCTGTTTTGTCCACAGTTGCGAGCTATCCTGCGCGCCTCGGCAAAGGGTTCGGTACAAATGATGATCCCGATGTTGTCCAGCGCCAGCGAACTGACCCGCGTGCTGGAACTGGTCGAGGAGGTCAAACAGCAACTCCAGGACGATGGCCTGGCATTCGACCGGAACATGCCGGTGGGCGGCATGATCGAAGTACCCGCCGCCGCACTTTCAGCCAACCTGTTTGCCCGTAAACTTGATTTCCTGTCTATCGGTACCAATGATCTGATCCAGTATACACTCGCTATCGATCGCACCGATGACAGCGTTACCTATCTGTATGACCCGCTGCATCCTGCGGTACTGAAACTCATCCGTATGGTGATCGATGCCGGGCACCGGCACCGCACGCCCATTGCCATGTGTGGTGAGATGGCGGGTGACCCACGCTATACCCGCCTGCTGCTCGCCATGGGCCTGCGCCAGTTCTCGGTACCCCCCACAGCACTGTTCGAAGTCAAGGATGCAATCCGCCAAAGCAATACAAAAACACTTTCCAGACTCATTGATATACTCCTTGTCAGCGATGACCCACAACAAATTCATGATGCCATAGATACCCTGAACGCTATTCAGTAATACCGCTTTTCTCCTGCAAAAATTGTCCCCTGCGGTTTTGTGCCGGCAGGCAGCCTGTTACACTGCGCAACGATTATCCGTTGAACCGCTTGTGAGGCCCTACGCGTGGATTCCGCCGAACAGAAAAATACCCAACAACGTCTTGAAGCGCTCACGGATGCCCTGCACAGCGGCGCCGCTGACAGGGTACGCCAGTTACTCTCGGATCTGCACCCGGCGGAAATCGGTGATCTGCTCGAATCG
>VAPM010207908.1_pt1 | contig 13290 bp, 17 predicted proteins | sample 3395091 | NCBI WGS metagenome assembly VAPM01 (sample SAMN08290445, study PRJNA428436) | hydrothermal vent metagenome | isolation source: Deep-sea hydrothermal vent chimney 3 | place: Pacific Ocean: Juan De Fuca Ridge | reverse complement strand
TTTTATATTCAGGAATTAACTCTCAATACCTAGCAGCGGATCCAGTTCATCCATGATATCCAGCTCAGAGAGTTCATCGAAGCCGCCGACATGCTTGTCGCCAATATAAATCTGAGGCACGGTGTTGCGCCCACTTCGCTTGATCATTTCCCTGAGTTTGGCTTTATCGCCGTCGACACGTATCTTTCTGACTTTTACTCCCTTCTTCTCAAGCAGTTTCTCTGCCCGGCTACAGAATGGACAGGTTGGCGTACTATACATGGTGACTTCTGGCATATTTTATTTCCTCACTAATTGCTATTGTTAAATCAATTTAATCCCGTTTATATCGTGCCGAGAAAAAAATTTGTCAAGCGCATTATTTATTTTATATACAGTTTCATTGATCAGGCTTTGCTCATCATTTCCTGAAAATTTTAGGCTGCCCTTCAGTGACACACGGAGATGGTCGGGTGTCAGGTGAGCGGTAAGGTTATGAATGGCATTATTCTGGCCCGGCCGAACATGAGGCAATATAAATATCTGCACATGAGTCGAATCAAACTGCAACTCACTAAGCAGGGGGCGAAGATGTATCTGCAGTGTTTGTTGAGTAAGATTTTCTAGTAACCAGGCGATACTTTCTGCTGTGTTGTATAAATCAGAATCGATTATATCCTTGCCATGAAAATAGTCCAGTGCAGGATAATAGCCGAGTTTCTGTTTGCGCACGTAGCGATCAATCTGGCGTGCTAATTCTACACCAACAACATAAGGTGATGCGGCAATATGCTCTTCAATAATGCCGTGCGCTATTTTTAAATCGATACTCAGTGCAATTTTCCGGCCACTCTGAATGTACATCAGATATTGATTGCCAGCAGTTTTATTTGTTGTCGAAGAGGTTCGAATACAGGCTCAAGTTTCCTCCGCATAAGTGTCCCAATAGCATCGCTGCGGGAAAATACAGGATTGACAACCTGCTCGCTAATGGCGGAAAGCACTAGCAAGGCATATAACATGTTACTGGATTCAGGCAGAGCATCTAATACCTCAACCAGTGAGGTGCTACTTTTCTTTTTGATTAATTCGGATGCGGTTTTCATAATAAGCAGAATATCATCTTCTTTTTTCGATAATAGTTTCAGCGGACTGAAATAACCATGAATAACATTAAGCAGGGCGATAACCACATCCTGATTGGCCGGTTTTTTTAATACCGAGTTTACCGTTGACAGAAAAGCCTGGCCGGGGGCATCAAGCAGACGTTGAAGCTGGCGAGCAACCGGGTTACCTTTACGAATGAGTGTAACCAGTTTGCTCTGATAATCTGCCAGTGCTGGATGCGGATCTTTTTCCAGCGGCAGAGTATCGGCTTCGGCGAACAGGAAACCTACCAGAAAGGCATTCTTACGCTGTCCCCGTTGCCACAAATTTTGCCGCCTATCATCTGAAATCAGTTGCCCCTGTAATATCAGTCGCACTGAATCAATAATGTCTTTTGCCTCATGTTCAAAAGGCAGAAATTCAATTAAAAATTCTGCTAGCTCGACGCCCATCGTGCCCTGTACAACGGCCTCTTTTTGTAACATGCAACGGGCATTTTCAGCGATTGGCATGGCCCACCAGGCACGCCGCGCCAGCTCGTCGGTGAGGCCGCTGGCATGCACAACCGCAATAATGGCCTCGGGTTCACCCAGTTGCAATAAACGTCCAAGGCTCTCATCTCTGGCCTGACCCATACGCGTCCAACGGCGCAAGAATACTGGATAACCGCCGGGCGAACCCAAAACTTTACTGGATATCAGTTCCTTGACTATTTTCAGATAACGATCATCCCGACAGTTGGGATTGAGCATTATTTTTGCTTCGCCTTTTTCTGACAAAGCGTAGATGATCATTTTTGATTCATCGATACGAATAGCCTGCAGATCCTGATTTAACAGGACATGGATGCGCAGGTTGTCTTCACTTGATAATTCCATAGTTCCCTTAATTTAACTGTACACGCTGTCCCCAGGGCACTGGGCTTTTGCCCTTGACCAGCCATAATACCGGATATTGCGGCATCTGTTGCGGAAACTGGCCCTCAGCATCGGTAAAATAAACCAGTAGATTGGGTGGGCCGTCCTGCTTATCAGCCCAGTCAAAGACCGGTGTGAAACGCGTACCGCCACCGCCGATAATCTTTCCGGGTAGTCTGAATTCATCCCAGGATTCAAATATCCAGGGACAGTCAGACGCCAGTTCGGCATCACAGGCCAGCAGGGTGATACGTGCGCGCAGCAAACTTTTGATGGCGTCAATCTCGCTAATAAATTGTTCAATTTCTGTTTCGCTGATCGAACCGCTGGTATCTACGGCAACATAAATATTGATCTGAGCACTGCGTAGGCTAGGGTAAATGGCAGGTTCACCACGGCGTGAAGATGGGCGTGTGTAACTATAGTCATCCCGTGCTGTCTGGGTCATGAAGTGCGCCAGCAGGTTGCGCCAGGGCAGTTCCGGTTGCAACAGAAAACCCACCAGACGGGCCATTTCATCATCCAACTTACCGGCCTGCATGGCCTGCTGTGCCGCTCCGGCCAGGCGCTGTTTCCATTGCAGGTTGAGTATTTCCCGCTCTTGCACGGATAAAGGCGGCGGTTGAGCGGCGGTCTGATTTTCCGGGTTGACTTCGGCCCTGCTCCGGTTTCCATTTTGGGTCGATGACGTCTTTTCTTGGGGCTGGTTGCCGTTGGACTGGTTGCCCGCTTCGTCCCCTTGTTTCTGTCCGTCATCATCATCCGGTATATCTGGCGGTGTATCACTTTGTCCCTGCGCATTGTCGCCATTTTCGGACTCATCATCATAGAGGTGATCGTCCATAGGCTCATTGTTGTCGAATTCATCAATGAAGGGATAAATTTCTTCCGCCGTCATACCCTCATAGTTTTTTTGCTGCAGTGTATTGGGCGGTGGTTTTAGACCTTCTTTAATCAGTAATGGATTAATGGCATAGTCACAGGCGAGATCCCAACGCAGCTTGATGCGGTGGCCGCGACGGGCAAAATGCGACAATGCGCAATGCAAAGCCTCGTGGGCTAGAACAAACTGAACTTCATCGACATTTAGTTGTTCGATGTAGTCTGTATTGTAAAATATTTTGCGTGCATCGGTTGCCGTGGTACGACACCAGCTTGAATCACCGGCTATTAACGGTAAACGCAGAACCAGCGCACCCAGAAATGGCTTGTCGATAATCAGCCGGGTACGCGCGGCAGAGAGTTTGGTTTCGATGTCACCCATAATTTTTTCAGGTGACTAGCTATACAACATCACATCGGCGACGGCAGTTGACCACCGGGAAAACTGGGGTAGATCAAAAATTTTTGCGCCGATCGCTCGATGCATATCTGAAACCAGCATCACGCCCATTTCTTTTTCTGGAAACACGCTGGCGTAATCCAGTATGTGACCGTGTATTTCTGGTGCCTCATCAGTTCCCTTACTGCGAATCGCATGGCCGACCAAAGCTGCAGCCACGGCATATTGCAGATCAATTTCTTTTGGTGCGGGCAGTTTTTCACCCTTGAGGATGGCATTGATATCCGGCAACTGATCAAGATTACGAATGAAAGCATCCAGTTCGATACCTGCAGCGGGACCGACACAGGCCTGCAGGGTACCGAGCCGAAGTTCGTTGTTTAACTCGAATTTTTTCAATGCCCGGTGGCTAAATTCCCATGAACGCGGCGAAGGAAAAGCGACCGGGTTGTGAGCAGGATCAAATTCGAACAGCATTTCCGGACGAAAGCGTAGAAAGGCAATAATGCGATCATCAATGTTATTTTGATAGGCCCAGGCTACCCAGTCATCCAGATTTAGCTCGAACTCGAAATGGGAAAAGCGATTGGCCAATGGCGCAGGCATGCTGTAGGTCACACCACGATCGCCCTGCCGATTGCCAGCGGCGATGATGGCCCAGCCTTCCGGTACTTCATAATCACCCAAACGACGATCAAGGATTAATTGATAGGCTGCGGCAGACACGCTCGGTGGGGCCGAGGTTATTTCATCCAGAAACAGAATCCCCGCTGAACCATGACGTTTGACATCGGGCAACATACCGGGGATCGCCCACTCCACTTTAGTTCCATCACGAAAAGGAATGCCACGCAGATCGCTGGGTTCCATTTGTGAGAGGCGGATATCGAGTAACGCGACATGATGTTTCTGCGCGACCTGAGCAACGATTTGTGATTTACCGATACCCGGTGCGCCCCAGATCATCACCGGGGTGTGATGACCTTCACGGGTGCTGGCAAATTCGGTTTCTATAACACGGGTAAGATGGGCTGGACGCATAAATTTTAGTTACTTGAATAAATTTCGATATTAATATTATTTAGAAACCGGCTCGGGCATACCATTTTTTAGCTTCTTCCTGATCTTTTTCCACCCCATTGCCCTGCTCGTACATCATTGCCAGGGTGGTCTGAGAGCCAGCCAAGCCCTGTTCAGCGGCTAGTTTGAACCATTTGACTGCCGCAGCAGGATCTTTTTCCACACATTCCCCTTCCATATACATAAAACCCAGTCCGTGTTGCGCCAGGGCATGATTCTGTTCGGCTGCAGCCTTCATCCACTTCATCGCTTCCTCATCAACCTGTGCTACACCGAGACCGTTCTGATACATGATAGCCAAACGGTGCTGAGCTTCTGCATTGCCGTCATGGGCAAAGGGACCAAGCATCTGGGCGGCGTGCGCGAATTGCTTGGACTCAAACGCCGCCATTGCGCTGTTGAATTCTACTTCTTTGTTACTATCTGATATGTCTGACATAATTTTTCTCCTGCCGAGCCTCTGGCCGACGATATTGGCTTTTGATTCATAAGATACGACAGTATATCCTGATTCTATTGTCCGACAAAGCTGCTGGGGTATTACTGATGAGAGATATAGAGGCTTAAATGTCTCCCTCTATAGGGATATACAGGCTGTACAGCCAGATCGGTATACTCGCTTCTCTGAAAAATTCATCCAGAATAACTGGATAATTTAGATAACAGATTGATATTACAAAATATGCCCACTCAGGAATCTATACAACTTGCTATTCAGAAGGTCGCCACCGGCCCGGAATACAGCAAGAACCTCAGTTATGAGGAAGCCTACAAGGCCATGCAGTATATCCTGTCGGATAATGCTGATCTGGTTCAGGCCGGTGTTTTTCTGATTGCCTTGCGTATGAAACGCGAAACCCTGGATGAGTACAAGGGGGTGTTACAGGCTATTGTGGACACGGCCGACTCGGCCACCGCCGAAGTCGATGAACTGGTTGATATTGCCGATCCTTACGATGGTCACAGTCGTGGTTTGCCAGTTGTGGCTTTCCTCGCGCCGGTACTGGCGGCCTGTGGCCTGCCTGCCGTGACTCACGGGTTGGAATATATTGGCCCCAAATATGGAATTACCCAACGTAAGGTACTGCGTGCCGCAGGTATTAACGTTGATCTTAATTCGACTGAGGCAGCAAAGGCACTGGAAAATAAGACTATTGGCTGGGCCTATGTCGATCAACGCACCTGTGCCAGCAAGTTGCATGATTTACTCGATTTGCGCAAACGCATGATTAAGCGTTCAGTCTTAACCACGGTAGAAACATTGATCAAGCCCCTGCAGGCGCGTGGTAGAACCTACACCCTGACCGGCTATGTGCATAAAGCCTATCCGCCAATTTATGCTGAATTAGCGCGTTTTCGTGGCTTTGACAGCGCCATGATTGTGCGCGGTGTCGAGGGTGGTGTGATTCCCTCCCTGCAACAGGAAGCAAAACTGTTTTTCTTCGAAAAGAGTGGCCAGGAAGCCGCACATACGTTGAATCCGACAGAAATGTTGATTACGCAAACCAGCCGAGCTATTCCCCTACCCGGGGATTTACCTGCAGCAACGGCTGGCAGTAAAACAGAATTTGATGTCGATGCAGCAGCGAAAGCGGCGGCAGAGGTTGGCATGGAAGCATTGCAAGGAAAAGCGGGATCTGCCCGCGATTGTCTGGTATATTCCGCATCAATTTGTCTTCACCGCCTTGGGCGCAGTGGAACACTGGCTGAGGCTGCGGAAACTGTGCGCGAAATACTGGATTCTGGCGCAGCCCTGGCGAGGCTTGAAGCAGCCAGAGCTGAAGCTGACTAACTTTTTATTTTTTATTGATTAACTTTTAGCTGATACATGAGGAGATTCTGATGAACCAGTCTTATTACGATGCAGTAGTGAAAATGGAAGAAATGGGTGTTAATCCTGAGTATATTCAGGGCTGGCAGGGTGGCTTTGTACACAACCCGGAACGTGAAGAGCAGCGTTTAAACGAAGCTTACAGCGCAGGCTTCGAAGATGGCCAGAATCAGACTACTGACAACTTCGCCAAATGGGCCAAGTAAACGACTGAAACGTTCAGTTGGTCAGTAAAAAGCGGGCTTTTAGCCCGCTTTTTTTATGTGACATTTTCCCAAGGCTATTTAAACAAGTTTGGTATGGCGCGTTTAATATGCGTCATAATTTCAGGGACTTCGATATCCATCACCTGTGAACTTACCCACTTGCTGTTTCTCTCACCCAGAACCTTGGTGATCTGTTCGCCAAAAAAACGTTTCATACCAAAGCTGGGTCCGTCTTCTTCGCTATAATTAAATCCAGCATAGTCGGCCATACGCTGATTCAGGGTATCAATAAAAACCTGACGGTATTCACCCTTGCCTATTACATCGCGCAGGTTGTCTTCTAGATGCTTGGCGCAGCGCAGAGCTAGCTCAGTCATGAAGCTGACACGCTCATTTTCATCAAATCGCTCAATCGTAATGCGATCTGTAATATGGACTGAAAAAGCAAGAAACTCGGTAATAACATTGAGGCGCTGTTGTTGGGAGTCCGTCTGAAAATCTTCATTTTCCAGGCTTAGCACCCCGTTGGTAGCAATTCGCCATAGAATAAAGGCGACAGCGCCAGCAATTTCCTCAACAGTGTGCGTTTTATTCTTTTTGCTCCAACGGCTTTTAATTCGCAAAACAGCTAATCCTTAATCTAAAATAGTTAAAGTAATATAGTCATATTATCTACAAGCTTATGTTTCATATAAAGTATCTTTCATGCTTGATGTGCATTCTAGAATACTTTGGTGCTAGTCTGACTAGCAAACACATGCTAGCATAATATTGCAGTAATTTACTAAGGTATAAGTGAACCTCCTATTTTAACGTAACTGTGAAAAATATATGTATCCCGAATTAGCTAGTCCTGAATTAACGGCCTTGAGCCACAGCGTACAGAAAAACTGCCATATTTCTGATGCCGAGTTTGCAGGCAACTACACCCTGTGCATCTACCTACTCAAAATGCGCGAGTTCTACCGTTGGGAAATGCGCCAGACGTTCAGCTACAAGTTGGGCAATGACGAGGTAGGAAACTGGCTTAAGCAACGTGAGGCACTTTGGAATACGTTGGACGGTCATTCTTTTGTGGCACTGGAGATTGCTGGCCAACGGCTGGATCCTTTTGCCAGCAAGGAGATAAACCAGCAGCTAGCGCCGTATAATCTGGTGTATAGCGGCGGTCTTGGGCGGGGAGCTCAAGCACATTTTTTTCTTGCTGAGTTAATTCGAAAGGTTGAGTATAGCAACTACAGCGTGCTGATTTGTGGGCACGAGTTTGCCCGAGATCTGGCTGCGCCGCCGGCCATGTCGCAGGGACGAACAATTTATATACGGCGTGAATCTCTACGCCGCATGCTGTGGGAAAAAATTGAAGAATGGCGCTGGAACCGCCCACTCAATGCCATGAGTCGCACCCTGGCTGAATATGATTTTAACGCCAGCAATACTGAGGCGGTGCTGGAGCAGCTTACCGATGCGGAACTGGAATCAACATTGGACCATGAGATTGGTGAGATCATGGCGCAGGATCAACTGGGCGAAGCCTGGGAATTGCTATTGGCAAACCTGCCTCACTCAAAAGCAGAAATCATGCTGCGTGCCATCCGCGATCATCTGGCCGATGCTCTGTCTACCCTGCCGGCCCTCCTCCAGCGTCAGCAAACAGCCTCTATTCATTTTTATTTTGCCAATCTAAACAGTATGCGCAAATACCTTTATCCAGGGCTGACGGCCGCTTATGAGGCCTGGTGTCAGGGTGCAAAATTTACTGTTCTAAGAAAGCAAATGCTGGCAGGTAAAGCGCATTGGCAAGCCGTATGTGAGGACATCCTGTCGCTTGTCGAAGAGCAGGAAAATCTGGATATAAAATCAATTGAACAGCGAATTGAAAATAGCCGATTGTAAATATTTGATTACGCTTCTGCTCGCCGGATTAGCTGTCGGGAGAAGGAATAACCATCTCGGTTTCGTTCATATCACCATTGGTTGAGATATAAACGTCGGTAATACCGGGAAGTTTGTAAAGAATATAGGCCGCCATCATTTTCATCATATTCTGGTTTTCTGCTTCATAGGCGCCATAAAGCTTGTCAGCCGCAATCTGACAGCGTTGAACAGGATTCGGATTTTCCACCCAGGTAAAACTCATTTGCCAGCCCTTATCCATATCGGCATCCATTTTCTGAAAAAAATCATGAGCCTGGGTTAGTATGTCCTGTTCTATTTTCAGCCGCAGGGATTCACTATCAATCACCACATTCAGTATCATATATACACCTTTGAATATTACGTTTAATCCAGACTAATCAATCACATAGTTTACCTTAAATGGTGCCGAGACGGCAGCTGAAATGATCGAATACTGGGCTAATTTCAGGCATAAAAAAAGCCGTCATTTCTGACGGCTTTTTCAAGTATCCACGTTTTTAGTACATATCAATAAAAACGTTTTGATCCTTTTTCTTCATGTGCTATGGCGTTAACCTTGGCAGCCAGCTCGGCATACTCTTCACGGTAGTTGTGCAGGGTATGACCTTCTTTGGCAGCGTAGTAGTCAGCCATACTAACGCCATTGTCATGCTCATAGGCAATGAATTTTTTCTGCATTTCCAGCATTTTGGAAATCAGCTCTGTTTTTTCACTCATGTTATTACCCCTGATGATATATAAAGGAATATTAAAAAATCGGGTGGACTCTATATTTCCGTGTAGAGGAATTTACCAGTCAACACTGCTTCTATCCATATCCACTTTGGTCTATGTGATCGGCTTATAAGAGCTTTACTCTAGTAGCCACCTTTGCGACGAGTTTCAGGCAAGCCAGCTATCAAACCAGCTTGTTTGCTGGGTTTGCCCGGAAACAGATCATAAAGTTCCTTGGAAGATACTTTGCGGCCCCATTTTTCAGACATGGCTTTGTTCATATTGCGATCGTTGGGTTGGTTAGCATTGTTGTTGATATATTCGTCACGCAGATAATTCAGTACATCCCAATGTTGCTCCGTCAACTCAAGACCTTCTTTTTCGGCCAAGGCTTTGGCTACATCTTCATCCCAACTATTGTGATCAACCAGATAACCGGTTTCAGTCGTTTCAACAGTAACTTCAAGTCCCATATTTTTCTCCTTCAACGTCAAACAATTAAATTAAAAACTAAGACTGACCTTGAGCCAGCCTGAAAATTAAAAAACAAAACTGATTCCCTTCAGAAATTTAGCCATCCGGATTTACTGGCTTAATGCCTTTTTGTGGCAAAAACAGGCCACAGCCAAGATACCGGTGTGTGCCTAATCCCCGTTGTTGCAGGCGCACAGACTCTTCCGCTTCCAGATCCGCCAGCATCAAGCTACGAGTATGCAATGTTCCGGCAGGCGTCACTATCTGTCTTTCCCTACCAGCCAGCATTTTCCGTATACGGATATCCATAGCCCGTATTTGGTTTGCGGCCTGTTCAAGAAAGGCCGTTTCATCCAGGCCTTCATCACTGACCACGAAGCGAGCAAAAATGGTAGGCATATCACTGAGTAGACGGGCTTCCATTTTGACCAGGGTCAGAGAATAACCGTCAACATCCAGCGTTTGGCCCACCAGTTCCTGCATTTCCTTCATCCGTGTTTTTGGCATCCTCAAGATCAGTTTCTGACGATGCGAGATATACATCAACTCGCCCGGCTTACCTTCTGGCCGTTGCCAGCCATTGCCGGATTCTGCGCCGTATATGGGCTGAATACCCGCCAGTTCTTCCTTGTCCAGCCAGGGCAATACCTGCTGCAGGGCCTGGTATAAAGCGTACATATGCTCATAGGGCAAACATTTGCATTTTATTAAAAAGACAAAATCCATTACCTCATCAGAAATAATGTCGCGGCTCTGGCTGTCTTTATCTTCTGTCCAGAAGCTTTGCTTCATGGTCGGTATTTCCCCTTAACTTCGAACACTGGTAAAAATGGCTTCAAGTCGTTCTTCCCAATTATCCGGGGTATCCGGATAAGGTGGTTTCACGTCCATACTAAAAAATCGTTCACCCGCTTGGGCTTTTTCCTCAATCGCCTTGATCAGGCTTTCAAAATTTTCCAGATCATGACGTTGCATAAGTAATTCACTTAACCAGAGCATGTATATTATCCGTATTTGTCGTTGAATGTTTAATAAAGCTATGTATGGCTTTATTAAAATAATTTAGGCTGCCTGAATACGATCAAAATAACGCGCCCGATAGAGCAACCGTGGCTCACCTTGATCTTCAAATGCGCTGCGATTATGCAACACATTATTACATAACAGTCCCTGTGCAGGTTCAAGCCTGTGATGGAAAATGTATTCCGAGTTGCTGTCCAGAAATGCTGTCAGGCAATCTCTCGCCGCCCGAGTAATTTCATTGTCCTGCCACTCAATACTGCGTATGCGTGCGCTATAACGCATATGCAAATGACCATCTCCGGCAACCGAAAACACCGGTCCCGACTGTGCATCACGAACAAGTTCGGCCTGTACCAGGTTGGCCGGGATCGTCATAGCCTGGGGATGCATCAATGCATATATATAGTCGGGATTATGTTCTCTCAAGTGAATATAGGCAATTTCCGGATCCAGCAATGCATTCGCGCCGCCGCTTGCAGCGGAATTCACGCAGTGCAACAACATTCCCCGAATCTGTCGATCCTCTGCATTATAATACCCATCAGTATGCCAGCTAATGCGGCGATTTGAATAGGGAATATACGTATGTTGCTGACCAGTAGAGATCACCTTGAGTGAACTGATGCCGTCATCGTCGGCACAAAGATTGCTATCCAACCGGTGCAGGCCCAGTTGTTCGCCGAGCTTTTTTAGCTGTATTTTGGTAAGCGGAGCAGCCACAGGCCTTTTAAACTGATAAATGAACATGTTGGTTTTTTGGCAGAGCTCAATAATAGCCTTTTTTTCTGCGCTAGTAAGTTCAAGCGGGTTTTCAACCTCTACTAGCAGATCAGCCACACTTAATGGATAAGCAGCCAATTTTTTATCCCGCCAATATTGATAAGCATCGTTATCGTCCAGACTGAAGTGTCCGGTCCCTGGCATACAGAGCGCTTTCGGAACAGACGTTATTGTTTGCATTTATCAAATTCCTGAGTAAGATGTGCGCACCAAGTGCAGGGTTAAATAAAATTAGCTCACATATTTCACCTGGAGCGATTGCGCTTGAGATTAAAGCACCGCTAAACCGAGAACTGAATATCCAGCTTGTTATATAGTTCAAAATTATCAACATTAACAGCCACTTATTTGGTTTTGAATATGGAAGCGAGAGAAGTTGAACGTATAAACCGGAAGATCACTGTAATCTACCATACCCACTTAGAGATAAGGTGGTAAGGGTAATTCACCCCATCAGTGAGATTTCAGTTTGCAGGTTTGCACCATAAACTTGCGGCCAACTAGAACAGATATCTAAATCCCACAAATTGTGCGATTTACTGTACAGAGAAGATTTGTCTTTACAATTTTAAAACAGGTTACCCCCTTTTAAGGAGAACACCATGGCGAAAAAGATTTATGAAACCCCGATGCTGGACGAGCTGGAACAAGGTCCCTGGCCCAGTTTTATTTCCGGTTTCAAACGTCTTAGAGATGAACATCCAGACGAACGTATTAATTCAATGGTCAACGGTCTGCTGGGTCAACTGGAACACTCTTACGAAACGCGTAAGGGTTACTGGAAAGGCGGTACTGTATCTGTATTTGGTTATGGCGGTGGTATCATTCCACGTTTTTCCGAAGTAGCAGAAGCTTTTCCTGAATCAAAAGAATTTCATACCGTTCGCATTCAGCCGCCAGCGGGTAATCATTACACTACCGGAATGCTGAACCAGTTGTGTGATAGCTGGGAAAAATACGGTTCGGGTCTGGTAACTTTTCACGGCCAGACAGGTAATATCATGTTTATCGGTGTTGATACCGAAAACACCCAGGATTTCTTTGACGAAATCAATGAGTATGGCTGGGATATGGGTGGCGCTGGTCCATGCGTACGTACTGCTATGTCCTGTGTTGGTGCGGCTCGTTGTGAACAGTCCTGCTGTAACGAACACGGTATTCACCGTCACCTGGTAAATGAGTTTACCGATGACGTCCATCGTCCTGCTCTTCCTTATAAGTTCAAGTTCAAAGTTTCCGGTTGCCCGAATGACTGCCAGAATGCTATCGAACGTTCTGACTTTGCTGTAATCGGTACCTGGCGTGATGAAATGAAGATCGATCAGGCTGAAGTTAAAGCCTTCATTGAAGCCAAGGGTCGTGACTATGTGCTGGATAACGTTACCAGCCGTTGCCCAACCAACTGCATGAAACTGAATGATGATGATACCCTGACAGTTGATAATCATGAGTGTGTGCGTTGCATGCATTGCCTGAACGTTATGAACAAGGCGTTGTCTCCTGGTGATGACAAGGGTATTACCCTTCTAGTCGGTGGTAAACGTACTCTTAAGATCGGCGATCTGATGGGTACCGTCATTATTCCCTTCAAGAAAATGGAAACCCTGGAAGATCATGAAGAACTGGTAGAGCTGGCCAGTGAAATGATTGACTTCTTTGCTGAAAATGCGTTGGAACATGAACGCACAGGTGAAATGATTGAGCGCATCGGTCTGGTTAACTACCTTGAAGGTATTGGCGTCGAAGTGGATCCAAATATGATTTCTGCTCCACGTCAGTGTTCTTATGTGCGCATGGATGGCTGGGATGAAGAAGCCGAGAAATGGTTTGCACGTAAAGCCGAACAGGCCGCCAGCTAATCGCTAACCGACATTTACTAATTAATTTAATAATTAACGAAATCAGGAGATAAACATGGCACTAGCAGACATGCGTTCGCCAATTGAATCCGGATGTCCTGACGGATTTCAGTACATGCAC
>VAPM010372583.1_pt1 | contig 13293 bp, 14 predicted proteins | sample 3395091 | NCBI WGS metagenome assembly VAPM01 (sample SAMN08290445, study PRJNA428436) | hydrothermal vent metagenome | isolation source: Deep-sea hydrothermal vent chimney 3 | place: Pacific Ocean: Juan De Fuca Ridge | reverse complement strand
GGAACGGTTAAAAAAACATGAAGCCTCTGTACTCCTGTTTGCAAAGGATCCTCATGTTGCGTTTACTAACTGCGTTTACTAACAATAGAGCAGAACAAGATTTAAGAATGGCAAAGGTCAAACAAAAAGTATCAGGCTGTTTTCGAGCAGAAATTTATGCTCATGCTTATTGCCGAATATCGAGCTATCTGCAAACAATGGCTAATAAAGGTTATAATCCGTTAATTGCTATTCAAATGGCTCTTGCTGGTGAAAAGCTTGATGGGGGCGAGTAGTTACTAATTTTGAACGACTCTTGAATAACAAAACCGTAAGCCTTTGATTTTGTTATCCTCTGATTGATGGTCGAGAGTAGCCTAATTCGCTAATTATGTAGTGGGTATAATTTATTTTACCATTTTGAATTAATAAACTTTGGAAGCAAGGCTTTAGTCCGCTATTGAATCAGGGGTTTTAAGTTATTGCGGACTGAAGTCCGCCCTACAAATACGCATATATTACTGTAACTTTCTTTTTGCAACCGCTAAAGCACCTATCAGTGCAGCTTCTGTGTTTAAGCAGACTTTAATTGAAAGCTCTTGTAACGTCTCTTTATATCGTCCTTTTGACAAGAACCCTTGCATAAAATTTCCATCCTGCATGCTTTGGATATTTTTGGCTGCAATCCCCCCCGCCAAAACAACCCCGGCTTTTGGTAAACATTTTAATGCTATATTCCCTGCTTCTGCACCATAAACCTGACAAAAAACCTCCATTGCTTTAACACTTAGCTCACAGCTCTTTTCACTAATCACGACCGCAGGATCATCATTATCCATTCTTAGCTGAACAGTCGAATCAACTTCCGCATATTTGATAAATTTTAAATATTGATAAATGCTAACTAAGCCTTGCCCACACACCACTCTTTCATAACTCACATGACCTGGATATATTTCCATTAAGTATTTAAGCAAACCAATTTCTAATTCATTTCTTGGTGCAAAATCTGCATGCCCTCCCTCTGTCGCAACAACATGGTAGTCAGTACCATTCCATATAACTAATGCCTCACCTAACCCTGTTCCTGCTGCCAAGACGGCAATATGACCTTTTTCTTTTTTCGCATGGCTATTGAGTTCTATAAAGTCTTGCTCTGGTAATCCAAGCACACCCCATGCGGTTGACTCCAAGTCATTTAGCAATATAACGAATTTTGCCTCCGTTTGAACTGCTATATCCTGCTTGTTTAACACCCAAGGTAAATTAGTCGTTACACAGTTGCCATTGACTACGGGGCCTGCAACGCCAATTGAAACGCACTGTAAGGAAAGGCCGGTTACTTCACCCAAAAAATCGCTTAAGAGCTCCTCAAACGTATCAAAATCAGCACTTGAATACTGTTTTTTTTTAAAGCAAATCCATTCTGAATTTTCTAACTGATAGAGTGCTAAAATTGTTTTTGTTCCTCCAACATCCCCTGCAAGAATCATTTTATTCCCTTATAAGTATTTACAATCTGGTAATTTTTATCAGCATCAAAAGAAATAACTTTATACGCATCTTTTCTCCCCCCCATATTCATTCCTGGTGTTCCTACCGGCATTCCCGGAACGGCTATTCCAACTATTTTGGGCTTTTTAGTGATCATTTTAATTATATCTGCCGCAGGCACATGCCCTTCTACCACATAGCCATTTACTAATGCCGTATGACAAGATGCTATATTATTTGTTACACCATATTTTTCTTTAATTGCTTGAACATCATTTGTTAAAAAGTCTTTTATAACAAAGTTATTTTCTTGTAAATGCTTTATCCATTTACCACAACAGCCACAGCTAGGACTTCTATAAACTTCTATTTCAATTGGAGCACCATCAGCTAACACCTCCGCAGCCTTAAGAGCTATATTTGAACTCACTAAAAATACAAACAATACCCCTAATATTTTACTCATCACTATCCCCATTAATTGTTGCTATAATTTTTCTGTCCATCGCATGATTACGATGTTCACATAAATAAATACCCTGCCAGGTTCCTAATTGTAATTGCCCATTTGCAATTGGAATAGTCAACTCTCCACCTAAAATAACTGACTTTAAATGTGCTGGCATATCATCACTGCCCTCTAGTACATGTTGGTAATAAGGCTCATTCTCCACAACCGAGTGATTAAAATAGGTTTCCATATCAACCCTTACATCGGGGTCTGCATTTTCATTTATCGCTAAAGAAGCTGAAGTATGCTGGATAAACAAATGTAACAAGCCAATATTTATACGCTTTAACTCAGGCAAGCTTTGTAACACCTCATAAGTAACCAAATGAAAGCCTCTACCCTTTGCCGACATATTTATTTGTTTTTGAATCCACATAATTTATTACCTGTAAATATAAGGTATTAAGCAATAGCTAATACCACTAACAACCAGCACACCCAATATATTTAAGATTATGCCAACTTTTAACATTTCATAGACTTTAACTTTACCACTACCGAACACAATTGCATTGGGTGGCGTGGCAACAGGAAACATAAATGCACATGAAGCTGATAATACTGCTGGTAACATTAGCCATACTGGCTCAACATTCAACACTTTGGCTGTTGACAATAAAATAGGCATAACCAATTGTGTTGTTGCTGTATTTGATGTTAGCTCAGTCAATAAATTCATTCCAACAGAAACAATTAATACCAGCAATGGTAAGGAAAATGCTTTTAAACTTTGTAACTGCCCTGCTAAATATTCTGACAAACCACTCACAGAAAACCCATACGCTAATGCAAATCCACCGCCAAATAACAAAACAATTGACCAAGGCAACTCTGCAAAAACTTTTTTATCCAATAACCTAACACTCTTATTCAAATGATTTTTTACTGGGATAAAAAACATTAATGTTGCCATTGCAATTGCGACACTACCATCATCAATCATATTTCCATAAGGCATTAACTCACCCCAACCACTAAAACTTAGGTTTCCTAAATTAATACCTTTTCGTGTAATCCATAATATTGTAGTCATCACAAAAACAATCATGACTAATCTTTCAGCGTTTGAAAGCTTACCTAAAATATTTTTTTCATCTATAAGCAATTGTTTTAAAGTCTTGGTATTTGGTATTCCTCTTAAAAACAAAGTCATAATAATCAAATATAAGCCTATTAACATAGTTAAGCCGACCGGCACGGCTATTAACATCCACTGTAAAAAGCCGACGGACAAGCCTGTCTGCATTTGATAAAACTGGGAAAACACCAAATTTGGTGCAGTACCAACTAAAGTCATCATTCCACCAATAGAAGCTGAATATGCAATTGCTAGTAATAAACCCAGTGCAAACTGATGAGCCTGCGCTTTAGTCAAAATACCTTCAAAACGGGAAATAATTGCTAAGGCAATAGGCAGCATCATTAGTGTTGTTGCAGTATTTGAGATCCACATTGACAATCCTGCTGTCGCAATCATAAAGCCAAATACCAGCTGCAATGTATTTCCACCAAATAAAACCAGGATATTCAGTGCTATTCTTTTATGTAAATTCCATTGTTGCATTGCCAAGGCAATCATAAACCCTCCGATTAATAAAAACACCGTTGAATTCATATATTGACTGGCAACTGATTTACTAGAAGCTATTCCTAGAACAGGAAACAAGATGAAAGGTAATAATGCAGTTGCAGCCAAAGGAATGGCTTCTGTCACCCAAAAAACTGACATCATAATGGCACAGGCAGCCATTTTGCTTGTCTGCACACTCTCTCCAAAGTTTACAAACATTAGAATATAAAAAGGAAGAGTAATGCCAATTATCAAGCCTACTCGTCGCACAATCATTATGTACTGCTCATTATTAAAATAATACTAGGTAATGTTATGACAAACCCATCAAAATATATAAGACCTTCGATTTAATCAAATATGGTATTGAGGACTAAACTCATGCACAGCATCAACCATTGCTTTTACATGCTCGGGATTTACATCAGGCAAAATACCATGCCCTAAATTAAAGACATGCCCCGAACCCTGCCCATATTTATTTAAGATCATTTGCACTTTTTGCTTTATTTTCTCTGGCTCAGCATATAGAGCAATAGGGTCCATATTGCCTTGCAAGGCTACTTTATTTCCCACTCGCACGCGTGCTTTTGCAATATCTGTCTGCCAATCTAAACCTAAAGCACTATAACCCGCTTCAGCCATGTCTTCTAACCATAAGCCACCCCCTTTGGTAAAAAGGAGGGTCGGAACTTCTTGTCCATCAACATTCGTTTTAAGCAAAGCACGTAATTGTTTTGCATAACTCAATGAAAATTCATTATAGTCTTCAGTTGACAACACTCCACCCCAAGTATCAAAAACCATAACAGCTTGTGCACCCGCTTCTATTTGTGCATTTAAATAGGCCGCAACTGATTGTGCCAATTTATCTAACATTTGGTGCATTAGCTTTGGTTGCTCATACATCAAGCCTTTAACTTTTTGAAAGCTTTTACTACTCCCACCTTCAACCATATAAGTCGCTAGTGTCCAAGGACTCCCAGAAAAGCCTATTAAAGGAACTCTATTTTGTAAGTTTTTTCTAATTAAACTGACAGTATCTATCACATATTTCAAATCCAGTGTTGGGTCTGGAATGGGTAATTTATTAATATCAGTTGCCGTCCTGACAGGATTTTTAAACTTAGGGCCTTCTCCCTCAGAAAAATACAAACCTAAGCCCATTGCATCTGGAATTGTCAATATATCAGAAAACAAAATTGCCGCATCAAAATCAAATCGATCTAAAGGCTGTAAAGTAACTTCACATGCCAGCTCTGGATTTGTGCATAAATCCAAAAAGCTTCCTGCTTTTGCTCTTACTTCTCGGTATTCAGGTAAATATCGCCCTGCCTGTCTCATCATCCATACGGGTGTTCTATCAACTGGTTGCTTTAATAGTGTTTTAATAAAAATATCATTTTTTAAAGATGTCATATTGTTATTTTTTTATTCCTTTCTGCAAGTCACTCATTTTCCTTACCCAAGACTTTCTGTATTTAGCAGGTAAGGATTTCATTTTATTTGTTGCACTGGCGGTATTTTTAAAAGAACCATAAATTATTACATATTTTTGGTTCTGCTTATTTGGCTGAAAAAACTTAAGCAGTTGTTTTAAGCTCTGATTGTCTGTTAAAAATTTATTGACTGATTTACGTGATGAAAGAACGATAAGCTGTATTGTATAATTTTTTTCAGGTTGACTTAAAACCCACCCCCTACCGTTAACAATACTTTCCTGAACCGGCTTATCTTTAATAAAAGCTAACGTTACTTTTTCTTTTTCAGTAGCTTCTGGCACTTTACTTAATATGGCAGTTTTTTTATCTACTTCTTTTTTAGTGTCATCTACAACAACATCATTTTCTTTTACTTTTTTGACGACTGGCTCAAACTCGCTAATTTTTACTTTTTCTGATAGAGATTCAACAATTGGGCGCAACTCACTTTGCTTCTGTATTGTAAGTATTTTTTTATGTTCTTGTTGCGTTACAGGCTCTGTTGAAACCACCTCTTCAGGTTTTTTTAACGCTACCACCTTATCAGTAATATTCTTAGGAGCTTCAATATCAATAACAGGCGGTGTAATTGTAATTTTTTCTGCTTTTTTCTGCACAAAAATCGGTTTTATTACTTGTACAGTCACTTTTTCATCAGTTTCATCAAAAACATAAAATTTTAGAACAATAACAACAAAAATTGCTAAGAAAATCACTCCCAACAACTGAGCATGCCCTTCAGAGACTTTATAATGAGACATTTTGGGCAGCTCATTAATAATTCCTCCAGGTATGCCGTGTGTTTTTTGATAGACTCTTTCAATCATTCGCTCATTAATAGCAGAAAATGAAAGAGTTGTACCTACCTTAGCGGATAAATTTTGTAAAAAAATGCCACACTGTTTTTCAGTTAAAGGAGGAATTTCAATAAAATGACAATCATCAATAACACTATCTGAGCTACTTTTTAAATGCAAATCATCTGGAGTCAATGCAAGCACAAACCTTAAGCTTTCACTTGTAGCCGCATATTGAATGATAGAAGAGGCGAGTCCCGGCACTAATCGGCCCGCATCATCTATAAGGATAACAATTTTTTGATTTTGCTTTTCTATTGCAGAAATAAGCAAAGGTAGTTCTTGATTTTGATATTCAGGGTACTGCTGGATTAAAAACTGACGTATTTGGTTTTGAATACTCTCAAAACTTAATTTTTCTGATGCCTGTAACGTACAGATAGGCCAAACATCATTCTTTCGTGTTTTTAACTCATTAAGAAGTGTGGTTTTTCCAATCCCTTTAGGCCCAGAAATAACAAGAGACTGACTAAGGTTAGAAATTAAATGAATAAGTAAATCTAATTTTTGAGACCGCTCCAGGGTAATTAAAGCAGCGGTGTCTGAGTGCTTCGATTTTGCTTGTTTACTGTCAAAACGAAAGGCAAAAGGATCGTTACCCTGCATAATTTTTCAATGTTTGTTCGAGAGTACTTTGCTCAATATTTATAGGTAAGGTTGCTTTACCAATTGACTCAAGTAATATTAGCCTTATATTACCATCTATATTTTTTTTATCCACTGCCATTAAATCTAAAAATTGTGCGACTGAAATATTAGCAGGAGGCTCTACAGGCAAGCCAGCTAATTGTAATAAGGCAATAATTCTATCAACATCAGCTTTTGTAATCCACCCCATTCTGTTTGAAAGATCTGCAGCGTACCCCATTCCAATCGCTACCGCTTCGCCATGAAGATATTTTCCATACCCTATTCCTGTTTCTATTGCATGCCCAAAAGTATGCCCTAAATTTAAAATTGCACGAATACCTGTTTCAAACTCATCTTCAGCGACTATTTCTGCCTTATTTACACATGACCTTTCGATAATATAAGCAAGTGCCTGTTTATCTCTTTGCAATAATAGTGACATATTGTTTTCTAGCCATTCAAAAAACTCCAAATCACGAATAAGCCCATATTTTATAACTTCTGCAATACCTGCAATCAACTGCCTATCATCAAGTGTGTCAAGTACATCCATATCAGCAATAACACATTGAGGTTGGTAAAAAGCCCCTATCATATTCTTACCCAAAGGGTGATTAACCCCTGTTTTACCACCAACCGATGAATCAACCTGTGCCAACACGGTTGTTGGGATTTGGATAAAAGGAATTCCCCGTTGATAACAAGCCGCTGCAAAACCGCCCATATCACCAATAACACCACCACCCAAAGCAATTAATGTCGCATTACGGCTAAATTTTTTCTCCAATAAGCAATCAAATATTTTAGCAATATGTTCAATATTTTTATATTGCTCCCCATCAGGAAGTTCAACCACTTCCACTTTAAATCCAGCCAGATTTTTTAGCACATCATCCAAGTACAAAGGAGCAATGGTCGTATTGGTCACAATAACAACTTGCTTCGATTTAATATGTTTAAGCAATAATTCTTTTTGTTTTATCAAACCAGATCCAATATATATTGGATAACTTTTGTCTTTTAATTCTACTCGTATTTGTTTCATATTTTTAAATTGAAGACTCATAAGCATCTAAAATATTTTGCACAACTGTTTTACTTTGCATCGAACTTGTTTCTATTTTAAAATCTGCAGTATTTATATAAAACGCCTCTCTTTCCTTAAACAAAGATTCAATTCTTTCTCTAGGGCTATCTGTATTTAATAAAGGCCGCTGACTATCTCTTTTAGTTCTCTGTAATATTTTATCGACTGAGCATTGTAAATAAACCACAAAACCATTTCCCTTTAGTTCTGTTCTATTTTGCTCTCTTAAAATAGCTCCCCCCCCTGTGGCTAGAACAATCCCATCAAGTTTGGTTAATTCTTCAATCATGTTTTGCTCTCTATCTCTAAATCCTTTTTCACCCTCATATTCAAAAATTGTCGATATATCAACCCCTGTTTGTTCTTCTATTGCTTTATCACTATCATAAAAAGGGAGTTGCAAGGCTTTTGCCAATTGCCTTCCAATTGTTGTTTTACCCGCCCCCATAAGGCCAATTAAATATATATTTTCTGTTTGCATTGTTAATTACCGGGCAGGTTTTCTAATAAAAAAGGGGGCATTATGCCCCCTTTTGGTTTTTTTTTATAGTTTGTTATCTTACAGACAAGCTATCTTTTACAATTTTAGGGGTTACAAAAATCAATAACTCTCTTTTTTTCTCACTTTGTGTGGTTTTTCTAAACAAGTTCTTAATCACTGGAATATCACCTAAAAAAGGAACTTTAAATTCTTCCTGAGCCGAATCGCCTTCATACACCCCCCCTAAAACAATCGTTTCACCATCTCTCACTCGAACAATTGTCTCTACTTCTCGTTTATCTATACCTCCCGCTGCATTTGCTGCATCTTTTTTAATTAAAAGATCCATAATTACATCACCATCAGGTGTAATCTGCGGCGTTACATTTAATTCCAAAACAGCATCAATCAATTGAGTTTGTGTTCCATTTTGGCTAACAGTAGTAAAAGGAATTTGTACCCCTTGCTTAATAAAGGCCAGCTCTCTATCAGAGGTCATTACTCGAGGGTTTGCGAGCACCTCACCTCTATTTTCATTTTCTAAAGCAGATAACTCCAAGTTTAGAACATAGTTGGCTCCGCGCGCCAGAGTCATGCCTAATGCACCAACAGGATGGCTATTAATTGCATTTGCTCCCAGGTCAAGTAACGCACTAGATCCAATGGCTCCTACTGTATTTTCTCCCCCCAGGTTTACCCCGTATGTTTTTCCTGAAGCTGTGGTTCCTGATTTAGCCACCCCAAATTTAACCCCAATTTCCTGGGCAAAGTTATGATCGGCAATAACAACCCGTGCTTCAATCATTACTTGTCGTACAGGCACATCAAGAATTTTGATCATTGCTCTTACTTGTTCAAGTTGCCTCGAAGTATCTTTTACAATAATGGTGTTTGTTCTTGCGTCAACTGTAGATGATCCTCGCACAGATAGCACACCTTTTGTTTTGGTTTTACGCGATGATGATGACCTGTTAGATGTTGAGTTTGCCCCATTAAAAATATTACTTTTACCTGATGATGACGAGTTCACAGTTGCAGACTTAACGACATTAGAGCCAACCAATAAGGCTTGAATATCCTCTGCTTTAGCATAATTAATCTGTATATACTCTGTTCTTAAGGGCTCAAGTAATTTTTGTACTTTTTTTGCAGCAAGTTCATCTTCTTCAATTTTAATAATTTCTGCTGTAGGAGCGACTAAAACTACATTTCCTGTTTGCCTTTTTGCTAAGCCTTTGGATTTCAAAATTAAATCCAGTGCCTGATCCCAAGGCACATCATTTAATCGCAATGTTACATTCCCACCAACTGTATCCGCCGCAATAATGTTTAAATCAGTAAAGTCTGCAAGAATTTGTAATACTGAACGGACTTCAATATCTTGAAAATTGAGCGTTAATTTTTTACCAATATAAGGAAACCTTTTCTTTAATAAAGCTTCTTTTTCCATTGCTGTTAAAGGCATAAAATCAACAATTAACAATCCATCTGACTGATAAGAAGAGTAGTCATAGTTACCATCAACCGTTGTTACGACTATTTTTACTCCAGCCCCTTTTGATCTTGCATCAATTTTGCGTACAGGCGTTGCAAAATCAGTGACATCAAAACTTTTATCTAGCTTATTTGAAAGTCTTGTATTAAGAAAGTTTAAAACGACCTTTCTTCCAACTTGCTTTACATCAACAACAGTGTTGGGCGCAGAAAGTTCCAACATTAAACGACCTTCTCCTTTAGGGCCGCGTCGAAAATCTATATTTTTAATTGTTTGTTCTGGCAGAAATTTTGCAATACTTTTATCAATTTTATCTTTCTGTTCTGGTGCTTTAATAGTGCCAACCAAGCTTACCGGTCTCAATACAATATATACATTATTAGCTGAAACTTTAGTTTCGTAAGGGACTGTTTCAGATAAATTAACAATAACTCTTGTTCGCCCTCCAGCCTCAACTACATAAACAGTATTTGCAGCGCCTTGATTAACAGTGAACATTTTTTTTGATAAAGCACTGCTCACACCCAAAAAATCCAAAGCGATTCGAGCAGGGTTGTCTGTTTGAAAAACTTTTGGAGCAGTAACAGGTCCATCCATTGTTAGGTGAATCTGTACTTTATCTCCTGTTAAAGAAGAAAAATTAATGCCTGTAATAGCCGTCCCACTTGCCCAAACTAGAGATATAGGTAGCATTAAAAGCCAGGCCCCTAGTATTAACCAAGCACTTTGTGGCTTGCTATGTAATTGACTAAATTTATTATTTTGTATACTCATTCTATAACCCTTAATTACTCAGCAAGTACTAATGAAGCCTGTTGTTCACGCCACGATCCTGGTTTATCAGGAACAATTTCCATCAACTCTATTCTATTATCTAAAATCTGTATGATTTCACCATAATTTCGCCCCATATAATTACCTTTTTGGACTCGGTGAATCGTTCCATCATTAGCCTTAATCAAGGCCCATTTTCCATTTTCCATCATTAAAGTTCCAACCATCCGCAGTGAGTCAAGTGAATAATCTTCTAGCTCTTCCTTTCTACGTGTAGTGTTTGGCCGTATTCCAAAAGCAGAAGAAGTACCTGCTTGGGCTTCTTCTTCAACTCTTTTGACTGCTTCAAAAGGGTTGCGTAAGCCATCAGGATTAAACAAATAAGGTTCAACTACTTTTATTTCAGGGAGTAATGGAATGGTGCCTTTTGGTTTGGCTTTTACACCCTGTATATATTGCTCTAAATCACTCACATCTTCATTGACACAACCTTGTAAACCAAAACAACAGACGATTGTTAATACCAGTAGCTTCATAATTTGAATAAAATTATTATTAATTAAAATCATGCTTATCTCCGTCGCACTTTTTTCTTCTTAACAGTGCCAGTCTCTTCGTTATATGTTTTTATGGTGGCATCCATAACCAGTAACGAGCCTTTTGGGGTAATGGCAACATCATGAACGGTTACAATTCGAGGTAATGAAGCCAGGCCGCTGACAAAAAGTCCTATTTCTTCATACTTACCAACCACATTAATTTTGATAGGTAATTCCGAATAAAAATCTTTCCTTATCGGAGAAGCAGGTTTAAACAATCGAAATTCTAACCCACTCGCCAATCCAGTTTGTGAGATATCGATTAATAAATTTGCAACTTCAGCCTTGGTAGGCATTTGTTTAATCATTTCCCCTAGAGATTCCCCAATTTGCTTATACTGCTCTCTATAATCAGGCAAGTTAACCGCCTTTCTTTGCTTGGCTTCAAAACTTTGCTTTAAATTCTGCTCTTCTGCTTTGTACTGGTCCAGGCTTGCTAACTGGTCAAGTGTTATATAGTAAAAACCAGCACCTGCCACTATAAGAACAACTAAAATATTAGCGGCAATTTTTATAGGGAGTGGCCAAGTGCCTGCCGCACTTGTATCCCAATTAATTTCAGATAAATTCATTATTTTTTATCTCCTTTATCTTTTTGGTCTTTTTTTCCTTGCTTTGCCAGCAGAGTAAAGTCATTTAACACGGCTGTTGATGCACCCTTACCTTTAATAACTTGCAACACGGGTTTTTCAAGCCATTCTGATGCCTCTATAGCTCGCATATAAGCCGAAACCCTTGCATTTGATTGCGCCTTTCCTGTCAATACCAAGTTTTCACCTGTCTGTTTAAATTTGTTAAGAAAAACACCTTCAGGCGTGGTTTTTGCTAATTCATCAAATAAGTGAACAACAGCCGGCCGACTTTCTTGAAGTTTCTGAATAACCTCAATCTTAGTTAACAACTGACTTTTTTTAGATTCAATATCTTTAATTTCCCTGATTTTTCTATTAACAGCTGTAATTTGGGTTTGTATCAGCTGGTTCCTCCGTTGCTGATACTCTTTCATACTTTCAATTTGCATATAGACTAAAAGAAACACAAAACCAGTAACGACAGCAGATGCTACTAATGACATAACAAAATCTTTTTGTTGCTGTTTTCTTAGCTCTTCACGCCAAGGTAGTAAATTAATTGTTGCCATTAATCAAAACTCCTCAATGCTAAACCACAAGCAATCATCATAGCGGGTGCATCATTACTTAAACTTTGTGGTTTTACTTTGCTGGATAAGGCCATATTAATAAATGGATTAGCGACATAAGCTGGAATCCCCAGGCTTTGTTCAACAACTTTTTCCATTCCTGAAATTGATGCACAACCACCCGCAAGCACGATACTATCAATATTTCTATTGGCACTTGATGAAACAAAAAACTGCAACGACCGTGCAATTTGCTGAACCATTGCTTTTTTAAAAGGGTCAAGTACATCAGCAACATAATTATCAGGTAAGCCACCATGTTTTTTTGCCAGCCCTGCTTCTTCATAGGATAAGCCGTATCTACGTTGAATTTCTTCGGTTAATTGCTTCCCACCAAAGCCCTGTTCTCTAGTATAGACAGAGTGAAAATCATGTAATACATTTAAGGTCGACATCGTTGCCCCAATATCAGCAATAGCAATTGTTTGGGTATCTATTCCTTCAGGGAGTTGGTCGGCTAATAAAGCAAAAGCATTTTCCATTGCAAAAGCTTCTACATCGACTATTTTAGCTTTTAGCCCTGCTTTTTCTAACACCTCAACCCTATCAGATACATTTTCTTGTCTCGATGCAGCTAATAACACATCGACCATTTCTGGATTCTTATCCGATGGGCCTTGCACTTCAAAATCCAGATTAACCTCATCCAGGGAATAAGGTACATATTGATCCGCTTCAACCAATATTTGTTCCTCCATTTCATCTTCAGTTAATGATGCTGGCATTGATATTATTTTAGTCATCACTGACGAGCCTGCCACAGCGACACAAACATCTTTAGTCTTTGTTCCGGACTGTTTGATTGCCGCTTTAATAGAACTTGCAATAACATCTATATTGGCAATATTTTTATCGACAACCGCATCTTGAGGTAAAGGTGAAACTGCGTAATTTTCTACTTTATATCGGCTTCCTGTCTTACTTAGCTCCAGCAATTTAATTGCTGCAGTACTTATATCAATACCTAGAACAGTAGATTGCCCTCTATTAAACCAACTCATGCACTAACCCTTCTTAAATCAGGTAAAACTTTAACCTGAATCCGTGACTTCACTACGGCACAGAACACAAGCTATTGATTCCACAGCGGTTAAAAAAATACCCGCTTAACCTATGGGTGAAGCTAAGATTTTT
>VAPM010291645.1_pt1 | contig 13303 bp, 9 predicted proteins | sample 3395091 | NCBI WGS metagenome assembly VAPM01 (sample SAMN08290445, study PRJNA428436) | hydrothermal vent metagenome | isolation source: Deep-sea hydrothermal vent chimney 3 | place: Pacific Ocean: Juan De Fuca Ridge | reverse complement strand
GTGGCTGGTGCTTGTTGAGTTTCTGGAGATGACGCGATGCAGATGAACCACTACCTCCCGCGTGCCTTACCCGATCCCCTGAAGGGGCTGGCAACGCTGGCACTGGACCTGCGCTGGAGCTGGAATCATGGTGCGGATGTCCTGTGGCGCCAGGTGGCCCCAAAGCTGTGGGAGGCGACGGCCAATCCCTGGTTGATTCTGGAGACGGTTTCCGACCGGCGTCTGCGGGCGCTGGCCACGGATGGGGCGTTTCTCGACATGCTGCAACAGCAGCTTGATGCGCGCGAGGCCCACTTCAGTGAAAAATCCTGGTTCTCGGAAACCATCGATGGCGCTATTGATGGTTATGTCGCTTACTTCAGCATGGAATTTGGCATTTGTGAATCGCTGCCCATCTATTCCGGAGGGCTGGGTGTGCTGGCAGGGGACTATCTCAAAACCGCCTGCGATCTGGACGTGCCGCTGATCGGCGTTGGCCTGCTTTACCAGCAGGGCTATTTTCGCCAGGCGCTAAGTGCCGAAGGCGAACAGATTGAATTTTATCCCTACAACGACCCGACCATGTTGCCGGTGGTGCCGCTGCGCGACGATCAGGGTGAGTGGGTGCGCATCAGCATCGGGCTGCCCGGCCGTTCCCTGCACCTGCGTACCTGGCGCGCGCAGGTCGGGCGCCGCTCGCTGTTGCTGCTCGACAGTAATGACCCACTCAACGATCCAGGCGACCGGGGTATTACCAGTGAACTCTATGGTGGCGGCAAAGAGAAGCGCCTGCAGCAAGAAATGGTGCTGGGTATCGGTGGCTGGCGGCTGCTGGAAACGCTGGGCATCCACTGTCCCGTCTGTCATCTCAACGAAGGACATGCGGCGTTCGCCATTCTTGAACGGGCGCGTTACCACATGCAGCGTGCGGGCTGTACCTTTGGCGAAGCACTGCGGGCCACCCGTGCGGGCAACCTGTTCACCACCCACACGCCGGTGGAGGCGGGCTTCGACCGCTTCTCACCTCAATTGGTCAGACAGTATTTCCAGTCCATGGCCACTGAGCTGGGTATTGAAATGAACAGCCTGCTGGCATTGGGGAGAACTCACGCCGATGATGACGGCGAGCCGTTCAATATGGCCTATCTGGCCTTGCACGGCGTAGGGGCAAGCAATGCCGTGAGTCGCCTGCATGGCGAGGTCAGCCGCAGTATCTTTTCCCCGTTATTCCCTCGCTGGCCGCAGGCCGAGGTGCCGGTAGGCTACGTCACCAACGGTGTTCACGTGCCGAGCTGGGACTCCCCCGAGTCGGATTCCCTGTGGACCGAGGCCTGCGGAAAGCATCGTTGGCGTGGCACTTTGGAAACCGTGGAGGTGGATCTGCGCCAGCTACCGGATGCGGCGCTGTGGCGTTTCCGCTCCCACGGCCGTCAGCGGCTGGTGGCCTACCTGCGCCAGCGTCTGGTGCATCAATACCGTGGCCGAGGGTCGGAGGAATCTCGCAGCCGGGAATATGCCAATGCCCTCGAGCCCGATGCCTTGACGCTGGGCTTTGCCCGCCGTTTTGCCGAATACAAGCGTCCCAATCTGCTGCTCCATGACCCGCAGCGGCTGGTACGCCTGCTTACCAACCGTGATCGCCCGGTGCAACTGGTCTTTGCTGGCAAGGCCCACCCCAAAGACAACATCGGCAAGCAGATGCTGCGTCAATGGCAGGAGTTTCTGGAACAAAATGCCCTCTGGCAGCAGGTGGTGTTTGTCGAGGACTACGATCTGCAAGTGGCGGCCCAGCTGACCCAGGGCGTCGATGTGTGGATCAATACCCCGCGCCGTCCCTGGGAGGCCAGCGGCACCAGTGGCATGAAAGTACTGGTCAATGGCGGGCTCAATCTGTCGGAACTGGATGGTTGGTGGGCCGAGGCGTATGCGCCGGAACTGGGGTGGGCGCTGGGCGATGGCCGCGAGCATGCCGACATCACGGCCTGGGATCTTGCCGAGACGGAGCAGCTTTACCGATTGCTGGAAGCAGAGGTGGTGCCCTGTTTCTATCAGCGCGATGAGGATGGCATTCCGCAGGCCTGGGTCAGTCGTATACGTGAGAGCATGGCCCGCCTCACCACTCAGTTTTCCAGTAACCGGATGTTGCGCGAATACACCGAGAACTATTACGTGCCGTTGGCCAAGGCCTGGCAGCAGCGCAGTAGTGAACCGGCTGTTGCCACTGAACTGGAGGATTGGCACCAGCGTCTGCAACAGCACTGGCCGCGTATTCACTTCGGCAATGTGATTACACGGAAAGACAATGACGATTGGCAGGTCGAGGTGCAGGTCTATCTCGACGATATCCCGCCGCAAGCGGTGAGCGTCGAGCTGTATGCCGACGCCGAGAACGGTGGTGCGCCACGACGCCGGCCACTGCAACGAGGCACGGCACTCGCGGGCACCGCCAATGCCTGGCTCTATTCCGGCAGCGTCGCTGCCGATCGGCCGCTTTCAGACTACACCCCTCGCATTGTCCCGGCGCATCCGCTGGCCAGTGTGCCGCTGGAGGCGAACATGATTCTCTGGTATCGGTGATGATGTCTTTCCGCAGGTAGTCAAGAGGCCGCTCCCACAACACGATACCCCGTCAGCTTGCTACGGGGTGGTTCATTATCAAAATAAATAGAAACTCTTCCAATGCCATTAAGTTAAAAATTATGACTGTTTTGTAGGTTGGTGGTGAGCTTGCGAACCCCAACGAAACCGACAATGTTGGGGTTCCTGCGTCACCGCCAACCTACAATAAGCAGGACGTCAGGCTAACTTAATAGCATTGGAAACTCCCCTTTAAGAACGTTGCGGATAAAGCGGTTTCAGCCCGTCATCCCGGTGTTGCCTGGCAGCTTTCTTTTCCTGCAGGCCTTGTCTGAATTCATGCCACAGTGCGGCGCCATTCCAGTCTGTGGTGCCGGTGGCGTAGAGGCTGCGGTCCAGTTCGCGGAGCAGCTGCGTCTGTCCCGCTTCGATGCGTGCCACCAGTGCCCCCAGGCTGCGCGGCGGATCATCTGGCCAGTCGCTGTGAGCGAGGCTTAACAGTGCCCGCGCGGCGGCTTGTCGATCATTGGCCGCACAGGCCTTTTCCAGTTGCCGCAGGGCGGGTTTTCGCCCCGGCTGTTTGCTTTGCCCGGCAGTCTGTGAATCGGGTTTTTTGCTGGCCGGTGTAGTGGCCAAATGCCGCCGTTTTACGCGCCGGACCAACATAACAATAATTAGCAGGGCAAGTAATGAGCCGCCGCCGGCAATCATCAGCCAGTGCCGGTTTGTCTGTATAGCTTCGCGGATTATCGTCTCCAGACTGCGCCCCGTCTGTGCTGTTTGTGCAGCCGGGGTGGGAATGGTTGCCTGCGTCTCGCTTGTGGTACCGGGTGCGCCCGCCAGCACATTGAACTGCCAGGCGGGCAGGGTGCTGCTGGCCGGCTTGTCATGGCGTGTGTCCCACCAGTTGAGGGTGATGGCCGGTATGTCCAGCATGCCCTGCGCACCGGCAATGTAAGTCAGGGTCTGGGTGCGTACACCGTAGATGGTTGTGCCATCGGTACGGTTTTCCTGTGTCGATGCCTCCGGGTACAGGCGGGTATTGGCCGGGGCGGTGATGGTCAGTTCGGGGATCTGCGAACCGGACAGTCCCTTGGTCTGAAGGGTAATGGTGCGTGAGACAGGCTCGCCGACCTTGAGCTGTGGCGGGTTTTCCGTCCAGCTGTCGCTCAGGGTCACTGCCTCGGCCGGCAGCCAGTTGTGGCCAGCCGTCGCGGGTCGGGGCTTGATCTGTAGATCAAGCGAGCGGCTGCGGATAGTGATGGGCTGGCCTGGGTTAGCAAATGGGCCGCCAAACAGCCCGCCGCCCCCGAGCCGGTTGCGGAAAAAAGGGTCATTGGCAAAGGGGCTGTTATTGAGAAATTCCTCCATCGGGCTGCTCGGCCGAGACGTGCGCCCGCCCTGCTGTGGGACCACGATACGCCCACGGAAGAGGGCGGGCGGAATGGTCAGGGTGCCACTCTTCTCCGCCGAGATCACGTAATTGCGTTCGATGACGTGGTACTGGCGACCATTGCGCACGGTGTCGTAACGCCTCTCTTCACCCAGCCGTTCGACCACGGCATTTTCCGGTTCTGGTGCACTGAGCCCACCCTCCTGCAGCCGGTCATCGTAGTAGAGGCGCACGGTGTAGGGGATCTGCTGCTGCACATAGACCGGCTTGCCGTCGGTGTTGGCCTCGGTCTCGATGAAGACGTGCTGGCCGGCCTGGGCCGCTGCCTGCTGCGGGGGCTCGCTGACCTTCACTTCGATAGCGGCGGTCTGTTGCCCACCGACGTGGAGGGGAGGGATACGCAGCTGGCCACGATGGCGCGGTTGGAGTTGCACATGCCACCGTGTCTTGTCGCTGCGTCGGCCGTTGATGATACTCACCTGGGTGCTGGTACTGGTGCCCCGCACCTCAAAGTCCTTTTCCAGGGGCGTAAGGTCTGGCCGCTGGTCCGATGACTGACCGTCACTCTCGATGGTCAGGGTGAAGACATCGCCCGCGTAGACTGTGTTGCGGTCGAGACTGGCGCGCACGGCTGCCGCACCGGGACCGGCCGCCAGCAGCATCAGCACCAGCACCAGCAGGGAAGCTGGCCACAGGGGATTGCGACGAAGGTGCCGGGTTGGGTTATTTGGCCTGGATTTCATTTCACACTCTCCATTTATTCATTGCTTACCAGGGCTGAGGGCTGCCGGTGCCTTCACGCTGCGCCCGTTGCTGATACTGATAAAGAAACTTGCGCCGCAGCAGGCCACCGGGGTCATCCGGGATGCGTCGCAGCCATTGTTCGGCCGCCATCTGTTCCTCGCTGCTAAGGGGTTGGGCACGAACTGGTTGGCCGTCTGCCGGCGGTGTCTGCTGCCGGGGCGATGGTGATGGCTTACCGTTCGCTGTCTGTTGTTCGGCCCGCTTCCCCGGCTGCTTTTCTGTTGCAGCGTGGTCGGTGGGTTTCTGCTCTTCCGGCGCGTCTTTTTCAGCCTCTTTTTCTTCCAGTGCCCTTGCAGCATCGGCAAAGGTGCTCTTGTCGGCGGCGTCATCTTTTGGCTGTGCCTCACCCTGTTCGCCCTGTTTGTCCTGCTGCGATGCCTTGCCCTGTTGCGAGGGTTTGTCTTGCTCGGACGACTTGCCCTGCTGGGACTGTTCTTCCTGCGCGGACTGTTGATCCTGTTCCGACTGTTGATCCTGCCCGGACGGTTTGCTCGCCTGCGAGTCCTTGCCTTGCTGAGACTGTTTGCCTTGCCCATCCTGCTGAGATGGTTTGTCCTGTTGGGATTGCTGGCCCTCTTTGCCTTCTTTACCCTCTTTGTTCGCCTTATCCTGCTTGTCCTGCGACTGATCTTTCTTTTGCTGCTGTTGGCGCAGCAGGGCCTCGACCGCAGCCTTGTTGGCTTGCGCATCTTCCATGCCCGGCGCCGATTTCAATGCGTTGTCGTAGGCGCTAATGGCCTCTTTGTAACGCCCGAGTTTCGCCAGTGCATTGCCCCGGTCGTAATCGGCGCTGGCGCCGCTGGCTTGGGAAAAGGCCTCCAGCGCCTCTGCGTAATTGCCGCGCCGGTACTCGGCGCTGCCCCGTAGCAGGGGGTCTTGCGCGATCCGGCTGGCGCGTTCGTAGTCTTTTGCCGACAGGGCCTTTACCGCCTGTTGATCGGGGCGTTGCCAGAGGTCGTTCCAACCGGCGGCCATGGCCGGCTGCGGCGGCGACAGCACACCGACCAGCAATACCAGGCTTAGCAGCCAGCCACGGCGGAAGGCCAGTGCCGCCAGCGGTAGCAGTAACACCGCCAACCAGGGGCCGCGTGACTGCCAATCCTGTCCCTGCTGGTCGCTGCGAAGGGGCTTTTCGGCGGACAGGGGCGTGTCGTCTCTCAGCAGGGCGGCGATGTCGGTATCACTGCTGCTGAAGCGGCGGTAGCGGCCGCCACCGTCCTCGGCCACGGCCTGGAGTGCGTCACTTTCCAGCGGCGGCAGGATGAGCTGACCATCACGGGTGCGCAGCAGTTGCCCCTGCGCATTGGTTAGCGGCTCAGGATTTTCCGTGCCGATGCCGAGCACCGATACGCGGTAGCCCTTGTCGTACAATTGCGCGGCGACCTCGCGGGCCTTGTCGCCCGTTACTCCATCGGCCAGTAGAAGGATCTGGCCATTGCCCAGGCCCGCTTGACGCAACAGCTTGCCGGCCTTTTGCAGGCCCAGATCGGCGCGGCTGCCCTGCACGGGCATCAGGTCCGGGTCGAGCGACTTGAGCAGGGCGCGAATGGTATCCGTGTCGCGGGTCAGCGGGGTGACGGTGAAGGCATCACCGGCAAACACCACCAGGCCGGTCTGTCCTTCGTCGTTGTGGGCAAGGATGTCCTCGATCTTGAAACGTGCCCGCGCCAGTCGTGAGGGCTTGATATCCCGGTCGAGCATGGAACGCGACAGATCCAGTACGATGACCCGTGCCGCACTGGTCTGAAACAGCGGCCGCGGCTGCTTTTCCCACACCGGGTTGGCCAGTGCCAGGGTGGCGAGCAGCCAGCCCAGGCCGAGCAGCCATAACAGGAAATGGCCGACCCTGTGTGTCTGCCCCATCAGCAGCAGCGGTTGCAGACGGGCATCGATAATGCGGGCCCACGGGTTGTCGCCCGTCGCCGTCCGACGCAGACGCCAGACCAGCAGGGCCAGCGGGATCAGGGCCAGTAGCCACAGGGGCTGGAGGAAATGGAATTGCTCAGGCATGGGGTACCTCGGTGCTGGGCACGGTGGACGCGCGTCCGCCGAAGGCGATGCCCAGGGCGATCAATACGCTGAGCAGCAGGGCGGCACCCAGCGGCCAGAAATAGAGTTCATCCACCGGCCGCCAGGTCTGCTCGTCTTCGGAAACCGGCTCGATGCGATCCAGCAGGTCATAGATTTCCGCCAGCTGAGTGGTATCGCGGGCACGGAAATAACGCCCGCCGGTCTTCTCGGCGATGGCCCTGAGGCTGGCCTCGTCGAGATCACCGGCCGCCACCCGGCGCAGGCCGAAGGGCGTCTGTACCTGCATTTCGCCGCTACCGATACCGATGGTGTAGATGCGCACCTCTTCGCGGGCGGCCAGGTCGGCGGCCTTGGGCGGGTCGACGTTGCCGGCGGTGTTGGTGCCGTCGGTGAGCAGGATCAGTACCCGGTTGCTGGCCGGCTCCTTGCGCAGGCGTTTGATGGCCAGGCCGATGGCGTCACCAATGGCGGTCTGCTGCCCGGCCAGGCCGATCTGTGCCTCATCCAGCAGGGTGCGTACCGTGTTGCGATCGAAGGTCAGCGGTGCCTGCAGATAGGCCTCGTCGCCAAACAGGATCAGGCCGATGCGGTCGCCCTTGCGTTGCTCGATGAAATCACCGGCTACTCGCTTGACGGCAGAGAGGCGGCTCAACTGACGGCCGCGGATCTGCATGTCCTCGTTCTGCATGGAACCGGAGATGTCCACTGCCAGCATCAGGCTGCGACCACTGATCGGTAGGTGTACGCTCTCGCCGATCAGCTGCGGGCGCGCCGCCGCCAGCACCAGCAGAAGCCAGGCCAGCACCGCCAGGGTCAGTCGCAGCCGGGAACGTCGGCCGGCGTGGCTTTGCAGGCTGGCCTGTAGGGCGTCATAAAAGGGGAAGCGCAGCGTGGCCGGGGCGGCGCTGGGTGCGCGTGGCAGCAACAGGGCCAGCAGTGGCAAGGGCAGGGTGGCGAACAACCAGGGCCAGGCGAATTCAATACTCATTTTTGGCGATCCGTGTTCTTCTTTACCCACTCGCGTACCAGCGCACTCAGCGCCGCGATGTCCAGGTCGGTGGGCGGATTGGGTTGATAGGGGCCGGTGGCCAGCACTTGGCCGGGGCCTTGGCTGAAACGTCCCTCGCCACCGGAACGGTCGAGAAATTGCAACCAGTCGGCGCCGGTCAGGGCGGCGACCTGCTGGCGGGGATAACGCATCAGCGCCAGGCGGCGCAGCAGGGTGGAGATCTCCGCGATGGCTTGTGGGCTTGCGTCGTCGGGTCGCTGCGTCAGCGTGTCGAGCATGGCGAGGATGTGCTGGCGTTGTTTATGCAGGCGGTAGTGGCGCAGGGCAATGCGTGCCGTCCAGGCCAGCAGCGCCAGCAACAGCGCGGCGACCACCCACCAGCCGGGGGCCGGTGGCCACCAGCCGGGTTCGGCGGGCAGGTGGATGTCGCGCAGTTGCAATACCGGTTGGCTGGCTGGGTTCATGCCGCCGTCTCCTGTGCGGGTTTGGTCTGTGCCGCGCCAAGGCGGCGACGCAGGACACTGGCCACGTCATCGTCGGTGGACAGTGGCAGCAGCGGGATGGCCCGGCTGCGCATAAGTTCCTGCAGCGCCCGGTGATGCTGGCTGAAGAAATCGCTGTAGGCCTTTCTCGCCACGGCCGAACGGGTGTCGAGGATACCCGTGTGCTGGCCGTCACTGACGCCGTAACGCGCCGGAGGCGGCGGTGCAAGCTCCAGCGCATCGAGCAGCTGGATGGCGATCACGTCGTTATGCTGGCGCAGCCGCATCAGGTGCTTGCCGGTCTCCTCGTCGATGCCATAAAAGTCACTCAGCAGAAAGATCAGGCTGCCGGGCCGGCTGACCCGGCGCAGGCGGGCCAGCGCCGCATTGAGTCCCTGCGGGTGGGGCGGGCGCTGGAGGTTCTCCAGTGGATCGCTCTGCGCTACCAGCTGACGGATCAGGCGCAGCACGCCGTGCTTGCCGCCACGCGGTGGAAGCTCGTGATGGTTGCCGTTGAACAGCAGGGCGCCGATACGATCGCCGTGGGCGGCGGCCGCCCAGGCGATGAGGCTGGCGGCGCGGGCGGCGACCACCGATTTGAGAGCGCCCCGGCTGGCAAAAAACATGCCTGGATTCAGATCCACGCACAGCACCACCGGGCGTTCCCGCTCTTCCTGATAGAGCTTGGTATGCGGTCGGCCGGTGCGTGCGGTGACCCGCCAGTCCATGCTGCGGATATCGTCGCCGGGCTGATAGATGCGTGATTCCTGATAGTCCATGCCCCGGCCGCGAAAGCGTGAGGCATGGCCGCCGGCCAGCTGCGCCAGTGCCGCCTGCTTGCGGCCGAGGTTGAGCTTGCGGGCCTGCTGGCGCAGGGCGATGAGCTCGTCGAGGCCGGCCCGCGTGGCCGGATTGAGGGCCAGATCAGTTGTCGCATCGGCGGCGCGGGTGTCGCGGTGTTCTTTCCGCCCCGGGAAGAGTCTGTCCAGCAGTGTCATCTCAGGCAACCGGGATCAGTTTCAGCAGCTCGCGGATCACATCATCGGCGTTCATGCCTTCGGCCTCGGCCTCGAAGGAGATCAGCACCCGATGGCGCAGCACGTCGAAGGCCACCGCCTGCACGTCGGCCGGCGACACATAGTCGCGGCCGTCCAGCCAGGCATGGGCGCGGGCGCAGCGATCGAGGGCGATGGTGGCGCGCGGGCTGGCGCCATAACTCACCCAGCGGGCCAGCGCCGAACTGTAGGGCGCCGGGTCGCGGCTGGCGAGTACCAGTTGCACCAGGTACTCCTCCACCGCTTCGGCCATGTGGATGTGCAACACCTCCTGACGGGCGGCAAAGATCTGTGCCTTGCTCAGTGCCACCTCAGTGGCCGCCGGGGCGATGTCTTCGCGCTCCGCCTGCTGGCGGGCCAGTTTCAGAATCGCGTGTTCCGCCTGGACGTCGGGATAACCGATGCGCACGTGCATCAGAAAACGATCCAGCTGGGCCTCGGGCAGGGCGTAGGTGCCTTCCTGCTCGATGGGGTTTTGTGTGGCCATAACCAGAAATGGGCGCGGCAGGGGATAGGTGTGACGGCCGACGGTGATCTGTTTTTCCCCCATCGCTTCGAGCAGTGCCGACTGCACTTTGGCCGGGGCGCGGTTGATTTCATCGGCGAGGATCAGGTTGTGGAACAGTGGCCCCGGCTGGAAATGAAAGTCGCCGCTCTCCGGGCGGTAGATGTCGGTGCCGGTGAGGTCGCTGGGTAGCAGGTCCGGGGTGAATTGCAGGCGGTGAAAGTCGCCCTCCAGCACCGCGGCCAGTTCCTTGATGGCGGTGGTCTTGGCCAGCCCCGGTGCACCTTCCACCAGCAGATGGCCGTCGGCCAGCAGCGCAATCAGCAGGCGCTCGACCAGCGCCTGCTGGCCAATGATGCGTCCTTGCAGGTGTTGGCGAACCTGATGAAAGGCTTGATAGGCCGCACTGTCGGCGGTATTTGTGGCGGCCGGGGCGATGTTTGCATTCATGTTATTGGCTCCTTGTAAAGGTTCGGTGCGCCGCACGACCGGTTTATCCGGCCGGGTTGTCATCGACCTCATTGATGATAATGCTGTCGTGGATCAGGCCTTGCTGGGCATCGGCCAGTGCCTGGCCGGCCTGTTCGGTGTCTTGTGCTGAAAGAGATTTGAGGGCGGATTCCACTTTTCCAAGGGTGGCTGCAACGGGCATGTCGACAAAGCGGTACTGTAGCTCAATACCGACGGCCTTGAGGGCCTCGACAACCTGTTCGTGCTTACCACGGATGACATCAGGATAGATATCGTGCAGTTTCTGTTTGACTTGGTCGGTGATTTCCACTTCCTCCGTGAGGCCCAACTGTGAATAGATGGGTAGCAGGCCGTTGCCGTTGTTCCCTTCGGCAGTGATTTCGGTGTTCAGTTCCGTCAACAGGCCTTTGGCCTTTTCGAGGTACTGGCGGGCCTCTTCACCATGCTGGTCGGTAAGCAGTTGGCGCGCCGCGACAATGTACGACATGGCCTCGCGACCGTTTTGGGCAAGAGCATCGGCGTGCTGGAGTTGCTGTTGCTCGGGACTCGCTGTCTTTGAGTGGCTTGCGGCAGCGTCTATCGCCGTGGCCGGCTTTGCCTGAACCGGTGTGGCGGCCAGGCTGACTGTGGCGCCCAGGCCCAGGGTGATGGCCAGAGCTAATGCACTTAACGAATGTTTTGCGGTGGTCTTCATGTGAATATCCTCGTATCTGTTGAAAAACCCAATGGGGTTGTTCTGATGGTTGGCGCATTGAACACCAACTTCGGGGATTACATTAGCGCTTCACGGTTTAACTGCAGGTGGAGGGAAGATTAAGTTTTGTTAATGTTTGCGGATTGAATATCCCGCTGCTCGCCTGGATGGGTGCAGCGTTTTTGTGGGAGCGGCTTCAGCCGCGAATAACCTTTTGCCAGGGGTATCGCGGCTGAAGCCGCTCCCACAATGTAATATCCCCCTCAACTGGCCGGAAATTCGCATACCACACGCAGGCCCGGCCGGTTGTCTTCCAGTTTCATCGTCATGCCGTGGATTTTCGCCACTGCCTTCACCAGACTCAACCCCAGTCCACTGCCGGGACTGGTGCGACTCTTTTCCAGCCGGTAGAAACGTTGCAACACCTGTTGCCGTTCCGTCTCTGGAATGCCGGGGCCGCTGTCGGCCAGGGTGATCCGGCCATGTCCGTCCCTCGCCTCAAGGGTGACCCGAATCCGTCCCTGCGATGGGGTATATTTGATGGCGTTGTCGAGCAGGTTGGCCATTGCCTGGAACAGCAGGTCACGGTCGCCGTGCAAGTGCACAATATCGTCTATTTGCAGTTTCAACGACTGACCCTTTTCTTCCGCCAGTGGTTCGTAAAGTTCAACCACGTCGTGTAGAAGAGTGCCCATATCCAGTTTGTCGAAGGCCTCGCGGCGCTGCCGGGTTTCGATGCGGGCGATGCGCAGCAGGGCATTGAAGGTTTCCAGCAGGCCGTCGGCATCACTCATGGCCTGTTTGGCCAGAACGGCATCGCCGTCGTGTTTTTCCGTATCGATACACAGCAGTTCAAGCCGGTTGCGCAGCCGCGCCAGCGGCGTGCGCAGGTCATGGGCGATGCTGTCGGAGACGCGCCGCACATCGTCCATTAACTCCTCGATACGGTCGAGCATGGCATTGAGGTTGCTGGCCAGTGAGTCGAATTCATCGCCGCTGTGGCGCAGGGGAATGCGCCGTGACAGGTCGCCTTCGATGATCTCGCGGCTGATGGTGTTGATGGATTCGAGGCGCTTCATGACTTGGCGGCTGAGGACCACACCGCCGACGCCACCGAGGACCAGGGTGATGACAAAGCCAAGAATCAAGGCGCGGATGATGCGCTGTTGGGTCTCTTCCAGTTCGTAGATGTCACGGCCGACCAGCAGGTGAAAACCACCGGACAGGGTAAAGCTACGCGCCCGGGCCAGGTGGACTTCATCCTTGTCGCGGCCGGCGTTTTCAAGCCGGAAGTTCAGCCAGCTATCCTTGTCAGCCTGCACCGCTGGCCAGCGATTGAGGTTGCCGGCGATGGGGGTGTTGAGCGCAGTGGTGAGCAGATAGATGGAGGAGCCGGTGGGCTTGCGCGAAAGCCGTTCATTGATGACGTCGATGAGCCCGTCGAGCCCGCCCATATCGTAACGTTCCGCCAGGCCGGTGATCTCGGCGTCAATGGTGGCGTCGGTCTGCTGCGACATATAGGCTGCTGTCGACCAGTAGATAAACCCCAGCAGTACCAATACTGAGGCTCCGAACAGTGCCATGTAGGTGAAGGCGAGGCGGAAACTGAAGCTGCGCAGGAGGCGGTGTTGCACGGACTATTCCGATTTCGCTGCGGGTTCGCGCAGGCAATAACCGGCGCCGCGAACGGTCTGCAACAGGGCGAGTTCAAAGCCTTTGTCGATCTTGTTACGCAAGCGGCTGATGTGTACATCAATGATGTTGGTCTGTGGATCGAAGTGATAATCCCAGACGCTTTCCAACAGCATGGTGCGGGTGACAATCTGGCCGGCGTGCTGCATGAGAAATTCGAGGATCAGATATTCGCGCGGTTGCAGGTCAATGGTCTTGCCGGCCCGCTTGACCGCATGGGTAAGGCGATCCAGTTCCAGGTTGGCCACCTTCAGTTGACTGTTATCGGGCTTCATATCGCCGCGCCGCAGCAGCACCTCTATCCGTGCCAGTAATTCGGAGAAGGCAAAAGGCTTGACCAGATAGTCATCGCCGCCGGCCTTCAGCCCCTGCACCCGGTCGTCCACTTCGCCCAGGGCGCTGAGGATGATCACCGGCGTCTGCCGGTTCGAACTACGCAGGGTTTTCAGTATCGACAGACCGTCGAGCGCAGGCAGCATGCGATCGAGGATGATGATGTCGTAGTCATTCTCCAGCGCCATGAACAGGCCATCCCTGCCATCCGTGGACTGATCGACCGTGTGGCCATGCTCTTTCAGGCCCTTGGCAATATAGCTTGCTGTTTCAATGTC
>VAPM010186987.1_pt1 | contig 13316 bp, 13 predicted proteins | sample 3395091 | NCBI WGS metagenome assembly VAPM01 (sample SAMN08290445, study PRJNA428436) | hydrothermal vent metagenome | isolation source: Deep-sea hydrothermal vent chimney 3 | place: Pacific Ocean: Juan De Fuca Ridge | reverse complement strand
CCCATGGCTCAAGAACACCGCAAACCTATTTTTAATCTTACTTCTGCTGATGGCGCTATCGGCAGTCATGCCAATGCAGTTCAGGATGCCAAAAAGGATTTTAATCAACTGGCACAAAGAATTGCTAGGGAAATTGGGTTAAAATTGCAAGCAAAACCGAGAAGTTTTTTAAATAAAAACATAAAGATACCGGAGTAATTCATATCAATAACCACCGCTCCATGATATTAAATTGTTCACTCAATTTTTTGCTCAGTCTTAACGCATTACATTGCTGAGTAAAATTACTCAATAGCGTAATACACTCAATAATTGCACGCTGAGAAGCCATAACTATGCAACCCGGCAGTGGCTCTGCCAAAGTTTATACTATCGATTTAGATTTCGGCCGGTTTTTCAACTATAGGCAGTATTACAACGGCAAAGTACGTTGCAGTAAAAACACTGTATTCTTCTGAACATTTACACGGTTATGCTGAAAAATCTGTTAACGTAAGTTTCACAGACTAGGCGCTGAAAGGTTACGAAACTCCGGAGAAACACCAATTAACAATTCTGTCATTCCGGCGTTTCCCGACATAATAAAAGGAGTTGTCATGGGGAGCATGCTTCACAAATATCTGCTGATCTTCCTGCTCGCACCCTTGCTGGGCGCCTGCAGTATGGGTCAGATGGTTGCCCGCACCTCGGTCTCCATCATGGACGGCGCCACCGAGGCGATGAACAGTGAAACCGACCTGGTCCTGGCCGAGGCAGCCATTCCTGCCAACATCAAGCTGATCGAAGGTCTGATTGTCGAAGACCCGGAAAACTCGGCTTTACTCGCCACGGCCGCACAGGGGTTGTATGGCTACGCTTTTGGGTTTACTGAACTGAAGGACAGGAGCCGCGCAGAAGCCCTGTACCAGCGTGGTGCAGACTATGGTTTTCGCGCCCTGCGCAGCCTTGGCGTTGATATAGATTTACGCCGTGCAAATATCGAGGCCATCGACAAGGCTGTCTCACGACTTGGCCATAACGCCGTACCCGCCCTGTTCTGGACCGCCTCCTGCTGGGCCAAACAGATTGACCTTAACCGTACCGATCCTGCACGCCTGGCCGAGCTTGGCAGTACGGAAAGGTTGATGCAGCGCATCCTGCAACTGGAACCGGATTACTTCGACGGCAGCGTCTATGGCTATTACGGTGTTTACTATGGCAGCCGTGCACCGATGTTTGGTGGTGATTTCAGCCTCGCGGAGAAAAACTTTTCGGCAGCACGTGCGGTCACAGAAGGCAGGCTGCTGATTTTTGATGTTCTTCAGGCCGAGTACCTGGAACGCCAGCGACTCGATAAATCAAAGTTTCACGCGCTGCTGGACAATGTCGTTAACACCCCGGTCGGGGTATTTCCGGAGATGGCGCTGATTAACCAGATTTCACGTGCACGCGCACGCTATCTGCTTGGCCTCGAAGAGGAGTGGTTCTGATGAACCGCAAGCTGAAAGCCTTTGTCCTGATCCTGTTCGCCACACTGTTCCCCCTGTGCGCCACAGCCGCCACCACACATGTCCTGAAATTTGCCACGCTGGCACCCTCCGGCACCACCTGGATGAATATCCTGGAAGAATGGGGCCAGGAGGTTAAAACCCGCAGCAATGGCCGCCTGGTATTCAAGTTCTACCCGGGGGGCGTACAGGGTGACGAACCGGATGTCCTGAAAAAAATGCGCTTCAACCAGCTACAGGGCGGTGCCTTTACCGGCTATGGTATCGGACACATGTACTCACCGGCACGCGTGCTTGAACTGCCTTTCCTGTTCGACAATATTGAGGAAGTCGACCTGGTTCGCCACCATTTCACGGCCGAGTTCCAGCAAGGCTTTCGCGACAACGGTTATGAATTACTGGGCTGGATGGAAGTGGGTTTCATCCATATGTTCTCGACCGAACCCATTCGTTCCATGAAAGACATGCGCACTCGCCGGGTATGGCTGTGGCAAGGTGACCCGATGGGAAAAGCCTTTTTCGAAGCCAGTGGCATATCACCGGTTCCCTTGTCGATCATTGATGTCTATACCAGCCTGTCCACAGGACTGATCGATACCGTCTATGCACCGCCACTCGGCGCTATCGCCCTGCAGTGGTTCACCAAAACAAAATATATCAGCAGCGTACCGCTGACCAACGGAATGGGCGGACTCATCGTGACACGCCGCTTCATTGACAAGCTGCCTGAAGACCTGCAAACCCTGCTCCGCGAAACCGGTTATGCCTACGGTGAAAAGCTGGTGGCCGCCACGCGCATCGATAACGCAAAGAGTATCGATGAACTCAAACGACGCGGTCTGGAATTTATCAAACCGGATGAAAGCATGAGCGATAAAGAATTGCTCGCACTGCGTAACCGGGCGGCAGATACTCTGATTAAATCCAACTACATCCCGTCCAGCCTGTTTGAACAAACCCGGCAACTGCTCGATCAGTACCGTCATGCACAGTCAACAGCGGATGCTCCCAGGCCCTGAACTGTCAATCAGTCCAGTGATGCCATGACCTTTCTGAAAATCATTCGAGACAGGCTGGTACAAGTAGAGCTGCTGCTGGCCGCCGCAAGCCTGCTGTTACTACTGATACTGGCACTTGTTCAGATCATTGCACGCAATGCTTTTGATGCCGGCATTGCAGAGGCCGATACCTTAACGCGCTACCTGGTTTTGTATGTCACCTTCTTTGGCGCAACGCTGGCAGTGGATCGCAACCGGCACATCAAGATCGATGCAGCCTCCACCCTGCTTTCCGCCGATGTGCTGAAAATGCTATACCGCCCGTTGCAGGCACTGGCAGCGGTGATTTGTGCCTTCTTTACCGATGCAGCCATTCGTTTCTGGCGTGATGCATGGGCCTACACACAGGACTATGAACGCTGGCAAACACTGGTCGGTCTGATTCTGCCGATCGGCTTTACGCTGTTGACCGTCCATTTCCTTCTTGCGGCCCTGCTTGGCCAGGATGACGACACATGCCATTTGCCATAGCGGCCCTCGTCCTGCTCGCCCTGGTCGGGCTGCCCCTGTTTGCCGTTCTCGGTGCCGGTAGCCTGCTCTATGCGCACAACAGTGAGCTGGACAGCGCACTGCTCATCGTCGAACTGAACCGACTGGCTTCCTCACCTAACCTCACCGCTATCCCACTGTTCACCCTGGCCGGTGTCATCCTGTCTTCCGGTGGTGCACCGCAGCGGTTGATCCGCCTGTTTAACGCCTTGCTCGGCTGGTTGCCCGGCGGCCTGTCCATCGTCGCCATTACCGCCTGTGCCTTCTTTACTTCCTTCTCCGGCGCCTCGGGTGTCACGATTCTTGCCCTGGGTGGTCTGCTCTACCCGGTGCTGAGTAAAGTCCACTACCCGGAGCGGTTCTCGCTTGGCCTGCTGACCACCTCCGGTTCACTGGGACTGCTGTTCCCCCCCAGTCTGGCCATTTTGCTGTATGGCGTGGTCGCCGGTGTGAATATCGATGATCTGTTCATGGCCGGTATCGTTCCCGGGCTTGTCCTGATGCTCATGCTCTGGATCTATGCCGCCAGTGTTGGTGCACGTTTCAACATCCCACGCCATCCGTTTTCCCGGGACACACTGGTGCAGGCCTTGCGTACCGGCTTTGGCGATCTCCTGCTACCAATACTGATTGTCGTGGGTATCTTCGGTGGCTACGTCACCGTCAGCGAGGCTGCGGCCTGTACAGCGCTATATGTCCTGGTACTGGAAAGCGTCATTCATCGCTCCATTTCACTGCGCAGACAGCTGGTGCCCATACTGGGCGACACCGCCGTACTGGTCGGCAGTATTCTGATCATTCTCGGTATCGCCATGGGGCTGACCAATCTGTTAATTGATGCACAACTGCCCATGCGTTTACTCGAATGGATGGAAAACAGCGTCGATTCCCAGTTGAAATTCCTGCTGCTGCTCAATCTGTTCCTGCTGGTGGTGGGTGCGATGATGGATATCTTTTCCGCCACCGTGGTGGTGGTACCGCTGATCCTTCCTCTCGCACAACGCTTCGGCGTAGACCCGGTGCACCTCGGCATCATATTTCTTGCCAACCTGGAGATCGGTTATTCCACACCGCCCGTGGGTATCAACCTGTTTATCGCCAGTCAGCGTTTTGAAAAACCGGTGCTCACGCTGTTCCGTTCAACACTGCCTTTCCTGGTGCTGATGATGGTATGGCTGGGCATTGTTACTTACGTACCAACCCTGTCACTGTGGTGGCAATGACATAAGGATGTTCTGATTAATGTGATGCCCTGGATTCTGTTATTCGGGCTTCAGCGTGGCAACCGCTTCATCCAGCGCCTTTGACACATCCTGCTCGATTTCACGGGCAACGGACAATGCCTTGCTGCCAGCCGCTATCACTGTGGGTCGCGAGAAAAGAATGCGTGTCACACCGTCCTTTTGCACCAGCGTAATGTGTAAGGGGCACAACGCCATCATATCCGGGTCAGCGTTACTCACGGCATTGGCATACCACCCGTTACAGAAGATCATGGAGCGGATACCTTCCAGCTTGTTGCGGTTATAGTTGTCACCCCAGCGCTCGGCAAAAAAGCTCAGGTTATTCTGGATATCCGGCTCAAACACCACAAAGAAATTATTGTTTTCCAATGCCTTATAGACTGTATCGTAAGAAGTTTCGAGGCTTTTGCCCGTCTCCCAGACCAGAACGGTACGATCAGCCACGGCGGCTTGCGTCATAAACAGCAGGGAAATCAGACAACACTTGAATAACGTCATTTCTACCACTCCTTGTTTTATTGATCTTTCAATCAGTAATTCACGGCCAGCAAACCCATATCAAAATCCTCCGGCGCCATCGGAATACGCATACGATGACCGCTGCCAGGTGCTACCTCCACGGCTTGTCCGTCACTGTTACGCATTTCAGTCAGCGTGAAGGTTCGGTTACCGGCGGGCAGGATCAGCTCCAGTTCATCACCCACCGCAAAATGATTCTTGACGATAACTTCCACGGTACCACTTTCCGCATCATAGTCACCAAGCTCACCAACAAAACGCTGCTGCGCACTGGTGGAATGGTTATCGAGATAGTTCTGGTAGTCCTGCTCGTGATGTCGCTGAAAAAAACCGTCGGTATAACCGCGGTTGGCCAGGTTTTCCAGTTTGCCTAACAGCGTCGGGTCAAACGGTCGTTCCGCCACTGCATCATCGATCGCCTTGCGGTATACCTGCGCTGTGCGTGCCGCATAGTAGTGTGACTTGGTGCGCCCTTCTATCTTGAGACTGTCTATACCCATTTTCACCAGCCGATCAACGTGCTCAACGGCACGCAAATCCTTTGAGTTCATGATGTAGGTACCGTGTTCATCTTCCTCGACCGCCATCAGTTCACCCGGGCGGTTAGCTTCTTCAATGAGCCTGACCTTGACCTCTGCCTGTGCTGGCGCTTTCACAACAGGCGTCAGGTTACCCATATCGTCTTCACTGGCTTCCTTGACTTTGTAATCCCAGCGACAGGAATTGGTACACGTCCCCTGGTTGGCATCACGATGATTAAAGTAACCGGACAACAGACAACGACCGGAATAGGCAATGCACAACGCACCATGAACAAAAACTTCCAGCTCTATGTCCGGACATGCCTGGCGAATTTCCTCAACCTGATCCAGCGACAGTTCACGCGACAGGATAATGCGTTTGATACCCATCTGTTGCCAGAACTTCACACTGGCATAGTTCATGGTATTGGCCTGTACAGACAGATGGACCGGTATGTCGGGCCAGCGTTCCCGCACCAGCATGATCAAACCCGGGTCTGCCATGATAAGCGCATCCGGACGCAGTGCGATGACCGGCTCCATATCGTCGATGAACGTCCTGACCTTGCTGTTGTGTGGTAATACGTTGCTGGCAAGAAAGAAGGCCTTACCCGCCGCATGCACAAACGCAATACCCTCGGCCAGCCGTTCAAGCGTGCTGAAATCATTATTACGCACACGCAGGCTGTAACGTGGCATACCGGCGTAAACCGCATCGGCACCATACGTGATCGCATAACGCAGGTTTTTGAAGGTGCCGGCAGGGGCAAGGAGCTCAGGAAATTTCATTACGTCAACTCGTACAACAGACACAGGGGTTGCGCATTTTACTGCCTGGGACAGGGTACCGGTAGTTGTTTCAGCGACATCTGTAAACAACCGGACATTTCACGTATAACCGATTGTTTTAATTAATATTATTCAAGTTATTTTATGTGTGGATATCGATACTGAAAATAACAGTTGCCACACAGGGAATATTTCCATGCTGGAAGCTCTCTACTTTAGATGTAATCCAAGTTAATGCCGGGCCTGCCAGTGTCATCTGTGGCCGTAACAGTGTTTCACCATCATCATTAGGAGAGAGTTCGATGACAAAAAAACTAACATCATTTTTATTTGCTTTTGCGATTTCCAGCGTACTGGCGCTGGGCAGTCACAATCTATCAGCCGCAGAATACCCGATCGACAAGAAGCTGGAACAATGCGATGCGGCATTCAAGGCGATGCACAGCAAAACCGCCACCCGTGAGGAAGCCGCCAAGGCCCGCGTCAAACACCTCACACTAATGGTTGAAATCCTGAAAAATCTTAATGATGCCAATGTGAAGGCTGCTGATGAAGGCCGACCGCTGACGCCGGAAGAACTGAGCCGTAGCGTGCGTGTAATGGGGCATCTGGTTGAAATGCTGGCCAAGAACCACATGGCCGCTACTCCGGAGTGGTCTTACCTGTATTAATTTAATCATCCATCGCTAATCATGCCGATAACCTGCCGGAAACAGCAGGTTATCGGTTCACTACCCGCCCTTCACCGCCCTGTCCATTGCTTGCAGCGCGGCATCCCAGGCTTCACCCTGATTTCCCCCTTCGGCCATTAACTCCATCAACCCGTAAGCGAGCTGACGGTGTTCCGGTGACAAATCACGCAATTTGCGCAACAGGTACAGGTAACCGCTGCTTTCCATCTTCAATGTGCTGATCAGTGCATAAAGATTCAGGCCCGGGCCACTGTGCGGGCTGGCCTCGATGAGTTCAACGACCTGTTGCAATACGTTGTTCTGCATGTCACACCTTCGGTTTCGGTTTGTCAGCGACATTGTCGCGCAAATAGACAGGGCTGGCCTGTTCCGGAGGAATTGCTTCACCAGCCTGATACTGTATGACAGCCAACCGGGCCACATCAGCTGCATGCACTTGCCAGTCGGGCAGACAGGCTGTTTCCGGCAGGGCACAACGCGCTGACAGTACACTGGCGTAAGCGTCCCAACCGCTGCCGGCACCCAGCCAATCGTTACTCTCAGGTACAGGTACGGCGTCAGGTGAACAAACGTGTTCTTCACCGATCAACACGGCATGAGCATCAGCGTCAAATTGATAAGCACCCCAGTAAACTTCTTTCATCCGTGCATCCAGTGCGGCAAGAATGTTTGCCTTGCCGCTGTACTCATACGCACCGCGCGCCAACGCCGCCAGTGTGGAGACAGGCACTACCGGCACGTCAGCACCAAACGCCAGTCCTTGCGTAACACCGGCCGCAATGCGCAAACCGGTAAAGGATCCCGGGCCACGACCAAAGGCGATGGCATCGAGCTGGTTAAGTGTGATCCCTGCATCAGCCACTAATGCTTCCACCCACGGCAGTACCAGTGTCGCATGCTGGCGCGGTGCAATCTCAAAACGTTCCATCACCTCACCGTCCTGATACAGGGCAACAGAACAGGCTTCGGTGGCCGTTTCAATGGCAAGCAGGCGCAGCATGATTACAGACTCAACGCATCGCTGGTGTGAAAAAATTTCACCACGTCATCGAGGTCACGGGTGCGTCCCATGTCCGGCAGACTGTTGAGGAACACCCGACCATAGCGTTTGCCGAGCAGGCGCGGGTCACAGATGACCAGCACACCACGATCATTGATATCACGGATCAAACGACCCACACCCTGCTTGAGCATAATCACGGCGTGTGGCAGTTGCTCGTCCATGAAGGGATTACCGCCGCGTTCCTTCATCGCATCGATACGCGCCTGCCAGACCGGATCACCGGGCGAGGCAAACGGCAGCTTGTCGATGATCACACAGGACAACGCCTCACCACGCACATCAACACCTTCCCAGAAACTGCTGGTCCCGAGCAGCACGGCATTACCCAGTTCACGGAAGCGTTCCAGCAGTTCATTACGTGGCGCATCGCCCTGTACCAGCAGCGGGAACTGACAATTGTCGCGCAAGCGTTCGCGGGCGATATTCATGGCACGGTAACTGGTAAAAAGCACAAAGGTACGGCCATGCGCCGCATCGATAATGGCTTCTGCCTCGTCGAGCATGCGGTTGGTGAAATTCGCATCAGACGGTTCTGGCATACCCTGGGGCACATAGAACAGCGCATTGTTGGCGTAGTCGAACGGGCTGTCGAGTTGCAGGGTATTGGCGTCTTCCAGCCCCAGCTTGCTGGCAAAGTGACTAAAGCTGTCATTGACCGACAGGGTTGCCGAAGTAAAGACCCAGCAATCCGGTAACGAGTGCCGCTTGCTGTTGAAATTCTCCGACACATCGAGTGGTGTGAGATTAATGCGGAAGGATTGCCGCCAGGTTTCAAACCAGTGGATATACTCAGCCGGTGGTTGTTCGGTGGTCTGCGCCAGCAAGGTCTGTACGCGCAAAGTACGCTGGTAACAGTTATCCAGTCCACGACTGCGCTCGGACAGGGGTTCCAGTTGCAGTGCCAGTTCGGCAAGTGCCGTTTTCAGTGCATCACGCGCCTCGGCCAGCGCCTCGTTGTCGGCCAGCCGTGACCAGGGCGCGCGCTGATCGCCCTGTCCCATGACCAGGCGGAAGTCACGGATGGCTTTTTCCAGTTCACGGGCGACATCCGGCAAACCGTCCAGTTCACCGGTTTCACCCACATACTCATTAATGCTGTCCTGTGCCAGCTCCAGCAGTTGCCGGCTGGACAGCGCCATCCCGAAAAAACGTGAAGCGGTTTCCGGCAACTGGTGTGCCTCATCAATAATGAAGGCTTCGGCACCCGGCAATAATTCACCAAACCCCTCTTCCTTGAGCGCCATATCCGCACACAACAGATGATGGTTGATGACAACCAGGTCGGCATTCTGTGCTTCGCGACGTGCCTTCATCACGTGGCAGTCAGAAAACCAGTCACAATCCGAGCCAAGACAGTTTTCTGTGGTAGACGTTACCCTGGGCCAGATGAAGGCGTCTTCAGGAATGTTGGACAGTTCGGCAACGTCACCACTGGCGGTGCGCCCGGACCAATCGAACACCTGCTCCAGCTGATTAGCCTGGCGACGGTCACTGAGGCGGCCTTCGCTACGTGTCATGTGCAGGCGTTGATGACAAAGATAATTGGCGCGTCCTTTTAACAATGCGGCCTTGAGCGGTACCCCCAGTGCCGAGCGCACTGTCGGCAGATCACGGTGAAACAATTGATCCTGCAAATGGCGGGTACCAGTGGAGATAATGACTTTCTTTCCGGATAACAGTGCCGGCACCAGGTAGGCAAAGGTTTTGCCGGTGCCTGTACCGGCTTCAACGATTAATGCCGATGCTCCGGTCAACGCCTGTTCCACGGCGGTAGCCATTTGTTGTTGCTGGGGACGTGCGGCGAACCCCTGCACTTCACCCGCAAGTAATCCGTCGCTACCTAAACAGGTGGCGGCCTGTGTGATGTCATCAGCCAGGGGGTCTGCGGTCATAATACGGATAGTCAGGTGTCGGAACGGTTATCCCGGACTTCGTCACCGAGCACGCCTTCATCGCGAGCCCACACCAGCCGGGAAATAATCCTGAAACGTGCAACAGTCATTGCGCCGCGTTTCTTGCGGTTACTGGATGCTGATTCATTCATGGCATCCTCGACTTCTTCACGAGCAGCCTCATAGATCTCAACAGCCTCATAATTTTCATCCATGATCACCAGTACAACACTGTCCCAGTCCTTGTCGAGCTTGAGCTGGCCGATACGCTGGCCGGATTTTTCTTCATCAAAAATGACCCGGCCCTTGATTTGAATGCGGTCACCTTCACGACGACCGCGACCGATGGCATCGTACCCCCCGGGACGTTCTTTGCATAACTCCAGGTCCAGCAGACGGGCGGCATCATGCTCGGCAATTTCACCGCTGACACCGGGCAGCGGTTTACCGGTGGTGCGCCGAAACTCCGCCGCCAGCCGGCGGGCCTCGGAAATCAGCTTGTCAACAGAGTAGACGCCCACTAGTTCATCTTTATCGTTATCAGTTGTGGATAGTGACGATTGTACACGGAACCCTCGTCAACGATGCGCTTCAGCGGCTTTGCGCTCAGCCTTCTGTGCGCCAATAGCGTCATCCTGCGCCCAGCGCGCGCGCGCCACCAGTGCCCAATTGCGTGCCAGCAAGGTTCTGTCTCCAGCCGATAGTGCATTTGACTTGAGCGCCAGCTGCTCTGCCTGGGCTGCCCGCCCCTGTTCCAGACGCACCACGGCCAATTGATACCACAGACGGGCATTGCGTGGGTCGATACGTAGCGCACGCTCCAGGGTGGCCGAAGCGGAATCTGTATCACCGAGTCGCCGATAGTGTTCCGCACGATCCAGCAGCGCAATCACAGCACCCCGACTGGCACGGTTTTCCGGTGGTGCCTCGATAACCGGTGCGGGAACTTCAGTGGACGGCAGTGTTTCAGTGGATTGTGAGCCACTTTCAATCACCGGGGGAAGCCGGGCCGGTGGGCGGGTACTACAGGCACTCAGCACCAGCACCAGCAGAAAAAATGTATGTTTCATTGCAACCATTCAGGCATCCACTTCGGCACACCCCGACCGGCACAGGGTGCGGACGGAGGCAAGCTGCCGGTTTCGACAAACGGTAATTGTACGGTATCCGTGCAACCCTTGCCGACCAGCCCGCCACTGCCCCGGTCCACGTCATGCCACACGATACCCTTCGGAACGGCCAGTTGATTGCGTACGGCGCCGATCTGCTCATACAGACCGGACCATACCCGCAAGGCGCCACTGGCACCGGTCAGGCCCATGGGCTGATTGTCGTCACGGCCCATCCAGATGACCGCCAGTCGTGCGCCGTCGTAACCGGCATACCAGCTGTCGCGCAAGTCGTTGGTGGTGCCCGTCTTGCCGGCCAGCCCCAGCCCGGCTGAGAAACGCGTATTGAGTGACCGTGCCGTACCTTCTTTCACCACGGCCTGCAAGGCATGGTTAATCAGAAAGGCCGACTGAGGATCGATCACCCGCGCCACTTCCAGGTCATAGCGTTGCAAGGGCTCACCTTCGGCATTGAGGATAGAACGGATAGCGCGCAGCGGGACATGAAACCCGCCACTGGCAAAGTTCAGGTACAGGCGTGTCACGTCCAGCGGGCTAAGATCGGTGGCCCCAAGGAACAGCGACGGATAAGGATTTAGCGGACTGCTCACTGACAGGCGACGCAGGGTGCGGATCACCGGCTTAACACCCAGATCCAGGCCAAGTCGTGCCGTCGCCACATTATAGGAGTGCGCAAGTGCCTGGTAGAGCATGACCTGACCATGAAACCGGTGATCATAATTATTGGGTTGCCATATACCGTTTGTCTGTTTGTATTCCAGTGGACCATCATCAAGCAATGTGGCAAGACTGTACTGTTGTGGCTGTTCCAGCGCAGTGAGATACACCGCCGGCTTGATCAGTGACCCGACATGGCGTTTTGCATCCAGCGCACGATTGAAGCCTGCGAAACCGGCTCGCCTGCCACCCGCCAATGCCAGCACCTCACCGTTTGCTGCATGTGTGACGAGACCGGCACCCTGCATTTCCGGGTGCTTCCCGAGCAAGGGTTTAATGCGCTGGTCAAGGCTCTTTTGCAAGGCCCACTGTACTTGCGGATCAAGTGTTGTGAATATCTTCAGGCCTTCACTGACCAGATCTTGCTCACGGTAGTCACGCCGTAACTGACGTCGCACCAGGTCAAGAAAACCCGGGAACTGTTTGCTGGTACCAGCCACGGCGCGCACCAGCCCAAGCGGTTCATTGCGTGATTTCTGATACTGCGCCTGTTTGATCAGACCCTGCTCGTACATCACCCGCAATACCAGGTCACGGCGCTGCTTCGCACGCTTTGGATGACGGCGCGGATCATAATAGGATGGCCCCTTGACCATACCCACCAGCAAGGCAATCTGCGCTGTGCTGAGTTCATCTACCGGGCGCTGAAACAGGAACCGGCTACCGAGTCCGAAACCGTGGATGGCACGCTGACCATCCTGTGCCAGGTATACCTCATTCAGGTAGGCTTCGAGAATTTCATCCTTGCTGTAGCGACGTTCCAGCAACAGCGCCGTCAGTGCCTCATTGATCTTGCGCCACAGGCTGCGTGTGTTGGTCAGGAAAAAGTTCTTGACCAGCTGCTGTGTCAGTGTGCTGCCGCCCTGCACCACTTTTCCGGAACGCACATTTATCCAGAAAGCCCGTGCGATAGCTCGTGGCGATACACCATGGTGCTGATAGAAACTGCGATCCTCAACAGCGATCAGTGCTTCGGTGAGCGTATCCGGCACATCACTGAGCTGTACCAGAATACGATCTTCCTGACGTGCTGTATGAACACTGCCGATTTCCAGGGGTTCCAGCCGTGCCAATGCTATTTCACGACCGTTCCGGTCATCCTGCAATTGTGTGACCTGCTGCGCCGAAAAGGTCACGCGAAGAGTTTGTGACCGTTCACGGCCATCCCAGAACGTAAAGGGTCGGGTGATCAACTGAAAACGATTGCCCTTTCGAACCACCTCCCCGGCACGTTGCGGGCGGCTGACGGAACGGTAGCCAAGTGCGCGCAGTTCGCTGGCGAACTGCGCCGGCCTCAGGGACAGTCCCGTATACAACTCCAGCGGTCGCGCATACACCCGCGCCGGCAATGACCAGCGTTTGCCCTCGAACTGACGATACACCTGGAAATCCAGCCAACCGACGTAGCCCACAAAAATGAGAAGCAGAATCAGGGAGATTTTAATCCAGGGGAAATGGAACCCCCTGGTTTTGCTGCGTTTACCCGGACGACGGCGGGTTTTGCGTTTTTTGGGTGGCATGCTGTGCAGTATACCTGCCCGGCATCGATTCAGGCAGCCCGGCCTCCGCGCAAGGTGACCGGGCGGTCAGGCGCTCTGCTCGCCGGTTGCCTCGCGATATTTTCCTTCCAGCGCGTGGTACTGCTTTTCCAGTTCCTCGATGGTGGCATCCTTGAATTCAACCAGTGCTTCCAGCTCCTGGACCTTGATTTCCAT
>VAPM010183094.1_pt1 | contig 13340 bp, 11 predicted proteins | sample 3395091 | NCBI WGS metagenome assembly VAPM01 (sample SAMN08290445, study PRJNA428436) | hydrothermal vent metagenome | isolation source: Deep-sea hydrothermal vent chimney 3 | place: Pacific Ocean: Juan De Fuca Ridge | reverse complement strand
TGCCGGAAAATGGCTCGCGGGTCGGGAACGCCGGCAGCGGAACGCGGAGCCGCCCTCCGAAGAGCCGAAAGACCCACTCCCCCGTCTCTCCACCGGATGGGGAAGGGCCGTTGTGCGCAGGGGCGGCGCCGACGAGGATATGCCGTCGGGACTTCCCGCGGCGGCGGATTCACCACCGGCGCGGCGACCGCTACGGTCGGCGCTCGCTCGACGAAGCCGCGGCGCCGGTGTCGATGCGCCCGAGCCCGAGGTTCTCCCAGATCGCCAGACTCGGGGCGGCCTGGTTCAGCGTATAGAAGTGCAGCCCGGGCGCACCGGCTTCCAGCAGGCGTCGGCACAGGTCCGTAACGACCTCGGTCCCGAACGCACGGATCGAGTCGCGATCGTCACCGAAGTCCTCGAGGCGTTTGCGGATCCAGCGCGGGATCTCGGCGCCGCAGGCGTCGGAGAAGCGCGCGAGCCGGCTGTGGTTGGTGATCGGCATGATACCGGGCACGATCGGCAGGTCGAGACCGAGCGCCTCGCACTCGTCCACGAAGCGGAGATAGGCATCGGCGTTGTAGAAGTACTGCGTGATCGCGCCGTCGGCACCGGCCTCGACCTTGCGTTGGAAATTCAGCAGATCCGCCCTGGCACCGCGCGCCTGGGGATGGACCTCGGGGTAGGCCGCCACCTCGATGAAGAAGTGGTCACCGGTCTCGGCGCGGATGAAGGCCACCAGGTCGGCGGCGTAGCGGAACTCGCTCGAGCCGCCGGTGCCGCTGCCCGAGGGCAGGTCGCCGCGCAGGGCGACGATGTGGCGTATGCCCTCGTCCCGGTATCGGTTCAGGATCGCGCGCACGCCCTCGCGGGTGGCCTCGATGCAGGAGAGGTGCGGCGCGGCCTCGATGCCGGACTCGCGCTGGATCTCGGCGACCGTCTCGAAGGTGCGCTCGCGGGTCGAGCCGCCCGCCCCGAAGGTGACCGAGAAGAAGCGCGGCCCGAGTGCGGCCAGGCGGGCGCGGACTCGACGCAGCTTCTCCACCCCCTCCGGCGTCTTCGGCGGAAAGAATTCGAAGCTGTATACCGGATTGTGCCGCTTCTGAGATTCCATGCGCACACGCCGCCCCGCGCCCCGGCGGCGCCGAAGCTCAGTAGCGATAGTAATCCGGCTTGTACGGTCCCTCCACCGGGACTCCGATATACCGGGCCTGTTCCGGGGTGAGCGTGGTGAGGTGCACGTCGATCTTCTTCAAGTGCAGCCGCGCCACCTTCTCGTCCAGATTCTTGGGCAGCACGTAGACCCGGTGTTCATACTTGCCGGGGTTGTTCCACAGTTCGATCTGCGCCAGCACCTGGTTGGTGAAGGAGTTGGACATGACGAAGCTCGGGTGCCCGGTGGCGCACCCCAGGTTCACGAGCCGGCCCTCGGCGAGCAGGATGATGCGCTTGCCGTCCGGGAAGATCACGTGGTCGACCTGCGGCTTGATGTTCTCCCACGGATACCGGCGCAACGCCGCAACCTCGATCTCCGAGTCGAAGTGGCCGATGTTGCACACGATGGCCTGGCCCTTCATGCGCTTCATGTGCTCGTGGGTGATCACGCTCATGTTGCCGGTGGCGGTGACGAAGATGTCGGCCACCGGGCAGGCCTCGTCCATGGTTACCACCCGGTAACCCTCCATGGCCGCCTGCAGCGCACAGATCGGATCGATCTCGGTGATCCAGACCGTGGCACCGAGCCCGCGCAGCGACTGCGCACAACCCTTGCCCACCTCGCCGAAGCCGAGCACCACGGCGATCTTGCCGGCGATCATCACGTCGGTGGCGCGCTTGATACCGTCGACCAGCGACTCGCGGCAACCGTAGAGGTTGTCGAACTTGGACTTGGTGACCGAATCGTTGACGTTGAAGGCCGCGGCCCTGAGCGTGCCCTCGCGCTGCATATCGTAGAGGCGATGCACGCCGGTGGTGGTCTCCTCGGACAGCCCGCGCACGTCCTTGAGCAGATCCGGGTATTTCTCGTGCATGACCAGGGTCAGGTCACCGCCGTCGTCGAGCAGCAGGTTGGGCCGCCAGCCGTCCGGGCCGAAGATGGTCTGATCGACGCACCACCAGTACTGCTCCTCGGTCTCGCCCTTCCACGCGAACACCGGCACGCCCGCCGCGGCGATCGCGGCGGCGGCGTGGTCCTGGGTGGAGAAGATGTTGCAGGAGGACCAGCGGACCTCGGCGCCGAGATCGACCAGCGCCTCGATCAGCACCGCGGTCTGGATGGTCATGTGCAGACAGCCGACGATGCGGGCGCCCTGAAGGGGCTTCTTGCCCCGGTATTCCTCGCGCAGGGCCATCAGGCCCGGCATCTCGGTCTCCGCGATGCGGATCTCCTTGCGGCCCCAGTCGGCCAGCCCGATATCGGCGACCTTGTAATCGGGGTCCAGGTTTTGAACCGGTTGACTGCTCATCATCATCAACTCCTCGACGGTTATCCGTACCGCGGCGGCTCAGCCGGCGGCCTTCACTGCAGCGGCATCGCGCAACAACTCGGCGCGATCGGTGGCCTCCCAGGGGAAGCCCGCATCCTCACGACCGAAGTGACCGTAGGCGGCGGTCGCGGCGTAGACCGGGCGCAACAGGTCGAGCATGCGAATCAGCCCGCCCGGGCGCAGATCGAAGTGCTCGCGGACCAGCCTCACCAAATGATCGTCGTCCACCTTGCCCGTGCCGAAGGTCTGCACGCTGATCGAGGTGGGCTCGGCCACGCCGATGGCGTAGGAGAGTTGGATCTCGCAACGCTCGGCAAGACCCGCGGCGACGATGTTCTTCGCCACGTACCGACAGGCGTAGGCCGCGGAGCGGTCCACCTTGGATGGATCCTTCCCGGAGAAGGCTCCGCCTCCGTGGCGCGCCATGCCGCCGTAGGTATCGACGATGATCTTGCGCCCGGTCAGCCCGCAGTCGCCGAGCGGCCCGCCGACCACGAAGCGTCCGGTGGGATTGATGTGCACCTTGGTCTCGCGCCGCAACCACTCCGGCGGCAGGACCGGGCGGATGATCTCTTCCATCACCGCCTCGTGCAGGGTCCGCTCGCCGATGTCCGGGGCGTGCTGGGTGGAGAGCACCACGGTATCGATGCCCACCGGCCGGTCCTTCTCGTAGCGCAGGGTCACCTGGCTCTTGGCGTCCGGACGCAACCAGGGCAGCACCCCGCTCTTGCGCACTTCGGCTTGGCGACGCACCAGACGATGCGCGTAGGTGATCGGCGCGGGCATCAGCACGTCGGTCTCGCTGGTCGCATAGCCGAACATCATGCCCTGATCCCCGGCGCCCTGGGCCTCGGCCGTGCCCCGGTCGACGCCCTGGGCGATGTCCGGGGACTGCTTGCCGATCCCGGAGAGCACCGCACAAGTGGCCGCGTCGAAGCCCATCTCCGAACTCGTGTAGCCGATGCGCGCGATGGTCTCACGGGCCAGCGCCTCGGCGTCGAAGGTCGCGGTGGTGGCGACCTCGCCGGCGAACAGCACCATTCCCGTCTTGATCAGGGTCTCGCACGCCACGTGCGCGTGGGGGTCCTGGGCCAGGATCGCATCCAGGATGGTATCCGAGAGTTGGTCCGCCATCTTGTCCGGGTGGCCCTCGGACACGGATTCGGAGGTAAAGAGATAGTTGTTCAATTTCAACTCCTTGGAACCGATATACTCATTCCGCCGGGGCCTTCTCCACTGAGACTGAGACCGCGCGCCGCACAAGCCCGCGACGCGCGCAGGCGACCCTAAGAGTCTGTCGGACTTGGGACGGTTCTACTACGGCGGGAGATCGGTCCATTCCTCCGATCGTTTCCGTTGGAATAGCGGCTCTATCCGCCTCGAACGATCGAAAAACGATTCCCGGTCCTCCGCCCGCCTCGCTACGGGCCCCTACGTCCGACCGGACCCTAGTGTACCGGCTTCGCGCGCATTGTCCACGATCCGCAGCATGCAATACTTGGCGGTCGCGGATACCGGGGAATTCGTGTTCGTGGACGACGCCGGGTGATCGAACCGGCGTGGCGCGCCTTCCGACCACGATCCGGCATCGTGAAGACGCGCCGTCGACGCCCCCGCCAAACTCATGATCCCGTGCTTGCGAACCCTATGAACCAAAAGGATAATCAGCCCGAATTTCTCTTGTCGCCCGTGGAGTTTTCCACCACGACCGCACGCCGAGCGAATTAACGGTTGCCCCCCGAGACCAAGTTGGGGAAAATGACGCGCCTGCGTACCCAGGGCTCCGGGAACATTCAGCGGCCTGGAAAACGGCCGAAACTCCTCGCACCCCCACCCGTCAGGCGAGCAGTCATTCGGCCCTCAGAAGACCACCGGGGCGATGCGCCGGGGCCGCGGTGCGCGTGTGCGCGCCGCAGACAACACGGGTTCGCCTTTCCGAATCTCCTGACGGCTTCGTCTTTAACGGGGACTTGAAGTTATGAAAATGAGCCAGCCTAAGCAGTCCGTGCTCTCGCGCCGAGAGCTTGCCAATGCGATCCGCGCCCTGAGCATGGATGCGGTCCAGAAGGCCAACTCCGGCCATCCGGGCATGCCCATGGGCATGGCGGATATCGCCGAGGTGCTGTGGAACGATTTCCTGCAGCACAACCCCGCCAACCCCAAGTGGTTCGACCGTGACCGTTTCGTCCTCTCCAACGGCCACGGCTCGATGCTCCACTACGCCCTGCTCCACCTGACGGGACACGACCTCGGCATCGAGGACCTCAAGCAGTTCCGGCAGTTGCACTCGCGCACGCCCGGGCATCCGGAATACGGCTACACACCGGGGATCGAGACCACCACCGGGCCGCTCGGCCAGGGCCTGGCCAACGCCGTGGGTATGGCGCTCGCCGAGCGCCTGCTGGCGGCGCGGTTCAACCGCGACGGCCATGAACTCGTCGACCATCACACCTATGTCTTCCTGGGCGACGGCTGCCTCATGGAAGGCGTCTCGCACGAGGCCTGCGCGCTCGCCGGCACCTGGGGCCTGGGCAAGCTCATCGGCTTCTACGACGACAACGGCATCTCCATCGACGGGCCCGTCGAGGGGTGGTTCACCGACGATACGCCCCGGCGCTTCGAGGCCTACCACTGGCACGTCATCCCCGGGGTGGACGGGCACGACCCGGAGGCGGTGAAGCAGGCGATCGTCGAGGCGCGCTCGGTCACCGACCGCCCGACGCTGATCTGCTGCAAGACCGTCATCGGATACGGATCTCCCAACCTGTGCGGCAGCCACGACGTTCACGGCCAGGCGCTGGGCGAGAAAGAGGTCGCGGCCACGCGTGAGCACCTGGGCTGGAAATACGGACCGTTCGAGATCCCGGACGAGATCTACGCCGCCTGGGACGCCCGCGAGAAGGGCCGGCAACTCGAGCAGGCGTGGAACGCGAAGCTCGCGGCCTACCGCGAGGCCCACCCGCAACTCGCCGCCGAGTTCGAACGCCGCGTGTCGGGCAAGCTGCCGGAGGATTGGGGGCGCACCGTCGACGCCTTCATCGAAAAGGTCGCCGCCGAGGGCAAGGACATGGCCACCCGCAAGGCCTCGCAGGCGGTCATCGAAGGCTTGGCGCCCGCCCTACCCGAACTGCTCGGCGGCTCCGCCGACCTGACCGGCTCCAACAACACCAACTGGTCCGGTTCCAAGACGATCACCAAGGACGATCTGCAGGGCAACTACCTGCACTACGGCGTGCGCGAGTTCGGAATGACCGCGATCATGAACGGCCTCGCCCTGCATAGCGGGTTCATTCCCTACAGCGGGACCTTCCTGGTGTTCTCCGACTACGCGCGTAACGCCCTGCGCATGGCGGCGCTGATGAAGGTGCGTAACCTGCTCGTCTACACACACGACTCGATCGGCCTCGGGGAGGACGGCCCCACCCACCAGCCGGTCGAGCACGTGGCGGCCCTGCGCCTGATCCCCAACATGAACGTCTGGCGCCCGTGCGACGTGGTCGAATCCGCAGTCGCCTGGCAGGCGGCCATCGAGCGCGACGACGGGCCGAGCTGCCTGATCTTCACCCGTCAGACCACCGCCTTCCAGAAGCGCGATGCCGGCGTCATCGGCAATGTCCGGCGCGGCGGTTACGTGCTATCCGACTGCGAGGGCAAGCCGCAGGCAATCCTCATCGCCACCGGCTCCGAGGTCGGGCTTGTAATGGACGCGGCGCGCACGCTCGCCGGAAAGGGCCTTCGCATACGGGTCGTGTCCATGCCCTGCTGCGAGGTGTTCGACGCGCAGGACGAGGGCTACCGCGAGTCGGTGCTGCCGGGCGACGTGCGCGCGCGCGTGGCCGTGGAGGCCGGCCTCAGCGGCTACTGGCAGAAGTACGTGTGCCCGGCGGGGAGGGTCATCGGCATCGACCGCTTCGGCGAATCGGCCCCGGGCGGTGTGCTGATGAAGGAGTTCGGGTTCACCGCCGAGCACGTGACCGACGTCGTCGAGGAGATTCTGTAGCAGACGGGTCGTCGCGCGGGCGTACGCGCGGCAGGGCCCCGCGGAACCCTGGCAAGGGGGGAGGCGGGACCCGCCGAATTCGCGCCCCGCGGGGCGCAATCCGCCTTTATCACTCAAAATAGACGGAGACAGGGAAATGGCGATCAAAGTGGCTATCAACGGCTACGGCCGGATCGGACGCAACGTGCTTCGCGCCCTCTATGAGGCCGGGCGGACCGATGAGATCCGGATCATGGCGATCAACGACCTGGGCGACGCCAACACCAATGCGCATCTCACCCGCTATGACACGGTGCACGGCAAGTTCCCGGGCACGGTGTCCGTCGAGGGCGAATACTTGAACGTCAACGGCGACAAGATCCAGGTGCTCGCCGAGCGCGACCCGACCCGGCTGCCGTGGGGCAAGCTCGGCGTGGACGTGGTCCTGGAGTGCACCGGCCTGTTCACCAGCAAGGAGAAGGCCGGAGCGCACATCCAGGCCGGAGCCAAGAAGGTGATCATATCCGCCCCGGGCGGAAAGGACGTGGACGCGACCATCGTCTATGGCGTCAACCACGACATCCTGAAGGCGTCCCACACGGTGATCTCCAACGCCTCGTGCACCACCAACTGCCTGGCACCGCTGATCAAGCCGCTGCACCGCTCCATCGGCCTGGTGCGCGGTCTTATGACCACCATCCACTCCTACACCAACGACCAGGTCCTCACCGACGTCTACCATAAGGACCTGCGCCGCGCGCGCTCGGCGACCATGTCGCAGATCCCGACCAAGACCGGCGCCGCCGCCGCGGTCGGCCTAGTGCTGCCGGAGCTGAACGGCAAGCTCGACGGCTTCGCGATCCGCGTGCCGACGATCAACGTCTCGGTGGTGGACCTGACCTTCGAAGCGGCGCGCGAGACCTCCAAGGAGGAGATCGATGCGATCATGAAGGAAGCGGCCGAGGGCGAACTCAAGGGCGTCCTCGCCTACAACGACGAGCCGCTGGTCTCCATCGACTTCAACCACAGCTCCGTATCCTCCACGTATGACGCCTCGCTCACCAAAGTGAACGACGGCAAGCTGGTGAAGGTACTGGCCTGGTACGACAACGAATGGGGGTTCTCCAACCGCATGCTGGACACCACCATCGTCCTCATGGAGGCCAAGTAGTCCGGAGGCGGGCACCCGGTGCACCGGGTGCCCGCCCATTACGCCCCGTACCCGCCGAACACGATCGGGACACGCCTGCCGGAGCGTCCCATCGATCGAGAGGCATTGGATGAGGCCCGGGTTTCATCCAATCCCTCTTTCTTATTCCGACCCTTTCGAACTCGGGAGATCCCCATGTCCGTGATCAAAATGGCCGACCTCGATCTCGCGGGCAAGCGTGTCTTGATCCGTGAGGACCTCAATGTACCGCTCAAGGACGGCAAAGTAGCCGACGACACCCGCATCCGTGCGAGCCTTCCGACCATCCGGCAGGCGCGCGACGCCGGCGCGCGGGTGATACTGATGTCCCACCTGGGCCGACCCGAAGAAGGCGTCTACGACGAAAAGGCGTCGCTGGCGCCGGTGGCCGAACACCTGAGCGGACTGCTGGGCGCACCCGTACGCGTGGTCCGGGACTACCTCGACGGTGTGGAGGTCGATGAGGGCGAGGTCGTCCTGCTCGAGAACGTGCGCTTCAACAAGGGCGAGAAGAAGAATGACGACTCGCTCGCCCGCCGGCTCGCCGCGCTATGCGACATCTTCGTCATGGACGCCTTCGGCACCGCACACCGCGCGCAGGCCTCGACCCACGGGGTGGCGAAATACGCGCCGGTGGCCTGCGCGGGACCGCTGCTCGCCGCCGAACTCGAGGCCCTGGGCAAGGCGCTCGGCGACCCGGCGCGACCGATGGTGGCGATCGTCGGGGGATCCAAGGTCTCCACCAAGCTCACCGTGCTCGAGTCGCTCTTGCGCAAGGTCGACCGGCTGATCGTCGGCGGCGGCATCGCCAATACCTTCATCGCCGCGGCGGGCTACAATATCGGCAAATCCCTGTACGAAGCCGACTTGGTCGACAAGGCCAAGCGCCTGACCGAGCAGGCCGCCGCGCGCGGCGCGGAGATCCCGGTGCCGGAGGACGTGGTGGTCGGCAAGGAGTTCGGGGAGAGCGCCAAGGCGACGCTCAAGCCCGTGTCCGAGGTGGCCGACGACGAGATGATCTTCGACGTCGGGCCGCAAACCTCGGCGCACTTCGCCGAGATCCTCGCGACGGCCGGCACCATCGTCTGGAACGGCCCGGTCGGGGTGTTCGAGTTCGACCAGTTCGGCGAGGGCACCCGGCATCTGGCGATGGCGATCGCCGAGAGCGGGGCGTTCTCCATCGCCGGCGGCGGCGACACGCTCGCGGCGATCGCCAAATACGGTATCGCCGACCGCGTCTCGTATATCTCGACCGGCGGCGGCGCCTTCCTGGAGTTCCTGGAGGGGAAGAAGCTGCCCGCCGTGGAAATCCTGGAAGCGCGCGCCAAGGGCTGAAGGGCGCGCACCGACTCCTCACCAACACCGTTCCGGCCCCCGCCGCGGGGACCGGGAACCAGGAAAACAACCTAATCATGCTCAGACGCACCAAGATCGTCGCAACCCTCGGCCCCGCCACCGACGGCCCCGGCGTACTCGACGCCGTGATCCAGGCGGGCGTGGACGTCGTACGCCTCAACTTCTCCCACGGGACGCACGAAGAGCACCTGCGTCGCGCCGAGGAGGCCCGCAACCACGCGCGCGCCCACGGCCGCCACCTCGGAGTCATCGCCGATCTGCAGGGCCCCAAGATCCGTATCGAACGGTTCAAAGACAAGAAGGTGATACTCCAGGAAGGCGGTCGATTCATCCTGGACACCCACCTCGGCCCCGACGAGGGGACCGAAGAGGCGGTCGGCATCACCTATAAGCCCCTCCCGGGCGACGTGAGGCGCGGCGACACCCTGCTGCTGGACGACGGACGACTCGCCCTGTGGGTGGAAGACGTCTCCGAGGGGCGCATCATCTGCCGGGTGGTGGTGGGCGGCGAACTCTCCAACAGCAAAGGCATCAATCGCCAGGGCGGAGGACTGTCGGCCACCGCGCTCACCGAGAAGGACCGTGCCGACATCAAGGCCGCCGCGCAGATGAAAGCGGACTATCTGGCCGTGTCCTTCCCGCGCAACGCCGAGGACATCGAGGAGGCACGGCGGCTGCTGCGCGCCGCCGGCGGGCACGGCGCCATCATCGCCAAGATCGAACGTGCCGAGGCGGTGGAATCGCTGGACGGCATCCTGCAGGCCACCGACGCGGTGATGATCGCGCGCGGCGACCTCGGCGTGGAGATCGGCGACGCGGAACTCACCGCGGTGCAGAAACTCATCATTCGCCGGGCGCGGGCGATGAGCCGCGTGGTGATCACGGCGACCCAGATGATGCAGTCCATGGTCGAGAGCCAGATCCCGACGCGCGCCGAGGTCTTCGACGTGGCCAACGCCGTGCTCGACGGCACCGACGCGGTAATGCTCTCCGCCGAGACCGCCACCGGGAAATATCCGGCCAAGGCGGTAGCGGCCATGGATCGTGTCTGCCGCGGCGCGGAGCGTCACCGCATCAGCACCCCCATCGCCGATCCACGCACCGAGGGCCAGTCCAGCCGTATCGACGAGGCCATCGCCATGGCCGCCATGTACACGGCCAACCACTTGGCGGTACGCGCGATCGCGGCACTGACCGAGTCCGGTGCCACCAGCCTGTGGATGTCGCGCGTGAGTTCGGGTATCCCCATCTACGCGCTGACCCGGCACGTGGAGACGCGGCGCAAGTTGACCCTGTACCGCGGGGTCTACCCCATCACCTTCGACGTCACCACCAAGGACCACGCCCTGGTCAATCGCGAAATCATCGACGAGTTGATGCGCCGCGGGGCGGTGCGCGGGGACGGAGACCTGGTGATCATCACCAAGGGGGATCTGACGGGAGTGAGCGGCGGGACCAACGCCATGAAGATCGTGCGTGCCGGCGACATGGTGCTACCGGAGGATTGACGCATCGGGGGCCGGTATCCGACTCCACGCCCTTAACAAAACGGGAATTTTTCCGGCCGGGGCCGGCGCGGTGACCCCGCGCAATGCCTAAATCCGGGGTCACCTTTCGGGAGGGGGCTTTGGGAGTGCACGTGCATTCCTGCTAGAATACGCGCCTCAGCCTTCGACCCCACCCCCCTTCCATACAAAAAACCATGCCCACGGGAGAGAGATCGCCATGGCTTTGATCACGCTGAGACAGTTGCTGGACCACGCCGCCGAGTACGGTTACGGCGTGCCCGCCTTCAACGTCAACAATATGGAGCAGATCCACGCCATCATGGAGGCCGCCGACGAAACCGACAGCCCGGTGATCGTCCAGGCGTCGGCCGGCGCCCGCAAGTACGCCAAGCCCCATTTCCTGCGCCACCTGATCCTCGCCGCCTCCGAGCAGTGGCCGCATATCCCCATCGTCATGCACCAGGACCACGGCGCCTCGCCGTGGGTCTGCCAGCGATCCATCCAACTTGGGTTCACCTCCGTCATGATGGACGGCTCGCTCCTGGATGATATGAAGACCCCGGCCACCTACGAATACAACGCCGACGTCACGCGGCGCACGGTGGAGATGTCCCACGCCTGCGGCGTATCCGTGGAGGGCGAGTTGGGCTGCCTGGGATCTCTGGAGACCGGCATGGCGGGCGAAGAGGACGGCTCCGGCGCCGAAGGGAAACTCTCGCACGACCAGTTGCTCACCGATCCCGAACAGGCCGCCGATTTCGTCAAGCAGACCGGCGTCGACGCGCTCGCCATCGCCATCGGCACCAGCCACGGCGCCTACAAATTCACCCGCCCGCCGACCGGCGACATCCTGGCCATCGGCCGGGTCAAGGAGATCCACGCGCGCATCCCGGACACGCACTTGGTGATGCACGGCTCCTCGTCCGTCCCCCAGGACTGGCTCAAGATGATCAACACCTACGGCGGTGACATGGGCGAGACTTATGGAGTCCCCGTCGAAGAGATCCAGGAGGGCATCCGGCACGGGGTGCGCAAGGTCAACATCGACACCGACCTGCGCATGTCCTCCACCGGCGCGGTGCGCAAATTCCTGGCCGAGAACAAGAAGGAGTTCGACCCGCGCAAGTGGCTGACCGCCGCCACCAAGGGCATGAAGGCGATCTGCAAGGCCCGCTACGAGGCCTTCGGCACCGCCGGCAACGCGTCCAAGATCAAGGTCGCGAGCCTCGACGACATGGTCCTGCTCTACGAGAGCGGCAAGCTGGATCCGCGGATCAACTGAACACCCGCCCATCCGTATAGTCGTCGCGGCAAAGGGCGCGGGGACCCGAACACAGCGGCCGGGCGGGGCGATGCACGAACCGCGCAATAGATCGGCCCGGTGGGGGCTTGGACGCGCGATTGCTCGTCCGCCCCGGCCGGGGGCGGACGAGCCCCGGCATCCGAGATGCACTCACGAGCGAAAGGAATCGCGATGTACACAGCCGCACAGCCCCCCGTCGCCCGCCGGCGGCTCGCCCGCCGCGTGCGCCTGCTGCGCATCGCCTACGGTTGGTCCCAGGAGGTGCTGGCCGAACTGAGCGGTCTGCACCGCACCTACATCGGGGCCGTGGAACGCGCCGAGCGCAACATCAGCCTGGACAACATCGAAAAAATCGCTCGCGCCCTGGACATCCCCATCCCGGCGCTGCTCGACGACGCCGAGCCGGCGGCACTTCGTGACCTTGCGCCCCGGTACATTGAGGAGCGCGACACCGCCTATCATTTCCAGGCGGCCCTGTAGCGGGGCTCGCCCCGCCAACGCCGTCACACATCCCCACACCGCCGGTACGCGGTTCCACCTGCCCGGTCGGGTAAGCCCGACCCTACGCGCAACGGTGGCAACGGCCCGTTGCCACTTATTTACGCCATATTGATACGTTTTTCCCGTCGACAGCGAGCCCGATTCTCCATGCAATACAGGGCATGGAGGATCGCGCCCGAACCCGCCTTGCCCGACGCATCCGGTTCCTGCGCCGCTGCCGCGGCTGGTCCCAGGAGGTGCTCGCGGAATTGAGCGGCCTGCACCGCAGCTACATCGGCTCCGTGGAGCGCGCCGAGCGCAATATCAGCCTGGACAACATCGAACGCATCGCGCACGCGCTGGGGGTCCCGATCCGCGACCTGCTGGCGGAACCGGAGGGCACGCCACCCGCGGAGTGCGGTCCGTGAAACCGGTGCCGCCGTGCCCTCCGGGCGCCGGGGTACGTCGCTGGCCAAGGCAGGCATTGGATGCCATGGCGGAGACGGTCGCGGCGCAGTCCGGTGGGCGGGTGATGGACTGGGGAGTCGTACCCCACTCGCAGGCCGCAGATCCGGCCGGCCACACGCTGCTGTACGTCACCGTGAGTACCCACCAGAGTTCGCGCCCCGTGATCACCACGGTGACCGCCAGCCTGGCAGGCAACTTGGTCCCCGGCCCCGGATGGCACAACGAGACGGAAGCGCCGCCGCTCGCCGCCGTCCGCCGGCACAGCTTCGAATACCTGTTCTGGCACTGCCACAGCGCCGATCCCGAACCGCTGCTCGAATACCTGCGCTGCTGCGGCGTCCTCGTCCTCGACCGCTGAACCCGTTCCCCGGATTGCGCTTCGCTGCATACGGGCTACATCTTGCAACGATTCCATCGACGGGAATTCAAACGCCTGTGAGGCGCTGCTGCGCCTCACGGTACTTCTCGGCGGTACGGCGGATCACCTCCGGGGGCAGGGACGGACCCGGCGCCGTCTTGTCCCAGTCGAGGGTCTCCAGATAGTCACGCACATACTGTTTGTCGAAGCTCGGCGGACTGATCCCGGGTCGAT
>VAPM010398715.1_pt1 | contig 13343 bp, 10 predicted proteins | sample 3395091 | NCBI WGS metagenome assembly VAPM01 (sample SAMN08290445, study PRJNA428436) | hydrothermal vent metagenome | isolation source: Deep-sea hydrothermal vent chimney 3 | place: Pacific Ocean: Juan De Fuca Ridge | reverse complement strand
TTGGCATTGAAGGAAATATTAACGCTGTAATTTTAACTGGGTTCATTCTTATCTTCCTCATGATTTTTAAACTCTTATCCGCTATTGAAAAATTGGAACAAAATATTTCTGAGCTTACTCGCAAAGATTCTCTAAAAGAAATAAGCAATAAGAAATGAAGATTTCTATTATTACTCCGTCATACAATCAAGCAAAATTTATTGAACGAACAATCTTAAGTGTTCTTAGTCAGAACCATCCCAATTTGGAATATATTGTTATAGACGGTGGGTCAACTGATGGCACAATTGAAATTTTAAAAAAATATTCCGACAAAATAATTTGGAAATCTGAAAAAGATAACGGGCAATCAGATGCTATTAACAAAGGATTTAAGATTGCAACTGGAGATATTATCGCCTATCTTAATTCAGATGATACTTATGAATCAGAAACACTTAGAAAAGTTACTGATTTTTTTCAAAAAAATCTAACTAAAAAATGGGTTTATGGAAAATGTAAAATTATCAATGAAAAAGATCAAGAAATTCGTAAACCAATTACTTGGTATAAAAATTTATTGCTTAAAAATTATTCCTACAAAAAATTACTGACCGAGAATTTCATTTCTCAACCAGCTACCTTTTGGAAAAAAGAAATACTTAATGAAATTGGTAATTTTAATACAACAGAAAATTTCTGCATGGACTATGAATTTTGGCTCAGAATAGGGCAAAAATATCCAGCCGGAATAATTAATAGTTATCTAGCAAATTTCCGCTACTACATTAATTCAAAATCTGGTAGCGTGAATAAAAAACAATTTCAAGATGAACTCCGATTAGCCAAAAAATATGGCACCGCCTATCCCCTATCAATTTTTTTACATCAAATTAACTATTATAAAATAACTGGGATTTATAAAATTTTAAATATGTTTAATAAAATTTATTCAAAAATAGAGACTATGCTAAGATTACTATATAGAAAATTTATGTTTTTAATAAAAACCATTACAGGCAATGAAATTTATTTTCCTATCCAAAGCAGAAATATAAATAAAAAATATCTTGGGTCTCAAAAGTATGGCGGTTGGTTTATTTGTCCAGATAAGATTAACAAAAATAGTATTATATATTCTTTTGGCGTAGGAGAGGATGTTTCTTTTGATTTAGATATAATTAGAAAGTTTAATTGCAATGTTTTCGCTTTTGATCCTACGCCAAAATCAATAACCTGGCTAAAAAAACAAACTCTACCAAAAAAATTTTCATACTTTAAATATGGAATAGGAGCAACGGATGGGTTTATTCAACTTTTCCCACCAATAAATCCAAATCATATTTCCCATAGTATCTTTCAAAAGGATTCGCAGAATTCTATCAAAGCAAAAATCGCAAAACTTAAAACTATTATGCACAATTTAGGACACAATAGAATTTCCATATTAAAAATGGACATTGAAGGCTCAGAATATGATGTCATAAATGATATATTAAAAAGTAACTTGGAAATAGATCAAATACTCGTAGAGTTTCACCACAGATTTTCTCAGATTTCTCCTCAGAGAACAAAAAGAGCTATAAAAAAATTAAACAAAGCGGGCTATAAAATATTCTCCATATCTTCCTCTCGAGAAGAATACTCGTTTATAAAATTAAAATGAAAATTCTCCAAGTCATACCCTATTTCGTCCCAGCCTACAGCTATGGTGGACCAATCAAGGTTTGCTTAGACATTTCTCAGGAATTAACCAAACGTGGACACGACATAACAGTAACGACCACTGATACGCTAGACAGTAAGAATAGAATAGCAACGCTGAAAGAAGAAATAAATGGCATAAAGGTAATCCGTTTTAAGAATGTCAGCAATTGGCTGGCAAAAAATTATAATGGGTATTTGCCGATTGGTTTTTATAGTTGGGCAAAAAACAATATTAAAAATTTTGATGCGATCCATTGTCATGATTTTTTCACTCTGCAAAATATCGTTGTCTCACACTTTTGCAAAAAATATAAAGTTCCATTTATTGTGCAACCCCATGGTACCCTCTCTCCCGTCCGCCAAAAAGCAAGATTTAAAACAATTAAAAAAATATTTTTAAAATTATTCCTAGATGTTTTGCAAAATTCAAAAAATATTATAGCTCTCACTGAAAACGAAAAAACTGAAATAATTTCCATTGACAATAAATTAGAAAACAAAATAGCAATTATTCCTAATGGAATAAAACTAGAAGAATTTAAAAATATAGGAAAAATTGATTTACATGAAAAATATAACCTCCCAAAAGAGAATAAAATTATTGGCTATATTGGCCGGATTCAATATATCAAAGGAATAGATATAGCACTTGAGATTCTTGCTAAATTAAAAAATGAAATAAGTCTTACATATTTAATCATCGGTCCGGATGAAGGCGAAAAAACAAAACTAGAAGATAAAATTGAAAAACTGAAATTGAAAAAAAATGTTCTTTTTACTGGAATATTAGAAGGAAAAGAAAAGCTCGAGACAATAAAATCTTGCGACCTTTTTCTTTTTACTTCCAGAAATGAAGGTCTTCCAATGACTGTTTTGGAAATTGCTGCTTTAGGAGTGCCCCAAATTATTTCTCGAGAATGCCATGTGCCAGAAATTGAAAAATATGGCGGCGGTTTTGAATTTAATCTAACCGAAGAAAATAAAATAACAGAAAAAATATTATCGCTATTAAACGATCCGGTTTTGCATCAAAAATTTTCAAGAAATGCGAATAATGTAGTTAGAAATTATTTTGATTTAAAAATTACACTCAAAAAAGTTGAAAATATCTATAAACTATAGCTATATGAAAAAAATAATAGTTTTACATAATATTATAAGCCCAATTAGAATCTTTCTATTTAACGAATTAGATAAATACTACAAGAAAAAAGAGATTAAATTTAAAGTTATTTTTTTAAGTGTCAGTGATAAAAATCGTAACTGGAAAATTAATTATAAAATGAATTTTAGCTATGAAATATTAGATAATTTTTCTATTAGAATCGCTGGAAAAGATCTTAATACTTTTTTTATCAACCCTGGCATTTATAAAAAAATCCAACAAGAAAATCCTGATCGCATTATTTCTTTCGGCTGGGATAATTGGGCTGCTTATATAGCCGCTTACTGGTGTAAAAAAAATAAAAAAGTTTTTACTCTTTGGTCTGGTAGCACAAAATTCGAAAAAAGTTGGCGTAGAACAGTTTTCAATCCTTTAGTTAAATACATTATTCGAAATTCAAATAATTTTATTGCCTATGGAACTCGAGCTAAAGAATATTTAATTTCTCTCGGTGCTAATCCAAAAAAAATTCAAATATTCTACAATGCAGTTAACATTGATTATTTCAAAAATAAATCGGAAAATTTTTCCGAAGAAAAAAAGAGACTCCTCAAACAGAAACTAAAAATTAAAACTTCTAAGATAATCTTATTTAGCGGACAAATTATTGAGAGAAAAGGAATTTTTGAGCTCTTGGAAGGATTTCAGGGTTATCAAAAAACAAACGCTGATATCTCCCTACTTATTCTTGGCAAAGGGCAAGAAAAAGAAAGAATTAAAGAAATAATTAAAGAACAGAATATCCAAAATGTTTTTTTTACTGATTTTATTCAGTACGATGAACTTTATAAATACTATTCAATTTCAGATTTATTAATAACGCCCTCACGCGAAGAAGTTTGGGGTTTAGTTATCAATGAAGCTCTAGCCTGCGGTTTGCCAGTCATAACCACTATAGTTGCAGGCGCTGGTGCTGATTTAGTTGAAGAAGGAAAAAATGGATACATAATAAAACCAAATAACCCAAAAGAAATTACTTTAGCCATTGGAAAAGTTTTTGAAAATAAACTTTATATTAGAAATAATTCCAAAGAAATTCTCAAAAAAACAGACATTCCAAATATGATTAACAAGATAAGTATTATATTTTTATGAAATTTTCTATCATCACCTGCACATATAACAGCGAAGAATACTTACAACAAAATATCAACTCGGTCAAGAATCAGACTTTTCGTGATTTTGAGCATGTCTTTATTGACGGATTTTCAACTGACGGCACAGTTAAAATGATTAAAAAATATCGCCAAGAATTTCCAGATAAAGTAAAGTTTTTTCAGTTTCCAGCTAAAGGCATTGGTAATGCAATGAACAAAGGTATTAATAAGTCTTTAGGAAAATATATTATCCATCTTCATTCAGATGATAGTTTCTTTGATAATAACGTGCTGGAGAATGTATCTAATTTTATCACAAAAAAAAATAATCCCGATTGGATTTATGGCAAAGCCAAATTCATAAATATCAACACAAAAAACTTTCGGATAATACCCCATCGCAAAATCTATCAAAAAACTTATTTTTGGCTGTTACTCCTAACCAACTATATCCCTCATCAAACCGTTTTCTTAAAAAAATCTGTATTCGAAAAATATGGTTTGTTTAATCAAAAATATAAAAATTCAATGGATTATGAGCTTTGGATTAGGCTCACTAGCAAAAAGATTAACGCACTTTTTATTGATTTAGTAATTTGCAACTTTTCAGTTAGAAAAAATTCACAAAGCTCAATTGGAAAATACAACAACGAGCATATTGACATATATAATACATACATAAAGAATTACTTCATTTTAAAATTTTTAATTTTTCTATATATACTCAATCAGAAAAGAAGTCTATTCCATTAACTTTCTTGCACAAATTTACATCTTGATTGGAATAAATATTACTCCATTTATCGCTACAATCTGATTTTGTTATTAGATAATCCACCCCAACATACCTTGTTTTTGTTAATTTAAAGTAATCATTATATATATATAATTCCGAAAAATTTGTCGTTATTATTGTATTTTTTGGCAATATTTTTTTAGCATAAAAATATACATCATATATAGCATTATTATTAACTGTTGCCTCTAATTTTAATTTACGATCTAAAAATAAGTCACTGATAGTTTTATCTAATGGAACCTTACCAATATTTGTAATAAAAAATGGTACTCCTATGAAAAATAAAATACAGGTAGTTAAGAATATATAAAATGCTATTTGCTTTTTCTTAAATGAATTTACTATCAATGATAATATTATTACTATTAAAAATAGAAACATGGAAAAATAGAAAAAAGAAATTTTATCTTTATAAAATAAAATATTCTTATAGATTGGAATTGTTACAAATAACATTTTTAAAGCTACTTCATTAATTAAATTTTTAAAAATAATCAGAATCAATACTATAAAGCTTAATGAGATTAACATTTTATATTTATATTTATTTAAATAACTAAAAATTCCTTTTGCAAAATCATAGAAATACACAGATACAATAACTAAACTCATTAATAGAACTAGTTCTGCATATTTAGTACTCCCCCATAAAACAATAGCTAATGGACTTTTATCTATATTAAACGGGTCCATAAATAAGAAAAAATAAACAATTATAAAGGCTACAATTAATTTTCCTACCCGACTAAATACTATTTTTTTAAAATTATTTACAACTATTATTAAAAAAAACCAAAAGTAAAAACCAAAAACACCTATCTTGGTCAATATTTGCAATTTTCCTTTAAGATATATACCCCAACCATTATTCACTTGGTATAAGCCAAGATTACTTTCCTTAATAGTCTTTATTTCTTTATTACTTGAAATAATATGCCTAACACCTTCTCTTCCTTTTGAGAAAAGGCTGTCTATTTTTATACTGGCTAGATTATCTTCATAAGATTGTTTTAATTCTTTGACTGGAAATATTTTCAGAATAAAGTTGCTAATTTTAGCTGAGACAAAAGGAAACACACCTTTAAAATTAAGTATAAATTCAAATGCTCCAAAAAATAGATACAGAGAAAAAACAACGAGAGATTGTTTTAACCTTTCCCAGAAGCTGAGGCTAGAAAATATTAGAAGTAAAAAAAGTAGAATCAATCCAATTATAATACCATGGAGGTTAACAAAAGAGTTAATCCCTAGAATAATACCTAGTAAAATTTCTAGATAAGCATTTCTTTTTTTATGGTTAATAAGTTGATATACAAAATAAATTCCCAGTAAAGTAAAAAAATAAATAATTGATTCTTTACTACTAAAAATCATTGTTCTAGTCAATGCCCAAGAAAAAGTAAAAAATAACATTCCAAAAAAAATAGCAAGTTTCTTATTTTTTTTGAGTTTGTCTGCTAATGTATAAACCAAAACTATAAAAATTAAATAAAGTAATAAGTAATAATAATAAGCTAAAAATTTATACATAAAGTAACTTCTACTATTTCCATCAATCATAAAAGTTAAAGCTACGAAATATGGAATAGCTGGCCTAATCATTGGATTAAACCTGTATTCATTATTACTAGCAATAATTACCGCCGCTCTTTTTTCCCATTGAATATTTTTATAAGTATAAATAGCTTTACTTTGATTTATATACCGTGCTCCATCTCCATCAACAATAGGGTAAACCAGTGCTTGAAAAGTAAAAATGATTAGCATAAAAATAATTGGAAAATAAATCAAAAAATTTCTAAAAGAAATAATCCTTTTTGTAAAAAAATATAACTTTCTATAAGCTATCTTTAATTTATTTACATTTTTGAAAAACAAGATCAATAAAATTATCCAAAAAGAACCAATTATTAGGGTATAAAACAAGCTACTTTTCTCTGGAAATAATAGTATTAGATAACGAAAAATTAACGCACTAGACAAAGGAGCCACTCCATAAGAAAAAATAAATTGAATATAATATTTTAACTTAAAATATTTGTTAAAATTAAACAACAAAAGCAAGATTACGTTTGCTGGAAGTAAAAAAATAAAAAAAATACTGATTAAATTCATGTATATTATGACTATTTATAGTAAGACCTTACTTTTAGAGCAAACTTATAAATTATTTTAAACAATTTGATACAATACTTTGTAGCCATATTTAATTCAACAGCTGATTCGTATTCTGAATGTAAAAATTCAATTATTGCCAGTTTATCTTTTCTCCATTTTTTAAATCCGTAATTACAATATTCTCTTGCATTTTTACCCATATCTGCAAAATTATCAAAATTAATTTTTTTTATCCGTTTTGAATTTATAATATATCCATTATTATTATGCTTTACATATTCGTTCATAGTAGGATTATCAAACACAACCACAGCCATTCCCATAGACATAGCTTCGATAAAACTCATGCCAATACCCTCAAATTTTCTTGGTGATATAAATATATTACTATTTTCTAATAAATTTAAATAGTCCTGTTTTTGAATTGTGCCTCTTATCACCTTAATATTATATTTTTTTATATCTTTTATTGTTGGTTCTATAGGTTCATAGCCAGGATCTGAATCTAATTTTAAAATAAATCTATCAATCTGCTGATTCCCAATAATTTTTTTTACATCATTAAAAGAAAATGTTGTACGTTGCCAAAAAAGAATTCTTCTCTTTTGGCTTTTTTTCGCTTCATTGAATTCCTTTGGATTAAAAAAATACCGTACGTTCAAAACATCCATCTTAAAATTCTTCAATTTATTCGTCAATGTTTCACTAAAAGAAATTATTTTAATTTGTAATGACGACAGCTCTTTCCAAAAACTCCAACTACTACCAACAATCCCGTCATACATAGGAACCCAAATTATCTTACTTTTGATCTCTTGGAGCTCTTTTATAGATGGTAGCGATTGAAAAAATAAAACATATTCAAAATTTTGGGAATTAATGTTAGCTATATTTATTTTTTTTCCACTTTTCCATGATTCATCCCAAATATTAATTATTTCAAATTCCTTTTTTAAAATATCCCTTAAGAAATAAGTTGATTTTGTTTTTTTATGAAATGAATGATCAATATACGCTAATTTTGATTTCATAATATTTTTATTAATGCTTTTTTAAAATCATTAGAAAATATTTTAATTGTAAAATTATTTTTTGCATAATCATAAGACTTTTTAGACTCATTTTCTATCCATTTAGCTTCTTTTTTTGTACTTTTTAACATTTCATTTTTAATTATTTCATGACTATTTTTCTTCAAAATTATACCTATATCATTTTCTCCTATTCCTGTTTCCTTGCTAATTATTGGGATTAAACCAGCATGCATACATGTAGCTACTGAACTACTCATACCTTCACTACAAGATGGCATTACTACAAATCCGCATGTGTTCATCAACTTTTTAAAGCTCTCTGAGTGAGGATTAATAAATCCTTTAAAAAAAATATTAGGTAAATTGAAAAGTTCTTTTGAATAGAGGCTCATAAAAGATTTTTCTTTTTTAATATTTCCTGCAATAAATAAATTAATATTTGGAGTTTCTTTAAAAATATCCAAAAGAATATCTAAGCCTTTGTGCACTGCACCGCTACTTCCAAACCATAAAAAATTTTTCTTTGCTAAATTCCAATTTTTATTATTTATAATAGACTGAAAAGGAAAATATGAATATGCAGAAACTCTAATACATTCAATTTGATTGCATCTATTTCTATATGTCTCTTTAGTTTGTCTATTTCCGATACAAATTACTGCATCAGCCATTAAAGATGAATCGTGAGGTTTTACATATCTAACCGAAGAAAGCTCCGATTTTTTTCGATAGTTTAAACTTTCTATTCGTTTTTGTTCAGCTTTATTTTGAAAATAAAAATGTGATCCAGTTGCATAATATATTGATTTTTGAGGATTAAACTTTTTTATTAACTTTATAAAGTTTGGCTCTAACCCAAATACAATACTATATTCTTTTTTTAAAAATTTAATTTTTTTAATATTAGTACTATAATTTATAATATCTACATTATATTCTAATTCATTAAAGATTCTAGCAATTTCTAATACCTCTTGCGTATTGCTATGTCCAGATAAACCCTTAAAAAATGGATATGTTATATATGATATTAAGACATTTTTAGAAAAATTACTTTTATATAAGTTACCTATATAAATTCTTTTTGGATTAATAATATCTAAAATACTCGTTATTATTATTTTTATCATTGCCATATAAATTATTTATGAACAATTGCTATTATAGCTTGTGTCAATATTTTTGGACTAAAATGTCCACTAGCACCTCTAATTTTACGAATCCACCAAAAATAAATTGGCATAGTAAAGTATTTAACTAAGCTATCTTTAAAATTTCTAACAATAAACTTCTCTGGATAAATATTTACTTTTTTAAATTTAGCTACTTTTAATAATTGATAAAGAGATTTCTCAGTAAACGACTGTACATGAGTCAAGTCATCATATCTACCAATAGAAAAATGAGGTGATTGAGCATTGGGAACTTTTATGATAACTCTACCATTAATTTTTAAACTTAAATAAACATTTTGCATAAAAGAAACTAGTTCATTTTTAGGAATATGTTCTATAACATCATTAAGCATTATAAAATCAAATTTTTCTTTATTATTTTTAAGATATGCCTCGGTATTATCGACTAGAATGCAATTAAAACCAAGTTTTTTAATGTGTTCATATACTCCACTGGAAATATCGACACTATTAATATTTTTAAATCCCATTTTTTTCCACAAAATCAATACTTCTCCTTGCCCTGGTCCTATGTCTAAATAAGTAGCATTTTTACCTTTGAAAAATTTTGAGAAGTTATATTTTATCCATTCTATCTTTACATTAGAAATACCACCCATTTGACCAATAGGAGCTGTATTTAAATAATTATTCACTAATTCGTTTTTATTTATTTTATTCAAATTATTAATTTTTTATTATCCTTATATATTCTAATTAAATTAAATGCATTTAAAAATAATTTAATATTTATTCTTGTTCTTTTCCAAATGACAAGACCAGCAAAAGAAACCATATAAGAAATTACAGTAGCCCATGCTGCTCCAATTATCCCATATTTAGGAATTAACCACAAATTAAGTATTATATTAATTATCCCGCCCATAATATTTTTCAGAAGAGATATTTTCGCTATATTTTCAGCAACTAAAAATTTTTCTCCTACCACACCAGAAAATACCAAAATAGATGACCATATATAAATAGATAAGACGCTAGATGATTGAACATACTTTATTCCAAACAATATATTGACTATATCTTTTGAAAATAAACTTATTGGTAAAATAATTATAATCGATAACCAAACCATGATATCATAAAGAGATTGCCACCTATTTTTATATATATCTATACTCTTTTTTTTCGCATAAATTATTGCTGGAAATACAGAAGTTGTTATTATTATTGGTATAAAAAACCATACTTCACTCAATGAAACAGCAGCAGAATAAATTCCAAGCGATTTATTACCAAGCATATTACCAATCATAACTTGATCAATTTTCATATACACAGTAACTGCTATACTTGATAACATTAATGGCCAACTATCTGATAAGATTTTTTTTCCAATAGGAACGCTTATTTTTAGAATAGTAAGATTTCCTTTCTTTTTAATATATATATAAATAAATCCAATGAGAGTTACTACAGATTCTAATAAAATAACCCAGGCAAAAGCAATTAAAGAAGCTCTTTCTAAAATTAAAACTACTTTTATTGCTCCAATGATAATACTGATTGAACTTTTTACATATACCGTATATTTTGAGATCACTTTAGATTGAAACCAAAAATCAAAGATATCCGATACCTTAAAAATGAAACCTAAGGCAATAATAAAAGCTAACCAAAAAATTAAACTATTACCAGGTTTTACAAAAAAAATAACAACCCATGAGCTAATAAATGCTAAAAATCCAGCCGTTAGCTTAAGAAAGAATAGTGTCCCAAAGAGTTCATCTTCTCTATTTTTATTTTTTACGAATTCACGAACAGCAATTCCATTTATTCCCATCGATGCAATAAAACCAAACAATGAAACAAATGCTACTGCATAGCTCAGCATTCCGTATCGCTCTGGACCCAAATACCGAATAACCCAGATTCCTACAAAAAAAGCTATCACTAGCTGAATTGCTTTATCAAGAAATAGCCAATTAAGATTGGCTAATATTTTTTTAAGCTCTGGATTTTTATCAATCTTATTCCAGATAATCTCTGGAATAAAAATTTTTATATACTTTTCCATAAAAAAAATCAGATGGCCTACTCTTTCCAATCCTTAATTATTATCCCTTTCTCTTTTCCATATTTTTTCACTACTAATTTCTGCCCTTCACGCCAATCAAACTCACGAATAATGTCAGCTGACAAAGTAATAAAATATGATGTTCCACAAATTATAATTTGCTACTTTACTGACAACCTTTTTAAATCTGCTTCCATCATCATTTTAACCAACTCATTAAATTTAACTTTTGGCTCCCACGCTAAAACTTCCCTTGCCTTATCATTCTTTCCGTGTAGCGAAAACAATTCGGCTGGTCTTCTAAACCGAGGGTCTAGTTTTACATATTTCTCCCAATTATCAATACCAGCATATTTAAAAGCGATGTCTAAAAAATCTCTGACTGAATGAGTCTCTCCCGTAGAAATAATATAGTTGTCTGGTTTTTCTTGCTGTAGCATAAGCCACATCGCTTCTACGTAATCTCCGGCAAACCCCCAATCTCGCTTGCTATCAAGATTTCCAAGATATATTTCTTTAGACAGTCCTAATTTTATCCTAGCTACGCCATCTGTTATTTTCCTTGTAACAAATTCCATTCCTCTAATGGGAGATTCATGATTAAAAAGAATCCCATTAGCACAATACATTCCATAGCTTTCCTTGAAATTAATCACTATCCAATAGGCATAGAGCTTGGCAATGGCATATGGACTTCTTGGATAAAAGGGAGTTTCTTCTGTTTGCAACCCCTCGATATGACTATTTCCAAACATCTCGCTAGTTGATGCCTGATAAAATTTTGTTGTCGGAGAAAAATATTTAATTGCGTTAAGTAAATAAAGAACTCCAAGTGCATTTATTTCAGTCGTGACTTTCGATTGATCCCATGATACGCCCACGAAAGATTGCGCAGCTAAATTATATACCTCATCTGGATGGATAGCTTTTATAATGTTAATTATTGATGCCTCATCTGTCATATCTCCTGATATAAAATTTATTTTATCCGTAATCCCAAGATAATCAGTGTTACTAAAATTTGGATTGGCATAGCGCCTTATAAGTCCATAAACTTCATAGTCCTTCCCTAATAGTAATTTGGCAAGATACGGACCATCTTGACCTAAAATTCCTGTAATGAGCGCTTTTTTCTTCATAGTTTATATATTATTAAGAATTTACTTTTTTATTTAAAATTATACCTACTAATTCGAAACTTCACTTGTCTTTTTTACATTATTTATTCTAACACCTATAGCATTTCGATTCAAATAAAAGGACTTCTAGCAGTCTTGTCTCAATATTTTTTTGACATCATCATAAACTTTGACTTTTTACCATCCCTGTATCCATACCAAAAACCGAAAAAATTACCACCATTCAGGAAATAGCAATGGCTATAGTGTATTCATTAAATTCTCCAGAGCCCAAAATTCTTTCTGCCAATACTTGTGCTAAAAACATTGATTTTTCTTTAAATAGAGCAACCATTATTTTATTCTTTCCAATCCTTAATTATTATCCTTTTCTCTTTTCCATATTTTTTCACTGTTTTTTCTTTTTCGCTAAAACTTTTTTCTTGACTAGTACTATAATTTTTAGTTTATCACTAACTACAGAATTAGCTCTGTAATTTCATTTTAACACTCATCCATCAAAATCTATCACACCGATTTGAGAACAATTTTGGAAATTTATTCTTTGGTTAAAACTTACTTATTCTTATAATAAATTACGTATCTACCAGAGCTTTTCTCAGTAAAATCACTCTTCAGCAAACCAATATCTGAAAAATTCTTCAAGAAAGTTTTTTCCATTCTGGGAAATAACACAATTGTATCAATTATACTCTCATTCTTAATATTCTCATATCTATTTTTTCCATAAATTTTTCCAAACCCTTTTATTAAATTTCTACCAAAAACAGAATAGGAAGATAGTTTTTTTCTAAATAGCGGGTATATAAAAAGATTTTTCCTACTTAACTCATTTTTTAAGTAATAGTTTATTGAATCTGACCATTCATAATACATTATTGGATCACCAACAATAAGTATATTGTCCGTTGGGGATGTTTTTATCTTAATAATATTAAAGACGCCATTGATAGCTTTTCCTCTCTGAGTAAACTCTTGAGCATTTTTGAAATCGCTTCTTAAATTACCGAGAAGAAAGAATAAACTTACAAAAACTATTCCACTCCAAATAATAAGTGTCTTTTTTCTCATCTGTTTGAGCAAATAAACGAAAAT
>VAPM010374313.1_pt1 | contig 13343 bp, 20 predicted proteins | sample 3395091 | NCBI WGS metagenome assembly VAPM01 (sample SAMN08290445, study PRJNA428436) | hydrothermal vent metagenome | isolation source: Deep-sea hydrothermal vent chimney 3 | place: Pacific Ocean: Juan De Fuca Ridge | reverse complement strand
GTAATTTGAATATTGATTTGTTGGAGTCCTTCAAACAAATAGGCATAGCCTTCGCGGTTTAAGCGTGCTTTTAATGATGTTTCAAAAAGTTCCTGTAGCGGCTTTAAGAGTGAGCCATCAAAATTTACTTTGTAGGCATTCAGGTCGGGTTCAAGTTGTTGTAGGTGTTTCATGCTAAATTTTATACTGCCAGTCGTTCGTTATATATTTTGAGCAGGGTAGTATAACGAAATGCAGCAGGATCATAAATTAGCAAGGGGAGAATAAAAGGTAAGGCAATTCCAGATTAAGTAATAGCCAGAATTGCCGAACACGGTTGAATTTAAAAAGTGGCTACCCCCAGGGCACCTTTGTTTCTGTGAGTTCACCATCGGCAATGCCACTGGCTTTGAGGCTATTCTTTGATGCCTGTACAACAATATAAAATAAATCTTCGCTGCCGGTATTACACCATGAGCGATCGGCTTCGGGCTGCACGCTTACAACCGAGCCTTCTTCTACATCAAAACGCTCACCGTCAATAATCATTTCGCCTTTGCCGCTAATAAAAATGTAGGTTTCTTCGTTATCATTGTGGCGGTGGAAAAAGGGCATGCCCATACCGGGCGCATCTTTGTTAATCGATACCTCCATGGAAGTCAGACCCAACTTGTCACCCAGAAATAATTTTCCGGGAATGTTGATGGGCGTTCCCTCGGGTGAAAAGACATACTTGTCCATCTCGCTTAGTTTGCCGAAATTTTGTTTTTGATAGTGGCTCATGGTTATTTCTCCTTGTTGATTAAGTCTGGGCGTTTTACGTCAGTGCCCGGTATGGTCTACAATGAAATATAGAACGTTCGTTCCATAATGGAATGATCATTCCATTTTTGGGATTGTAAGTCAAACTTTTGGACAAACCAGGATAAATACTTTATAACTAATTGAAAATATTAAACTTAATTACTCTAATGAGTAAGAAATAGAGTGCACATCGTGGCATAATGAAATAAATGGCAGGGCGAGAAAAACAATTTGATCAGGATTTGGCGCTAAACAAAGCGCTCGATGTTTTCTGGGTGAAAGGATTTGAAGCCACTTCAATGCAGGAGCTGGTGGATGCAATGGGCGTCAATCGTGCCAGTATGTACCAAACCTATGGTAATAAAAGTGAATTATTCACTGCCGCAATCAACCAGTATATGGATCACAGTCTGGGTTTTATAAGGGATATGCTGGAGGCCGGCGGTTCCCCGCTTGGCAATATTAAGCAGTTATTTATTCGGCTGGTTGAGCAAAGTCTGGGCACCAATATGAGTGGCTGCTTTATTAACAACACCGCAGCAGAGTTGGGACCGCATGACCCGTTAATGGCAGGGAAAGTTCGTTATTTCTGGGAGCAGTTTGAAGGCTTGTTTAACGATACACTACAGCGTGCCATTGCCCATGCCGAGCTGAGCCAAAATACCAATACAAAAAAATGGGCAGCATTGCTTAACAGTACCCTGCAAGGCCTGATTATTAAAACCAAAGCCGGCATTGCTAAAGATAAACTGCTGGGTGATATTGATCTTTTATTCAGCTTAATTAAGTAAGCCGTATTATGCTGAAAGAAGTGAATGGTTACTTTCTGGATAAGTGACAATACAAAGCAATAATAGTTATCTTATCCATTCAAAGCGTTATACTCAGTAAAGATTAAAATAAGGAGTTTATTATGTTTGAGTTAGGGTTTGGAGCATTTGTCTTATTCGCGCTGTTTTTCTCGTTTGTATTATTATTCATGGGTGTTCAGTCCATTCCTCAGGGAATGGAGTATACCGTTGAACGTTTTGGTCGCTACACACGTACGCTGCATCCAGGTTTAAACTGGATTACACCGGTTTTTGACAAAATTGGTGCCAAGCTGAATATGATGGAACGAGTAATGGATGTACCGTCGCAAGAAGTTATTACAAAAGACAATGCCATGGTACGCGTGGATGGCGTGGTGTTCTATCAGGTTCTTGATGCAGCAAAAGCGGCCTATGAAGTGAACCAGCTTGAGCTTGCCATTTTAAATTTAACCATGACCAATGTAAGAACGGTGATGGGTTCAATGGATTTGGATGAGTTGTTATCCAAGCGTGACAAAATCAATGCGCAATTATTAAATGTCGTGGATGATGCCACCACTCCGTGGGGTGTTAAAGTAACCCGTATCGAAATTAAAGACATCAGCCCGCCACGAGACCTGGTCGATTCAATGGCACGGCAAATGAAAGCCGAGCGTGAAAAGCGTGCACTAATTTTAGAAGCAGAAGGTGAACGCCAATCGGAAATTCTAAAAGCTGAGGGTGAAAAACGAGGGGCAATACTACAGGCTGAAGGTCGTAAAGAAGCAGCATTTTTAGATGCAGAAGCCCGTGAACGTGAGGCAGAAGCCGAAGCGCGTGCAACCCATGTGGTCTCCAAAGCCATCGAGCAGGGTGACTTAAATGCACTTAATTATTTTGTTGCCAATAATTATGTTGAGGCGCTAAAAGAAATTGCTTCTGCGCCAAACGAAAAACTGGTGCTGATGCCATTAGAGGCTGGCAGTATTATTGGTGCTATCGGTGGCATTGCTGAACTTACTAAAGCCGTTAAAAAATAGGTTGGTCAAATGACTGAATTACTCGAAAATTTAACCAACTGGCACTGGTTTATTCTTGCCGTTATTCTATTTGTACTGGAAGTGTTTGCACCCGGTGCAGTATTTATGTGGATAGCCATTGCCGCTGCCATTATGGGTTTAATTTTAAGCTTGTTTACTGGTATTACATGGGAATACCAGTTGTTTTTGTTTGGAATATTAAGTGTTGCTAGCCTGTTTGTATGGCGAAAAGTTGCAGGTAAACATACGACGGAGACAGATCAACCTCAACTAAATCGCAGAGGTATACAATATGTTGGGCGAACCTTTACTTTAGAAGAACCCATTGTTAATCGACGAGGAAAGATTCGTGTGGATGACACAACATGGAAAATTGAAGGCGAGGATTGTGATGTGGGTGAAACCGTTAAAGTAATTAAAGTCGATGGTGTTGTTCTGGTGGTAGAGAAAGATTCTGAGACTTAAGTGTACTCGATAGCAGATTTGTTATGTGCAAAGAGAATAAATCATGAGTCAGGACTTAAAATCTATAATACAAAATTATAAAGAAGATAAAGAAACTGTTTATAATAATTGGTTTGTTAATAATGACGAAAGGCTAAAAGCCTTTCGTTCGATTAGACGAGGCGTGTTTGAAGTAATTGAAGATATAAAAAAAGGCTGTTTCGGTAATGATTTTAAAGGCTCATCTCTGGAATTTGTATTAAATTGTATTACCGAACAAAAACAGGTATTTAAGGGGGCGTCACACCCTTTTTACTGGAAGCCAAAATTAAGAATTCCCGATATTTATGAAAATGAAGAAAACAAAATTGCTTTTGGGCAGTTTCTTGAAAAGTGTATTAACGCTACAAAAGAAGAGCAGATAATCAGAGAAATTATTCTGCTCGACCAGCGAAAAATCAAAGGGCTGGGGCCAGCCGTTGCAAGTATTCTTTATTTTTTACACCCCACTATTATTCCTCCCTGTAATACGGCCATCGTGAACGGCTTTAATTTGTTATTTAAAGACAAAGTTAAGCTTGGATCATGGTCTGAATACCTCCGTATGAGAGAAGTCATTATAGACAAGAACAGTGGCTTAAAATCCGAGCTTTCAACTGATTTAGGTGCTTTTGCCGGTCTTTTATTTGATATTGGTGAAAGAAAGCTACTGATAAGCAGCGAACATCTTAGTGATGAAGAACGAACAAAAATTGAAAAGAAAATTCAAAAAAGGCATAAGGAAGTGGTTAGTGAAATGGAAGAAGAAGATCTGCATACAGAAATGCAGCATCATATTCTGACAATCGGTGACTCAATAGGGTATGACGTTATTGCCGCCGCAAACGACAGATCGCGATGCCATAATGGCAGTAGTTTGTCTTTTATCAGTATGGATAAATTTCCGGATCTGGATGTAGATAAAGACACTTATAAAACCATTACGCTTATTGATGCTGTATGGTTTGACAAAAACACAAATAGCATTACATGTGCTTTTGAAGTGGAAAAAAGTACATCAATATATTCCGGAATATTAAGGCTTAATGATTTGTATTATTCATTCCCGGATAATCCACCCTCTTTATATCTTATTATTCCTGACAAACGGGAAAAAGAAGTGATATTGCAGTTACAAAGGCCATCTATAAAAAACAGTGATATTGAAATACACTATATAATGTTCTCTGATTTAAAAAATAATTGTGAGGCAATTTGTAAATTTGGAGAAGACAAGGAAATTCTTAAAAAAATATCCAGAGTTGTGAATTAAGAATAGACCATAATTCACTAAAATAACGGGTAATACAAATGGAATCATCAAGGTTCTTTCTAGTTGTTGCAGATCTTGTTTTACTGCTGCATGTGTTTCTTGTTGCTTTTGTGGTACTTGGTTTTATATTGATATTCGTTGGCAAATTTCGCCATTGGCATTGGGTTCGAAATCGCTGGTTTCGCATACTGCATTTACTGGTGGTTGCGGTGGTTGTTGCTCAGTCATGGTTTGGTATTATTTGCCCACTTACTACAATCGAAATGGAGCTACGTGCGCGGGCAGGCGATGCTGTTTATACCGGCTCTTTTATATCGCACTGGCTGGAAACTATTTTGTACTATCAGGCACCTGCCTGGGTATTTGCTGTTTGTTATACCGTATTTGGTATTGTGGTTATTGGTAGCTGGTTTTGGGTGCGGCCACGACCTTTCACTAAATAATTAATCAATTCCCTGTTGCTTGCAGCGAAGCCCATAGACAGGCTGTTATAACCTGCTTTTATACTGCGTATCGTGTTATATTTACAACACGAAGCCAGACTCTCTCTGGTAGTATTTAATATAATAAAGAGATAACGAAAATGCCTGAAGATATCCCTAAAGCAGTAATGGTGTTGATCTGGTTGCTAAGTGGCACAATCATATTTGGCTGGTTGTTAATGGAATATGGCGTTATGCCCCCGTTTATTTTTGCCCTGGTATTTTTTGGTTTGCCTGTTTTAATATACCAGAAAGTAATAAAGAAAAGTTCCTGATAACCTGACCAGGTTACCCATGAAAAGTAAATCGTAATGCTGATTAGCTCCAACCAGTAAACTTATGATTTCAAAAACAAAACAAAAAATCGGTATTGCACTTATTGTTGTGCTTGCTTTTTTTGTGGCAGCCGTGCTCTGGTTACAAAATCCGATTGCGCAAGATATTAGTTATCACCTGTTTAAAGATAATAGAACAGTATTTGATACTCCAAATTTCTGGAATGTATTATCGAATGCACTATTTTTATTCGTTGGTCTTCTCGGCTTATATAGAATTCTAATTGCGAAAACATTGAATATTATAGAAGAGGCTAAATCTTCTTATACTTTGTTATTTATCGGTATAACACTGGTTGCCTTTGGTTCAGGCTATTACCATCTCTGGCCAGATAATCAAACACTGGTTTGGGACAGGCTGCCGATGGTCATCGCCTTTATGGCACTGTTTTCGATTATTATTAGCGAATTTATTTCTGTTCGTATCGGTAAGCTGCTGCTTGTGCCACTTGTATTGCTGGGCATGGTATCGGTTATCTACTGGCATTTTAGTGAATTAAATAGCACCGGTGATTTACGGTTTTATGCCTTTGTACAGTTTTTTCCGATGCTTGCTATCCCCATCATTCTTGTTTGTTTTCATTCTCAATATAACAACACCTATGCGTACTGGCTTTTGCTTATAGCTTATATTACAGCAAAAATATTTGAACACTTTGATGGAGAAATTTATAATATACTGGGATTCATTAGTGGCCATTCCCTTAAGCATATTACAGCGGCATTAGGGTTATATATTCTGTTAGTTTTCTACACAAGGCGAAACGCCGGGTAACTGGAACAAGGCGGGTAAGATGGGCGATTCATCTATTCTAATCTGGGGAGTCTTATTTGGTGCCATCGGGCTTGGTTTTTTTACTTATGGCCGCAAGCAAAAAGCAGTTGTTCCTTTATTAACGGGTATTGCTTTGTTTATCTTCCCATATTTTATGCCAAATATTTATGCCCTTCTTGTTGTGGGGGTACTACTGGTTGCAATACCGTATTTTGTAAGGCTCTGAATTCAGGGATAGAAAATTTTTAAAGGATTTAAACAGGGTATTTAATATTTCAGGTTATGTTACCCTGAACCTCATTATGCAGCCCATCGTTTCAATATCAAATTTGTCCAAAACATATGCAAGTGGCCACCATGCTCTTAAAGATGTGAGCCTGGATATTATGCAAGGAGAAATTTTGGCATTGCTCGGTCCCAATGGTGCAGGCAAAACCACACTTATCTCTGCTATTTGTGGCATTGTTAACCCTACTTCAGGTTCGGTGCGTGTGGATGGCTATGACATTATTAGTCAATACCGCAAAACACGCAGCATGATTGGTCTTGTGCCACAGGAATTAACACTGGGTGCATTTGATACCGTCTGGAACACCTTGTGCTTTAGTCGGGGCTTATTTGGAAAAAAACCGGATCCAGCCTATTTAGAGCAGTTGTTAAAAGATTTGTCACTCTGGGAAAAGAAAGACAGTGCACTTATGACCTTGTCAGGTGGAATGAAGCGGCGGGTATTAATTGGTAAAGCACTATCACATCAGCCGTCTGTTCTTTTTCTGGATGAGCCAACCGCCGGTGTGGATGTGAACTTGCGTAAAGATATGTGGAATATCGTGCGGCATTTACGTGAAACAGGTGTCACCATTATTTTAACCACCCACTATATCGAAGAAGCAGAAGAAATTGCTGATCGGGTCGGGGTTATTAATAATGGTGAATTATTACTGGTCGATGACAAAGATGCCTTAATGCACAAGCTGGGTAAACGCCAGCTTATAATCGAGCTGGAACAACCGGTAACAGAAGTTCCGGCAATACTTGCTGCGTGGAAACTGGATTTATCTACCGATGGTTATTTCCTTACCTATACTTACGATCCGTTAAAAGCACAAACGGGTATTGCCGAATTATTACAGGCGTTGAGTACAACCAGGCTGTTATTGAAAGATGTGAATACCTCACAAAGTTCTCTGGAAGAAATTTTTATAAGCCTGGTTAATACAAAATAATGAATATACACGCTATTAGGGTTATATATAAATACGAAATGTTGCGTGCATGGGAAACCATACTGCAAAGTTTTATCTCGCCTGTTATTTCAACAGCTTTGTATTTTGTGGTGTTTGGTGCGGCCATTGGTTCCCGAATACAAACAGTAGACGGTGTTCCCTATGGTGTTTTTATTGTGCCGGGATTAATGATGCTGGCATTATTAACCCAGAGTATAACCAATGCATCCTTTGGTATTTTCTTCCCAAAATTTACTGGTACTATTTACGAAGTCATGTCTGCACCTATTTCTTTTGTTGAAATTTTACTCGGTTATGTGGGTGCAGCAGCAACCAAGTCATTTATTATTGGCTTGATTATTCTGGCAACAGCAGGTTTTTTTGTGCCACTTGAAATTGCACATCCATTCTGGATGTTAAGTTTTTTAATTTTAACCTGTATTTCTTTCAGCCTGTTTGGTTTTATTATTGGCTTATGGGCAGATAATTTTGAAAAACTTCAGATAATACCAATGTTAGTGATTACCCCACTGGTTTTTCTTGGTGGTAGTTTTTATACTATCGACATGCTGCCACCAGTATGGCAAACCGTCACGCTCTTTAACCCGGTCGTTTATTTAATCAGTGGTTTTCGCTGGAGTTTCTTTGAAGTATCCGATGTAAGCGTTGAGTTAAGCTTGTTTATGGTGCTGGTTTTTCTGGTTAGCTGTTTAATAACGGTTTGGTGGATGTTTAAGAGTGGTTATCGTATAAAACAGTAATACGTGAAATATTATAAAAAATAAGAGGACTATATCTAATTAACTTCAGTCTCCTATAAGGAAGCAGATTGCTACACAGTTTTTTCACAACCCCCTTCTTTTATAACTCTTATTGTTGATGCGGGGTTCTTTATTAATTCTTCCTTTGTCCGAATGGGGCGCTCTACTAAGTTTCCACCACAATTTGGGCATTTATTTTTTAATATGTTTTCTGCACAAGCCTTGCAAAAGGTACATTCAAACGTACATATTACGGCCTCTTTAGATGAAGGTGGCAGATCTTTATTGCAACATTCACAGTTAGGTTTTAGTTCTAACATTCAGCACTCCTTTTTATTTACACATAATGCCACATTTCACATGCTAATTATTTCCGTAGTAAATATATCAATGTACCCAGGTTCATTGTTAAAAGCACAGCCCAGGCGACAACGCTGTAAATACCTTTGCTAATCGCTATTGCACTTATAAATGTAGCGACCATCATAGCCGTATAGATTAGATAAGTAATTATTTTATTTTTAGGTTCCATGGCATTCTATTTTATTTAGTTATATAAACATAATTTCTGTACCGCGAGCAGTGTAGAATATTTAAATTAAAGGATATTGTTGAATCACGCTATATTCAACACGGTTGTCTTTTAATAACGATTCAACCAATACAAATTCTTTTACCTGCCATTTGATTGGTTCAAACACTTCCAGTTTATCTGGCTTACTTGTTTTACGTATTAAGCTAATATGTGGATTGTAATCCCGGTTATCTGGATAGTAATCGCATTTAGTAAATTCCCGAGCTAATTTTTTATACAGTTCTTCGAGAGAGGATGTTTTTTCTTTTAAGCCCATCCATATGATTTCAGGCTTTTGGAAATAACCATAATGGTCAAGAATGATGGTAAATTTATTTACACGGACTTTTTCAGCCTGTTGATCCAGGCATTGCATCTTTGTTTCTGAAGTATTGCCAATAAAATGTAATGTCAGATGTAAATTGGAAGGCTGCATTATGCGACCGTTACTTAAGTGAGCAGATAACTTATTAAATGTTGTTGCAATTGCCTGCCGCGTATCATCGTCTGGCCACAGTGCAAAGAATATTCGCCGGGTTTTAGTTTTATTCAAATGTGTTTCCCGCCTGAAACAGTAATATTACTTATTCGCGATTAAGTGTATAAAATAAAATGATTATAACGATAGCAATGATATTCCAATAACGTTCCCGTTTTTTAATTTCTTTCCAGTAAGCTTCAAGTTTTGGATCATTCAGTTCTTTATATTTTCCAGATGAAAAATATTTTTGCATCGGTGACCTGGTCAATGTTTTATATGATTTTATATAAAAATAACCACCAAACTCTATGTACTTCTTTGTGTATTCTTTAGCAAAATATTCTTCGAGCTCTTGCTGGATAGCGCGTAACTTCATACTCTTTAAACCCTGTTATCAAAAAACAGGAGTCACAACACAGGTTTCTTTAATATTAGCGACTACTGTGCCCTGGCCCGTTTTTTCAGTTTTTGAATGCAAAACAAGCACCGCTTTAAATTGCTCAGTACAGCTATCTGTTATCATTTTCTCTTCTCGACCATAAATCGATCAGCTCTGATATTTCAGGCTGCTTTTCATATTGCGGGGTAGTTTTATCCAGTGTAATCCATGGTTGAGCACTGCGAACCCATAAATGAGCGACTGGCTTAAACCACGATGTGTCATCAAAAGTCCCCGGTTTTAAAGCGACAATACCTGGATACTCATCTGCCGAAAACCAGAAGGGTGTGCCGCATTGAGGGCAATGATGTTTCTGTACTTTTGTACCATTAACATCAATGTCTATTATCGAAACCTCACCTCTAACAACCTTAATATCATTATCATTGACGATCATAGACAGCCCAAATGCCGAGCCTGATGCTGTTTGGCAATCGGTACAATGGCAGGCATAGCATGTAAGAGGGTTGCCATTAAATTCGTATTGTACTGATTTACATTCGCAGCTACCTGGATACATTTTATTCTCCGTTTTTTTATGTCTGGCTCCTTATCAGGGGCGTGATAAAGCTAAATGATTCATATTTGTCACTGACCCCTTTTACCCTAGCTCTTTCTGTAGAGTACGTAATTTCAAATTATTTAATTAACCTGCTTTAAGTATGTATGAATGGCTTTGGTTAAGTATCTGCACATATTACTGCTATTCTGTTAATTCATCATTCCCGTGTATAAATGTCAGGCCACATTTAATACGTGTTGTATTTCCTGATGTATACGCTGAACACATTGCTTTCCTTCATTTATTGCTTCATGTGCACGATAAAACTCCAGCAAGCCAATATGTGATAGCTTAGGGGAAAGTAAAATATCTGGAGGGTCGCCTGCCATCCTGCTTCTTGTGATCCTGTCCTGTGTAATATTAACCGAGCTAGCGATGGCTTCAAACAGGCTCGGTGGTTTGTCTTCAACCTTTGTTGTTGAAAATAATGATGCTGTATATTCTGTGGCTAAATCAGTAATTTTCCCAACAATACCGGCATCCTGTTTTATGATAGTTTTTGGTTTTTGAAAATGTTTGCCAATAATATCACCATTTAAATTGACGGCAATAACAACATCTGCACCTAATGCACGGCAAACTGAAACTGGAACGGGATTAACCAGACCACCATCCACAAGCCACCTATTATTATTCTTAATTGCCGGGAAAAGGCCCGGCAGCGAAATAGATGACCAAACAGCTTCTAATACCGAACCTTCTGTTAACCATATTTCTCTGCCTGTTTCTAAATCGGTTGCGACAGTGGCATATTGTTTAGTTAGTCCTTCTATCGCAGCATTATCACTGGCCACGTATTTATTTAAAAAATGGTGCAGTCTTTCTGTGTTAACAAAACCATTCAGCGAGGTATTTATTTCAAAAAAACGAGCCATTTCAAATTTGGTTAATGAGCAGACCCATTCATCTAACTTCTCAAGGTTATTTGACAGATAAGAGGCTCCAACCAATGAGCCGATAGAAGTGCCACATACAATATCGGGCTCAATTCCCTGTGCAGTGAGTGCGTTAATCACGCCTATATGTGACCAACCACGCGAAGCTCCGCTTCCAAGGGCTAAACCAATTTTGATTTTTGTTTTACTCATAATCATTTATATAATAATAGCAGCTACATCAATAACTTACTTGCCAGTTGAGTTAAGCATAATAAATAGTGTTATTTATCAGTATAAAGAGAAGTGAATTCAAGTCTTTAAAGAAATCGATGATTGAATATACCGTTTGTGTATACTTCCGTTCCCTTTAATTAAAACAGCTCTAACATTGCTGGATCATAAGTACTCGCTGACAAACTCAACCCCGAATCTTGCATACGCTGTTCGAGAATATTGATCTTGCTAATCAAACTTCCCATCGTAATGGTGTTGTCATCCAGCTCATAAAGCTGCTTAGAACCACGGTACATAAAATTCATGATTACCATGGCATTGTTATTGTTGCTTTTAACAGCGGCTTCAATTTTGCGTAATTTTCGATTTATACGATTTAACTGTTGCTTCAAATCCCAGACATATACTACCTCAAACATATATGGATGCTGACGAAGCTTATTCAACACAAAAAAAACAATGATAGCCGCAACAACTACACCTGCCAGATTATGCAAAAAATGCGAAACCTCCGGGCTGCTAAACAGGTAGATAAGCAGTGTTGAAGTGGTAACTGAAATAACCATAAGAGCCAATACTATACCAGCGAATACTATTCTGAGATGGTTGCGATATAGCGTCTTGTCGATTTCCTTTAATGTCATATAAAGCCCTTTAATTTGGCTTCGATTATAGAAAGCTGTTTACCTTTCCAGAGCATGAAAGCATATTTAACTAACGTGCTACTGTATGGTACTTCCTCAATAAACCATTTGTTGTGTAATTCAATTTTGTTCATTTTTCTAATGTTCTGGTTAAAAGGCGCGATGCTAGAAGCGTCCTTTTTGAACAGCTTGTTAGCCATTTTTTTCAATTAGTTGACCATCAACAAATTTATGTAAAACGCTTGAAACGAGTGTTTGATAAGGGATACCTTCTTTTAATGCACGAGCCTGCAATGAACGTAGATCGCGTGATGATAGGCGGATATTTATGCGAGCATCTTTTTTGAAGGTTGCCTCAGCAATAGCCTGATGCTTCTTAATTTGCTCTTTTACATTTTTAACGGTTTTCAACTTCCCTGACTCAAAAGCCTCTAATATTTCTCTTTCATCTTTATCGAGTTTACTCATTAGATTCACCTCTATATTGTTTCGTAGCTTTTCGACTTGGGATAATGGTTTTTAAAAATATTTCATCTTCAGTCTCAACGAAGGGCACTAAATAAACATACTCCTCAACAAGAACAACAGATATTTGCTGATTAGGATAACGTTCTTTGTTTGGATGCTCATAAATTGTGAGTTGATTCCCTATATTGATATTTATAACAACATCTTCAAAGGATATACCTCGATCACTTATAAGCTGTTGATTTTTCTCACTATTCCAGTTGTATGTTTTTACCATAATAGGAGTATAGCATATATGTGTGCCGTTTGTACTCAGATGTTATTTTTTTTTATGGCTAACAGTGAGTTAGACAGCACGCTGAATTTCCCTTTATAAATTTATACTAAAATGCATGTTTTTTATAATGTTTACAAGCGGTTATTCCGGATTTCAGCAAAAGCATAAACTATAAAAAGTGGTATTTTTACTGGTTTGCCGTGTCTTAAATGAGAAACTTGACAAATTAGGACAAGTGACCTATTTTTAATCGTGTTCTAGGATTTTCGTCCTAATCAGGGTGTGGCAAAAATTGAATCTAATGATCTGGATAAGGAGTAACTTAATGAAAAATAAAGAAAATAAGGAAATAAATCTGTTTTCAGCGGGCAGGATGGGCGCAATAAGTGTGGCAAACCGTGTGGTGATGGCACCGTTAACTCGTAACCGTGCGGCCAGCGGTAATATACCGCAGGCAATGAATGTTGAATATTACCGTCAGCGCGCCACGGCGGGTTTGATTATTACTGAGGCATCACAAATATCGCCACAGGGGGTAGGCTATCCGGCAACGCCGGGTATTCATAGTGCAGAACAGGTAGCAGGCTGGAAAAAGGTAACCGCTGCGGTGCATAAAGAAGGTGGTAAAATTGTATTACAACTCTGGCATGTGGGGCGTATTTCTCATCCGTCGATGCAGCCGAACCATGCATTGCCGGTTGCACCTTCTGCGATAAAACCGAAAGGCGAAGCGATAACTTATGAAGGCATGCAGGCTTATGTTGAACCCCATGCACTGGAAACAGATGAAATAAAAGCAATACTGGAACAGTATAAAGTTGCAACAGAAAATGCCCG
>VAPM010597780.1_pt1 | contig 13347 bp, 14 predicted proteins | sample 3395091 | NCBI WGS metagenome assembly VAPM01 (sample SAMN08290445, study PRJNA428436) | hydrothermal vent metagenome | isolation source: Deep-sea hydrothermal vent chimney 3 | place: Pacific Ocean: Juan De Fuca Ridge | reverse complement strand
ACCCCTTAACTTAACGACATTGGGGTAAAGATAATTGGCCTTAGCTCTCTAGTTTTTAGTGTTTTCTGAGTTCAAGTTAAAAAAACTGGAACATCGAGTATTATGAATATATTATTTGTAACGAAGAGTCATATTGTTAACCAGGGTAACCTAATGGGTTGAGAGAAGGGATACCCACAAGGGGTTGCCCCGACATATAGTGAACTATTTGTTATTGAAATAGTCGGAACGCTATCATTTTATAAAACGGAGTATTTATGATTTTCAGAGTAATACTAATTGCTTTGGTTTGTTTGCCTATTAGTGCATATAGCTCAAGTGTTAAAGTCCATGAGCGCGTCTTAAAAAACGGCTTAAAAGTGTTGGTGAAAGAAGATCATCGATCACCTGTCGTGGTTTCGCAAGTTTGGTATAAAGTGGGTTCGAGTTATGAGCCGGGTGGTATTACAGGCATTTCTCATATGCTTGAGCATATGATGTTTAAAGGGACTGAAAAACACCCTGCAGGTGAGTTCTCTCGAATTATTGCTGAAAATGGTGGCAATGAAAATGCTTTTACTGGGCGTGATTACACGGCTTATTTTCAAACCATGGAAAAGTCACGATTAGAAGTCAGTTTTGAACTGGAAGCTGATCGTATGAGAAATTTAAAACTGGATGCTGCTGAGTTAAAAAAAGAGTTACAGGTGGTCACGGAAGAGCGCAGGATGCGAACAGATGATAAGCCACGGTCTAAGGCCCAAGAATACTTTATGGCAATGGCTTTTTCTAATAGTCCCTATAAAAACCCTGTGATTGGCTGGCCTTCTGATATTGCTCATTATCAAGTTGATGATTTACAGGCATGGTATCAGCTTTGGTATGCGCCTAATAATGCTACGCTTGTGGTTGTGGGGGATGTTAAGGCTGAAGAGGTTTTTGCTTTGGCCGAAAAACATTTTGCAAAGCTGAAAACCAGTGTTATCAAACCTCTTAAACCTCAGCGTGAAGTTGAGCAAGTGGGTATTCGTAAAACGACTATTAAGCTACCAGCAAAACTACCGTATATATTAATGGGCTATAAAGTGCCGGTGTTAAATTCAGCAAAAGATAAAGCTGAAGCTTATGCCTTGGAAGTTTTGGCCGGAATTTTGGATGGTGGTAATAGTGCTCGATTATCTTCACAGCTTGTTCGAGGGCAGCAGCTTGCAGTTTCAGCGGGTGCGGGTTATAGCATGACGGCAAGGCTGTCTGAACTGTTTATGTTAGATGCAACACCTGCTGAGGGGAAAACCGTTTTTGACCTGGAATATGCTTTAAAACAACAAGTATATGATTTACAAAGAGAACTGGTCTCTGCTGAGGAATTGCAAAGAGTTAAAGCACAAGTGTTAGCAAGTGCAGTTTATGAGCGTGATTCAAATTTTTATCAGGCCATGCAGTTAGGTATGTTTGAAACGGTAGGGATAGGATGGGAAAAAGCAGATGAGTATGTTGAAAAAATCAATCAAATAACGGCAGAACAAGTTCGGGATGTTGCACGAAAATATTTACTGGAAGATCATTTGAGTGTTGCTTATTTAGATCCTCAACCCATTAAAAATCATAAACAAACTGGCAAGGTAGCTGGAGGTCAATATGAGAAATAGCCTTTTTACATTATTATTACTATTAATCTCGCAATCAGTTTTTTCGGCTGCAAAAATTGAACATTGGCAAACTGTTCAAGGAAGTCCTGTTTATTTTGTTAAAACCAAAGGTTTGCCTATGCTTGATGTGCGGGTGATTTTTGATGCGGGGAGTGCAAGAGATGGAGACCAACAAGGTATTGCCTCTTTAACATCAGACTTATTAGATACGGGAGCTGGTAATTTAACGGCTGATGATATTGCTCAACAATTTGAAAGTGTGGGTGCACAATTTGGTGCGGGTGTTTCAAGAGATATGGCATGGGTCTCAGTTCGTTCTTTAACCGAGGAAAAGTTATTAAATAAAGCTTTAAAAACAATGAAGCTTATTCTGACTAAACCTGCTTTTAATGAGGCGGATTTTCAACGTGAAAAAAATAGGACTTTAGCGGGCTTAAAGCATAGGGAAGAATCGCCCGGCGCATTGGCTAGTATTGAGTTTTTTAACGCTTTGTATAAAGACCATCCTTATGCGCATCCAGAATCAGGTATCGTGGAAACTGTTTCAGGTTTTTCTGCTGATGATTTACGTTTATTCTATTCCCAATTTTATGTGGCAAATAATGCCAGAGTTGTTATTGTTGGTGATATAGATAACAAGCAGGCTGAAAAAATAGCACAGTCTTTAATTGAGGGCTTGCCGCTTGGTGTAAAGCCGGACATTATTCCTGAAGTTCCTTTTACCGCAAAGGCTATTACTAAGAAAATTCATTTTCCTTCAAGTCAAACACATGTTTTGGCGGGTGTTATTGGTATGAAACGTGGAGATAAAGATTATTTAAGTTTGTATGTGGGTAATCATATTTTAGGGGGTAGTGGTTTAGTTTCTAAATTAACTGATGAAGTCAGAGAAAAGAGAGGGCTTGCTTATAGTGCTTATAGCTATTTTTCACCTTTATTCAGAAAAGGTCCTTTTGTGATGGGTTTACAAACACGAAATGACCAAACGGCTAAGGCTGTAGAAGTTATGCAAAACACCTTAAAGGATTTTGTTCAGAATGGACCCACAGAAGAAGCTTTAATTGCGGCCAGGAAAAATATAACAGGTGGCTTTGCTATGCGCTTTGATACGAATAGTAAATTAATTAGCTATGTGTCGATGATTGCATTTTATCAATTACCTTTAGATTACCTGGATACCTTTCAACAACGTGTTCAAGCAGTGACAGCTGAGTCAATAAAAGATGCATTTAAACGCCGAGTAAAACCTGAGCTTATAAATACTATTATTGTGGGTGGAGAGTAGGTTTTTTTAAGTGGCTAAAACAAATAAATTAAGAATTATTGCGGGCGATTGGCGTAGCAGGCAACTTGTTTTTGCAGATGTGCCAGGGCTTAGGCCCACACCTGCAAGAGTTAGAGAAACTGTATTTAACTGGCTACAAACTGATGTGATAGGCAGTCAATGTCTGGATTTGTTTGCAGGGAGTGGTGCTTTGGGTTTTGAAGCAGCATCCAGAAGTGCAAGATCAGTTGTTATGGTCGAAAATAATGCTCAAGCCTGTCGTTTAATTAGTGACAATAAAGTTAAACTTTCTGCCAGGCAAATCAAGCTTGTTCAAGCTGATGTATTTAAGTTTTTAGCAGGTGATGCGATGCCTTTTGATGTGGTGTTTTTAGACCCCCCTTTTAGCAAAGGAATGGCGCAGCAAGCTTGTCAATGGTTAGAAGGTAAAGGCTGGCTCTCCGCCATTGCTAAAATATATGTGGAGGTTGAAAGTAAACTGGTATTGGATGAAATACCTGAAAATTGGCAGTGTTTGAAGCATAAAACGGCAGGGGATGTTGGATATTATTTGTTTGAACGCAACTAATTGTTGTTTATGTTATACTGCCGAATTTTCTGATGAGTAGAAGCAGATGAATATAAAAGCAATCTACCCTGGTACTTTTGACCCTATTACAGATGGGCACCTGGATCTAATTTTGCGTGCATCAAAACTGTTTAGTGAGGTGGTGGTTGCCATAGCTATTAACCAGGGAAAAGCGCCCTTGTTTTCATTAGAAGAGCGAGTGGAAATGACTGAACAAGCAACGGCTCATTTAGCTAATGTTAAAATTATAGGGTTTAGTAATTTACTGGTGGACTGCGCTAAAGAAAATAATGCGGGTGTCATTTTACGAGGCTTGCGAGCAGTATCTGATTTTGAATATGAATTTCAATTGGCGGGTATGAACCGTCGTTTATCTCCAGAATTAGAAACTATGTTTCTTACCCCAGCAGAACAATATGAATTTATTTCTTCCAGTATGATTAGGGAAATAGCAAAACTTAAAGGTGATATTTCTAGTTTTGTTCCTAAATTTGTAGAAGAAAGGTTACGTAAAAAATTTAAGTAAGGAGTTAAAATGTCTTTAATCATTGATGAAGAATGTATTAATTGTGATGTATGTGAGCCAGAATGTCCAAATGGTGCGATTAGCCAAGGTGAGGATATTTATGAAATTAATCCCGACCTATGTACAGAATGCGTAGGTCACCATGATGTTCCTCAATGTATTGAGGTTTGTCCGGTTGATTGTATTGATAAAGATGCGAACCACGTCGAAGATCACGATTCTTTATATCAAAAATATGTAAAATTGACACAGTAGTCACTAAAAAATAAAAAGCCCCTGCTATACTTTTCACCAGCATCTGATAAAATTTAGCCATTTTGCTGGTGGGCTAGGAACCTGTCCAAGAATAGAAAACCTGTTACGGAAAATCTCTTTTGGCCATTTTTTCCGTTCATTTTCGTTAAATAGCACAACTATTCGCCTTAAATGAACAAAATAACTGACTCAAAAGGGCTTTCCCTCACGACGGCTTCTATTCTTGGACAGGCTCCTAGGCATATTTAACTGAACACTGTATTAATTTTTAATAATGAAAAAAGAAAGCACTAAAATAGATAATATAAGTTCTCGAAGACTTTTTTTAAAGGGCTTGGCGAGTGGCGCGGCAACGATAGCCATGGCTGGTTCACCAGGTATTGCTTTGGCATCAAAGGGTTGGTTGCAAGCACCACGTAAGCTTGCATTTCATAACTTGCATACAGAAGAGACGCTATCGCTGACTTATTTTGATCAAGGACAATATATACCCCATGCGGTGCAAGAGATGAATTACTTGCTTAGAGATTTTCGTTCTGGTGATGTTCATACTATGGACCCTGAGTTATTCAACTTATTGGATGATTTGCAGGCTGCATTAGGTGGAAATAAATTATTTCAGGTGATTTCTGGTTATCGGTCACCAAGCACTAACCGGATGTTACATAATTCTAGCTCAGGTGTTGCCAAGAAAAGTTTTCATATGCGAGGAAAAGCCATTGATATTCGTGTTGCCGATGTGGATTCAAAGGTTGTTCAGCAAGTCGCTATCAAAATGGCACGAGGTGGTGTTGGCTATTATCGTAAGTCAGACTTTGTACATATTGATACAGGTAATGTTCGTTACTGGTAACTTCAACAGCTATAAACTTATCACCGCTTGCTTTTTTTAATTATCAGCCTTAGCAAAAGCCTTTAAGGATAAGGTGTGTTCATTTAAGGCTTGGCTTAATGCCGTATCATAGTGATATATATCATTATAAAAAACAACTTCCCCTTTTACAATTGATGCTGTTGAATAATAAATAATGACAGGCACAGCTTTGTCTAGCCAAACTTTTTTTGGGTAGGATAATTGCATTGCTTTTACAATTTTCTTTTGGTTCCAGCCTCGATTTGTTTGTAGTAGAAAGCTGGCTAGTGCGAGTGGTTTTTCTACACGAATACAACCATGACTTAAATCTCTTTTAGACTTTCTGAACAAATGACGAGAAGGGGTGTCGTGTAAATACACATTATAGTTGTTAGGAAAAATAAACTTTACTCTACCTAGTGAGTTACTTTTTCCTGGACGTTGTCTGAGTTTTAACTCACCTGATTGTAATTGTGCCAATGAATCCTCCTGATAAGGTAGGCCAACCTCATCATTATGAAACCCAGTGACTAATTCCATATTATGCTGATCTAGATAAAGAGGATCTTGCTGTAATTTTGGTATAATTTCATCGAAGGTAATACTTTTAGGTATATTCCAGTAGGGAGAAAATTCCAGGTAATACATCTTGGCAGTAAAAATAGGAGACTTATTTTTTTTGGATTTTCCGACAATAACCCGCATATCAAGAGGCTGATTTTTATTCGTATCAGAGGGGTATGCTGTTAAATGAAATGCCGGAATATTAACCATGATAACAGGCAATTGCTGATTTTTTGGTAGCCAGCGAAAACGCTCTAATGCGAGCTTTATTTTTTGAATATATTGAGATATAGGTGTATTTAAAGCCTTAAAAGTATTTTTTCCAATAATCCCATCCTCTTTTAATCCATGGTGAAACTGCAATTTTTTAATGACAGAGACTAAGGCCACGTCATACAGGCAAGATGAGTTGTTTTCAATGGCTGTAAGACCTAAAAGGTTAAGTTGTTGCCTTATTTCTGCGATTTGGGGCGATAGTTCACCGGGGCGTATTGAAGAAATATAGTGCAAGTTTTTTATGGCTTCAGACACTTCTCTGGTTTTATAGCTTAACAGTGCTTTTTTAAGTTGCTGATAAGTCTTATTGTTTGGTTCTACTAGCTTAGAGAGTTGAGCAACTTTATTTTCTGCGATTGCTTGGAGGATAATAGGAACAAAAGTGAAGGCATTTTGTTTGCTATTGTTATTTAACTTTAATGTTTTAGGGTTTATACGGCCAAAACGAAGATCTGATAAAAAGTGAATAAGATTAATGCTGATGGCTGTATCAAGAATGGCTTGCTCAGTATGAGAAATATTTTCTTTATTATTGAATTGGCACCATTGCTCTGTTAATTTTCTTAGGCTGTAGTTTTCAGGGTTTAAGCCACTGTCAGAAGCACTAGCAAATAATTTAAGTACAGCCTCAACTTGAGGTTTGTTTGGGTTAACCCAGAGTAACTGTTGTGGGGATAAAAAATATAAATTAGTGAGTGTGGCTTTATAATTTAGAAAATCTTTTTTGACTAAAAAAGGGTGAGTATCAGCTGAAATAATCTGAGTAACAGCAATATCAATAGCAATAACTTTCTTGTCGGGTAAAGCCTGACTGTATACAGGTAAGACAAACAGTTGACTTAGTAAGAATAAAATAATAGCTGCAATTTTCATAATGCGTTACTGAATTAACCGTTGTGAAAGCCAGGCTAAACTTTTACTCGTTTCGGTGGTTGGCTTATATTCTGCACCTAGCCAGCCAGAATATTGAGAATTTTGAATAGTATTAAATAATGACTCAAAATCTATAGCACCTGTCCCTGGTTGTCCTCGACCAGGGCTATCTGCAAACTGGATATGAGCAATTTTATCAGTGTATTTATTGATAAAGGCACTTATATCTTCATTCATCTTATGCATATGATAAATATCATATTGTAGATATAACATAGGATGCTTTAATTGTTCAAGAATATCTAGCATTTGAGGGCCAGTGTGTACAATAAAACCAGGCATATCGTCTGTATTAATGGCTTCAAATACGGTTTTAATACCTAAGGTACTAAAAGTATCGGCAGCAAGCGATAAATTGTTAATAAAGGTTTCTAAATATTCAGCCCTTCTTGCCGAATTGCTGATACATCGCCCCGGCAAAATATTGATAGCTTCAGGCTTAAGTATCTCTGCGTAAGTTTTACTTTGCTGTAATGCTTGTTCGAATTGTTGCTGCTTTTCTGGCACGGCAGCCAGGCCTTCACCACCCTGCAGTAAGTTGCCCGCATCTACATTAAATAACACGAGTTTAAGTTGGTTTTGATCTAAAACTTGCTTTATTTGTTCGGCAGGAAGAGAGTAGGGGAATTGAATTTCAACCGCATCAAAGCCACTTTTTTTAGCCGCTTTAAAGCGGTCTATTAAATCCAGTTCGGTAAATAACATGCTTAAATTGGCACTAAATTGTAACATTAGTTTGTACCAAATAGTTTAATCAAGGTAGATGGGTCTTGATCTAAAAAACCTTGATTACCATGTAATTGCATTAATTGTGCTGCAAGTCCTGACATAGGAATTGAATTGCCTTGTTGAGTTGATAAATCAACAGCCATATTTAAGTCTTTTAATAAGGTTTGTACTCGCCATTTGATGGGTTCAAAAGTTTCACTAGCCATTTCTGGCCCAACAATTTGTAACGGTTTGGAGTCTGCAAAACCACCCGCTAAAGCTTGGGGGATTTTTTCTGCCTCTACGCCAGATGATTTTGCCAAAGCCATCATTTCTGCAATGACCATGACATTACAACTCACAATCATTTGGTTGCAAATCTTGGTGACTTGTCCGCTACCGACCTCTCCCATACGTGTTAGTTGTGTAAATAAAGGACTTAGTACTTCTTTGGCAATTTCTATATCAGCTTCTGAGCCACCAGCCATAATAGCCAGAGTGCCTTGCTCTGCACCTGCCGTCCCCCCAGAAACCGGAGCATCAACCCAACGCATACCACATTTTTGCTTTAATTTAGCAGCTAGTTTCCTCGTTGTTTCGGGGTGAATACTGGATAAATCAATAATTAACTTTTCTGCTGAGCCAGCGTTAATAATTTTAGTTTGTACAATGGACTCAACAACTTGGGTATTTGCCAAACATAAAATAATAATATCTGAAGCAGTTACTAAATCAGTGATATTACTGTAGGCGATAGCCCCTGCATTAGTAACACGGGTAAGTTTTTCAGCCGAGCGATTCCATACATTAACTTTAAACCCTGCATCCAGCAAGCGTAGGGTCATGGGTTGACCCATCAGTCCAATGCCAATAAAGCCTAAGGTAAATTGTTTTTTTGTCATTATTCTTTGTGTTTGAGTGATATGATTCAAATCGTATCATTTATACTTCGCACGGCCACGGATGCGGAATTTATAAACGGCTGATTTTTGTCGATAGTAAGGCGCTGGAATAGGCGCATAGCAAGCTACGCAACTGTTTCAGCAACGCAGCTATCGGCAAAAATTCAGCGGTTAGAAATCCGTAGTCGTGGCCGCGCGAAGTATATCACTTATAAAATGTGTAGAGATTGAAGATGACAGTTTTTAAGAAAATAATAGTTACAATAATTTTATGCCTTAGCCCTATTGTTAATGCAGAGATGCCAAAAGCGGCTATTGCCAGTGCACACCCCCTAGCAACTTTTGCAGGCTTTGAAATTTTAGAACAAGGGGGTAATGCATTTGATGCGGCTGTGGCGATGAGTGCCGCATTAGCTGTGGTAGAGCCTTCTGGGTCTGGCTTAGGGGGTGGCGGCTTTTGGTTGCTGCATAGAGCGAGTGATGGGTTTGAAACTATGGTTGATGGGAGAGAGAGAGCTCCTTTAGCGGCAGATAAAAATATGTTTCTTGACTCTAAGGGTAATATTATTAAAGGGCTTTCCAGGAATAGCGTGTTGGCTGCCGGTATTCCTGGCTTACCAGCCGCTATTGTTCATTTATCTGAAAAATATGGTCGATTACCTTTAAGCCAAGTATTACAACCGGCTATTCGTTACGCTAAGCAAGGTTTTATTATTGGTGATAAACATAGAAAACTATTAAAGTATAGGTTGGCAGTTTTGCAAAAAAACAACTCAGCTGCAAGTATTTTTCTTGTTGATAATAATGTTCCAAAACAAGGTGCTGTATTAAAACAAACAGACTTGGCGGGTACCCTGGAAAAGATTGCTCAACTTGGTAAAACTGGGTTTTATGCGGGAAGTGTAGCAGAAAAAATGCTTAAGTCGGTACAGCAAGCTGGGGGGATTTGGACACAAAAAGATTTAAGCCAGTACCAAGTGGTAGAGCGCGAACCTATAAAAGGAGAATATAAAGGGATAAAGATTACCAGTGCAGCCTTACCGTCTTCTGGTGGTATTGTCTTGCTTGAGGCTTTAAATATTTTAGAGGGATACCCCCTTAAACAATTAGATGAAATAAGCCGGAAACATATTATTGCTGAAGCAATGCGTAGAGCCTATCATGACCGTGCTTTATATTTAGGGGATAGTGATTTTATAGATATTCCTGTCAAACGCTTATTAGATAAAAACTATGCCGCTGGACTAAGGTCTGGTATGCGCTTGGATAAAGCAACCCCAAGTGCTTATTTATCAGGTAATACGCTAGAAAAAAAAGGGGGTAGAAATACGACCCATTTTTCAATTATTGATAAGGAGGGTAATAAAGTGACTGCTACATTAAGTGTCAACTTTCCATTTGGTTCAGGGTTTATGGCAAAAGGTACAGGTGTATTACTCAATGATGAAATGGATGACTTTGTTAGTAAAACGGGTGAAATGAATGGCTATGGCTTAGTTGGAAGTAGAGCAAATGCCATAGAACCTGGTAAAAGGATGTTATCCAGTATGACGCCAACTTTTATTGAAGATACTAATCGAATTGCTATTTTAGGGACACCGGGAGGAAGTCGAATTATCTCTATGGTTTTATTGGCAGTACTGGATTTTGCTGAAGGCCATGGTCCGGAATCCTGGGTAAGCTTACCTCGATTTCATCACCAATATATTCCTGACCGTATTCAATATGAGAAAGGAGGGATGACCAATGATGAAATAGCAGGGCTAAAAAAACTAGGGCATAAATTAAATGAAGCTGGGTATCGATATGGAAATATGCAGGCCGTTCAGTTTAATAAAAACACACAAAAATTAACCGCAGTCTCTGACCCAAGAGGAGAAGGGTTTGCATTAGTCAAAGACTATTAGGATGACAGAAAAATTTGTTGATGTATGGCAAGCTAATATTTTGTCACAAGAGGCGGTAAAACAAAATTACTATGAGCTGTTAAATGCGGATGAAAAACAAAAAGCAGATACTTTTTCACGGGCAGAATTACAGCAAAAATATATCAATACGCGTGGCATGCTAAGAAAAGTGCTGGGTACTTATCTTAATATGAAACCACAAGATATTAATATTAAAAAAGCTGAATATGGAAAACCTTTTGTGGAAAATTCAGAAGTTTTTTTTAATTTATCACATACTGGCAACAAGCTTGTTATTGCTGTTAGTAATGTAGGCGAAATAGGTATTGATTTAGAGCAACTTAAGGCTAGAAAAAACTTAAAAGGCTTAGTGGAAAAATGTTTTTCAGTAACAGAACAGCAAAGTTGGGAAAGCTTATCAGAACGACAGCAAATTATTATGTTTTATTACTTGTGGGTTAGAAAAGAAGCTCTTGTTAAAGCAATAGGGCGAGGAATTGCAATGGGCTTAGACCAATGTATTATTAATCCTGCACAGCAAACAAAATTTTTATCTATTCCAGATGGGGGTGATTCAATAAATGATTGGAAGATTATTGAAGTGAAACTTAATCAGGAAGATGTCTGTGCATTGGTGATAAAGGATGTGAAATTTAATTATCAACTAACCGAATTAGAGTAAAAACGCATGGAAAGAAGTCGGTTAAAATTACTATTTATTTGTCTAAATATGCTTATTTTGATATTGCTCATTAGCTGTGGGAAGGAGGAGCAATCATTGGAGATGTTTTCAAAAGGGCAGGTTATTTTTCCTGAGCAAGGGCAGGTGTTTCAGGTTGAAATAGCAGAAACCGCGAGTCAAAGAACGCGCGGCCTTATGTATAGGGAGTCTATGGCTGCAAATAAGGGAATGCTATTTGTTTTTGAACAAGCCGGTGTGCAACGTGTCTGGATGAAAAATACCTTAATCGTATTGGATATTATTTTTCTCTCAAAGCAAGGCAAGATTGTTTCAGTTCTGCAGAATATAAAACCCTGTAAACAGACTGTGTGTGAAGTTTATACTTCAAATAAGGTGGCTAAATATATGTTGGAAGTAAATACGGGAAAGATAAAAAAAGCAGGCATAACTATTGGTCAGCAGTTTGTTTTTAATCGATTATAGCGTTTACCCTGGTTTGTGAGATAATTGCGTATTAAATCAATAGTACGGGTTAAATTTAACATGGCTGTGACAGGAGATTATGCATGAGCGCATTAATTGGCATTATCATGGGCTCAACATCTGATTGGGAAAATACCATGGAACATGCTGCAGAAACATTAAAACAACTCAATATTCCACATGAAGTAGAAGTGGTTTCTGCACATAGAACCCCTGATAAACTATTTAATTATGCAGAAGCAGCAGAAGCCAAAGGGCTTGAAGTTATTATTGCTGGTGCTGGAGGGGCTGCTCATTTACCAGGTATGGTTGCGGCTAAAACAGTAGTTCCCGTTCTAGGTGTTCCTGTGCAGTCAAAAGCATTAAATGGAATGGATTCTTTACTATCAATTGTACAAATGCCAGCAGGCATTCCAGTAGGAACATTAGCTATTGGGCGTGCAGGAGCCATTAATGCAGCATTATTGGCAGCAGCAATTATCAGTAATAAGCACCCAGAATACCGTGATACGCTAAATAAATATCGACAAAATCAAACAGATAAGGTTAATGAAAATCCAGACCCTAGGGAGATAAGCTAATGAAAGTGGGTATCTTGGGAGGTGGACAATTGGCGCGGATGATTGCTTTGGCTGGTTATCCGCTTGATGTTGAGTTTATTGTTTTAGACCCCAATGATGATGCAGGTGCAGTCGGTTTGGCAGAACATTTACACGGAGACTACAATGATGAGGCTTTATTAGCAAAACTTGCTGAGAAAGCCGATGTGGTCACTTATGAGTTTGAAAATGTGCCTGCCGAGGTTGCTGCATTTTTGGCTGAACATACACAAGTGTATCCGGCCCCAAACGCTTTGGCTGTTTCTCAAGATCGCTTGCATGAGAAAGAATTTTTTCATCAATTAGATATTCCTACGGCTCATTATGCTGCGGTGAGTAGTTTAGAAGACCTTCAGCAAGCAATGGAATATATTCATTACCCTGCTATTTTGAAAAGCAGAAGAATGGGGTATGACGGAAAAGGACAAGTCGTTTTAAAATCTGTTGAGCAATTAGCAGAGGCTTGGAAGGCTGTGGATGGCGTGGATTGTGTGGTTGAGGGTTTTGTTAATTTTCAACGAGAAGTCTCTATTATCGCTGCACGTAGACCCAATGGTGAAATCGTTTTTTACCCTTTGTCTGAAAATATCCATGAAAAAGGAATTTTGCGAGTGGCTGAATGTTGTATTGATGACCCTTTACAAAAACAAGCTGAAGAATATGCTGTTAAATTATTAGAGGCATTGGACTATGTTGGTGTTATTGCACTTGAGCTATTTGATGTGAATGGTACCTTTATAGCGAATGAATTTGCACCAAGAGTACACAATTCAGGGCACTGGACAATAGAAGGGGCTGAAACTAGTCAGTTTGAAAATCATTTACGCGCTATTTTAGATTTACCATTAGGTTCAACTCAAGCAAGGGGACATACGGCGATGGTTAATTTTATTGGCGGTTTACCTGAGACTAAAAGTATTTTAGATATTTCTCATGCGCATCATCATTTGTATGCAAAATCACCAAGAAAAGGGCGAAAAGTAGCACATGCTACTGTAAGATCTGATAATAATGTGCAATATACAGAATCACTTCAACACTTAATTGAATTGGCAAAGTCTACGGATGATTCTTAATGGAAAAAAGGGTAGTGGGTCGAATTTGTAGTTAAGCATGAATATCCACACCAAATTCAACTTTATTAATCAGCAACCCTATTACAATATCATGCATTTTTT
>VAPM010540980.1_pt1 | contig 13361 bp, 13 predicted proteins | sample 3395091 | NCBI WGS metagenome assembly VAPM01 (sample SAMN08290445, study PRJNA428436) | hydrothermal vent metagenome | isolation source: Deep-sea hydrothermal vent chimney 3 | place: Pacific Ocean: Juan De Fuca Ridge | reverse complement strand
TTTTTAGAATGAGGGTGTTTTTCGCTTTTAATTTACATAAGTGATTACGTAGAACGGACTCACAAGGTGTAGCGGCATGATTTTTGTGCCAAATGTTAGATTACTAAGTGCCTCCTCGCCAATCCGTTATGTTTTGTCTATCGATATAAAAACGTAAAAGCAAAAACATGGCTCTGGCAGCCTTGTCCGGCAAATACCAACGACTGCTGGTCCCCAAAAACTATCCGCGAGAAACTCGTCAATGTCTGGTCCTTGGCACTTGAGTGCTTGGTCTTTCTGTTCTGCGTTCAGCTCTTGACCCCACAATCAATACAAGCTCTAATACGCCAACCGTTCATTTTGTGAACATATTCGAGCAGGATGGGTAGTGCCCCACCAGGAGACACACGCAAGTCCATGCCCCACGACGAAATTCACTATCGCATCTTTAAGTTTATTGAGGCTCAGCCTGACATTAGTCAGCGCCAGCTTGCTAAGGCGTTAGGCATTAGTCTGGGAAAGACTAATTATTGCCTCCGCGCACTTATTGACAAAGGGCAGGTGAAGGCCCGCAACTTCCAACGCAACCCTGGCAAGCGGAATTACGTCTATTTATTGACCCGCAAGGGGATCGAAGAAAAAGCACAGCTCACAGCGCGTTTTCTCAAACGTAAAATGGCGGAATACGAATTACTTAAAGTTGAAATCGAACAACTGAAAGACGAGTTTGATGTGTTGGAAAACCTGAACCCGGATATGCGATCAGGGTTTGAGCATGGATGATCGAATCGCCGATATTGTCAGGCTAGCAAGCAAAAACCTGCCAGGACTTATATCAATATACCGTTTTGGCTCGTGGGGTACGCCGCATGAGCGCACAGACAGCGATATCGATTTAGCTGTACTTTTTCAAAGCGCAACGGACAGTGCATATCTGTGGAAAGTTGCGCAGGGTATCGCCAAGGTAATAGGCAAAGATGTTGATCTGGTCGATCTTTTGCAAGCTTCGACGGTGATGCGAATGCAGGTAATTTCTACTGGCAAACGTCTGTATTGCAGTAACCCAATTATTTGCGAACGGTTCGAAGACTATGTCTATGTTGCTTACGCTCGTCTTAACGAAGAACGACGAGGCATACTGGAAGATATAAAGCAGCATGGTACGGTTTATGGTTGATGACGTGTTATTAAACAAAGTTGCTTCGATTGAGCGTTGTTTGAAGCGAATTGCTGACGAATATGTTGGGCATGAAAATGAGCTTGAAACCGACTACACTCGACAGGATTCCATTGTTCTCAATCTGCAGCGGGTTTGTGAGGCTGCGATTGATGCCGCTATGCACCAAGTCAGAATTAAAGGGCTTGGTATTCCTCAGGAAAGCTGTGATGCTTTTCGTATGCTGGAAGAAGCGGGTTTGTTGTCAGCTGAACTCAGCGCTCATATGCAAGCCATGGAGGGTTTCAGAACCGTAGCCGTCCATGATTATCAGAAATTGAATTTGGCGATTGTCCGTGCAATTCTCAATGAGCGCCTGGATGATTTTCGTCAATTTGCCAAAGTGATGGTGTCGATTTGATTTTGCCAACAAGCGTTGTTCTGATGGCTGGGGCTCAGAGAGTATATAGAGTCTTGGCCACCTGCTAAAACAACGGTACATAGAAATTTGACCATGCGACTAACAGCGAGCCAAATCGATTTTATTCGACAACTGACAGCACAGCTGGCAAGTGGCCGTACGCAAGTCTGCGTGTTTGGTTCGCGCCTGGATGATGCCGCGAAAGGTGGAGACCTTGATTTATTGCTGGAATTGCCAGAGCCTGTCCAGTTTCTTCCGGCTCGCATGGTAGCAAAAGAACGGAACCACCTGCTTGTTACCGACCAATACTTGTTTAGCCAGTTATTATCATTGTTTTGTGGTGCATGGGTTCCGGAGGGCAGAAGCAATCATATGCTCGCCATTTTAGCGTAGGCCGGAATCCAGTGTTTTAAATCAATCATTAAGATAGAACAAAATCAGCATGCGAAAAATAGATACCGTTGTTGTAACCGGTGGAGCCGGGTTTATAGGTTCCGCAGTCGTAAGACAGCTCATTAATGAAACCGATGTTACCGTTGTTAACGTTGATGCGCTTACCTATGCAGGAAATTTGGAATCTCTCAAGATGGTATCTGAGCATCCACGTTATTTTTTTGAGCATGCCAATATATGCGACAAGGCAGCAATGGAGCGTATATTCAAAGAATACAAACCCGATGCCGTCATGCATTTGGCAGCAGAAAGTCATGTTGATCGATCTATTGATGGTCCCGCAGCGTTTATCGAAACCAATATTGTAGGCACTTATACTTTGCTCGAAGTTGCACGACAATATTGGCAGGAGCGCTGCCAATCATCAACCAGTAATGGTGAAAAGTCATTTATTTTTCACCATGTTTCCACTGATGAAGTGTTTGGTTCACTGGGGAAAAATGGGCTATTCACTGAAACGTCTCAGTACCAACCAAATTCACCTTACTCTGCCAGCAAAGCATCCTCTGATCATTTGGTACGAGCTTGGCATCATACATATGGTTTACCCGTTGTTATTACCAATTGCTCGAATAATTATGGTCCCTTTCAGTTTCCTGAGAAACTTATTCCTTTGGCGATCCTCAACGCGAAAGAAGGCAAACCCATTCCAGTTTATGGTAAGGGCGACAATGTGCGGGATTGGCTTTATGTCGATGATCACGCACGCGCACTGCGGCGCGTGTTGGAGCGTGGGCAAGTTGGAGAAACATATAATATCGGGGGGCACAATGAAAAAACCAATCTTGATGTGGTTCAGAGTGTTTGCGAAATACTGGATAAACTTCTGCCAAGCTCTGAGCGTCGCCCGCATGCAAATCTGATTACTTACGTCTATGACCGCCCAGGTCATGATCAGCGCTATGCTATTGATGCTGGCAAGATTGATAAAGAAGTAGGATGGCGGCCAAGTGAGACATTCGCTTCAGGCTTAGAAAAAACTGTTCAGTGGTATCTCAATAATTGGGTGTGGTGTCCGCATTTTGTAAATGGGATTTTTGAACCTAAAAAAATAGAGGTTTCTGCTAGTAGAGAGAATGTAAGGTATGGTTCTAGTCGGTGGTTTGGGTTTTCGAGCCCACCTCGCAATCAGATGAAAATGGATGCGAGTTGAAATATTAATGGATATTTTGTTAAGCGCTAAATTTTTTCAGAAAAGATTATGCAGGTAAGCATGCAGTGATTAGTAGAATTTTACGCGGAGATAAACGATTAAATTGGTCGTTGATGGATCAGTTTTTTGTTTCCGGCGGTAATTTTCTTTCAGTTGCATTGTGTGCAAATTATTTACCGCTTGAAGCTCAAGGTAAACTAGGTTACATCTTGATATGGTATTTTGGTTCAATCATCATTAATAATAGCGCAATATTTCAGCATGCTTCTGTAATAGCACCATCAAAACTAAATCGAGACCAATATCTAGGAGCGTTGGCATGGATGCAAATTAATTTAGCCATCTGGGTTGCTGTTGTTTTTTCTGTGCTTGTGATTGGCCTCGGCGGAATGGGGGGGGTATCGCTGACGCGACTTGAGGTGGTGTTGTTTATAGTTTATCTGGTTGCTCAACAGTTGGCGGATTTCTCAAGAAGAGCGGCCTATATCTTTCAGGACTCTATGTGGGCAGCAAAGCTTAGTGGTTTATTGTATTCCACTAGGATTATATTGTTGCTGATTTTGGAGCCAAATGATATTCCCAGTGTGCTAATAATATTTGTAGCGACATCATTTTTTTCAATAATAAACACTGTTTCTATCTTAGTGCGTATGCGCGATTTGTTTTTTACTTCGTGGGGATTTATTAAACTTCATGTTGTGGAAAGTAAATGGTTTATTCGAAGTGGGCCAGTAATTTGGCTATGGTCATCTCTACCAATATTTTTATTAGGAGGTATGATTGATGCGGCTGCTATAGCAATATTTTTTACAATACGAAGCTTGTCAAATTTAGGGAATGTTGCGATGGAATTGCTTGAAACCGAGTTTTCTGCGCGCCTCGGTCAGTATCATCATGATGATATTAAAAAAGCTAAAAATACTGTTTTGCGTATTAGGCTTGCTGGGGTGACATTGTGGGGGGCAGGCATGTTGTTGATAATTACATACGGCGATATGTTGGTTGGGAATATCTTTGGAGCGGCTTACGAAGAGTATTCGGAACTTTTAACATTGTTGTGGCTGGCAAATGGCGTTGTTTTTTTATATCGTCTCAATGCGGTGCATCTGCGTACAGCAGGAAAAAGCGAAGTTGTAATGAAAGGATATTTTTTTGGGGTTGTGATGATGTTGCTGGTGGGTGTTCCTTTGATTGATATCTATGGGTTACTTGGTGCGGCTGGTTTAGTTATGTTTGGTGCGACAATGATTTTATTTGGCCAATATTTATTTTCACGGTCTACAGTTTTATCGTAATTAATCTATTTTAGTTTGAGGGTGTTTGATTAGATGAGCAATGTGTCAGCTAATGTGAGTCAGATGGAGCCAAATCAATTGTTGACAGCTAAGCGTTTTGACGTGATTGCAAAGTATCTTTATGTTCGCCATAAAAGTATAGGGCAGCGTTCTAATTGGGCTGATTTATTGTATAGGGAACATATTCGTGTTTTTAATGGGTGTGTGGAGGCTGATGGGTCTAAAAAATATGGGGCCGATAGTTTTGTTTCGGCATTTGATTTGGTAATTGATTCTATTAAACAGGATGGTTTTTCGCCAGAAAAACTGCCAATACCCATTGATGCTGATGGAGTTATATTGGATGGCGCGCATAGATTGGCTGCTAGTCTTTACTATAAAGCTTCTCTAAGTGTAAAAAAAGTGACGGATGTTGCTCCAGTATATGATTATAAATATTTCATGGAGCGCGGACTAAGTAGCACGACTGCAGATGCAATTGCTGTTGAATACTGCCGTGTTGAGCCAAATGTTTTTGTGCCAATCATCTATCCATCGGCACAAGGTAAAGATAGTGAATTGATATCTATTTTGTCGAAATATGGGGATATATTTTATTCGAAGGAAGTTTATTTGTCTGGGGATGGTCCTCTTAACCTTGTTCGTCAAATTTATCATTCGGAGCCATGGCTTGGTTCATATGCAGATGGTTTTTCTGGAGCTAAAAATAAGACATTAGGCTGCTTTCAAGAAGACGGTGCTGTTCGAGTTTTTGTTGTAAAAAGCAATTTAGAAAATATGTTGCTGGCAAAGAATGAGATTCGCGATTTGTTCGGAATAAGTAACCATTCTGTACACATCAACGACACACATGATGAAAGTATTGAGCTAAGTAATATTCTGCTTAATGCTAATAGTATTCATTTTATGAATCACTCTAGGATAGTTAACTTTAAATGGTTTCAAAACCTTCTTAATGAATACAGAGCATTTATTAAAAATAATCATATTGATGGCGAATATTTATGTGTCGATGGTAGCGCTATTATGGCTGCTTATGGTATCAGGGAGGCGAGAGATTTAGATTATTTACATCATGGCTATGATGATATGGGGTCTGGCTACAAAGAAATTGGCAGTCATAACCACTCTGCAGATTTGTATGCAAGCCCAATTGATGACATTATTTTTAATCCAGCGAATTACTTTTATTGTGATGGCTTAAAGTTTGCAACTCTTGATATTCTTAAGAAAATGAAGATTAAGAGAGGGGAAGATAAAGATTCCCAGGATGTGATATTGATTGATGGTTTTTTAAAAGGAATTACACCAAGAAAATCTTTGAAAGACTGGAAGGTTATCTTTAAGCCAAAGTTCTGGTATGTGAAAATACGTTTTATGGCACTCAAGGCGCGTTTTCATTTGTATAAGTTACTGAAAGATATTAAATAGCGCCTTTTTGCTATTGCTAAATAAAAATGAAATTCATCTTAATTAAATTTTTTTGTATGAGTGAAAAATGAAAATTCCTGTTTCCGTAATAATTATGACTAAAAATGAAGAGCGTAATATTGAGAAATGTCTTCGTTCAGTTGATCAGTTTGATGAGGTGTTTGTTATAGACTCGAATAGCGATGACGCTACTTGTGATATTGCTAGCCGAATGGGTGCCAAAGTTGTTAACTTTTCCTGGGATGGTAAATATCCTAAAAAGAAACAATGGTGCCTAGAGAATCTTTCTTTTACTCATAACTGGGTGTTATATGTAGATGCAGACGAAGAGGTTGGTAAGGATTCGTCAGAAGAAATGCGACACGCGTTGCAAACAAATCAGGAAAACTTAGGTTATTTTGTGGGTTTTGATTATGTATTTTTGGGGCGTAAACTTAATTATGGCCATAGGGTTTACAAATTAGTGCTTTTTGAAAGAAATAAAGGACGTTTTTTAGACTACGATGACTTAAGCGTGAAGAATATGTGGGAGGTTGAAGGGCATTACCAGCCTCAAATCGATGGTAAGGTTGGTTTATTGCAAAATCGTATGGCTCACAACGATCATGATCACCTTTTTCACTTTTATGAAAAATTAAATAAATACTCGGATTGGGAGGCGGATCTTCGAGTGCAAGGTGCATTGAGGAATGATAAGCAGGCAGTTATTTCTTCTAGGAGGCGTGCCCTTCAATGGTTTGGCGACCATGTTCCATTTAGAGGGTTTGTAATGTTCGTGTACGCTTATGTTCTGAAGAGGGGGTTTCTTGATGGTAGGCCAGGTTTTTATTATGCGCTTTCATTGGGGATATATCATTCGTTAATTAATATGAAAACTTATGAAATTAAGAATTCAGGAAATTCAAAATGAGTGATACAAAAACAATAAAGGACCTTCGGATTCCGCTCTGGGCAATTCCTTTACGAGCGATTTTTCGTATTGTAAAGAAATTTTTCCCAAACAATAGCTTGCTAAAACAAGTTAACTTGGATGGCATTAAGTATTTGGTGTGGGCAAATGAGGATATTGGTAAGAAGCTTATTTTGTTACGATCATTTGAAAAAAATGAAACAGATGCATTTAAATCCTTGATTAAACTGGGTGATATTTGTTTCGATGTGGGGGGTAACATCGGATATTTCACGCTGAATTTTGCAAAACAAGCAGGGCCAACTGGTAAGGTTTTTGTTTTTGAGCCTATTCGGAGAAATGCCCTGATGATTCAACTAGGGGCAGAAATCAATAGTTTTGGGGGCAGTGTACAGGTAATACGTGCCGCAGTATCAAATAAGGTGGGTAATGTATCACTTACAATTCCAAGTGTGGATGGAGCATATGCCTATATTAAGCAAGATGAAGGAGACGCTGTAAACGAAGTTAATGAAATGGCGGATTGTATCACGCTTGATGGTTTTGTGGCTGAACGTGAATTGTCGGGGGCGGATATCGTAAAAATTGATGTGGAAGGAGCGGAGTTGCTTGTTCTGGAAGGTGCGACAACCCTTTTTTCTAGCGGTACACATCAGCCGCGTGTTGTGATGATTGAATTAGTTGATGAATTTTTGAATCGCTATGACGCTTCAATAACTAAAATAATGGACCTAATGAGCCAGTATGGATATAAGCCATATTACGCGATTTCGAAAGGCACCCTAGTTGAGTTTCGAGAAAGTGACTATAATAATGTGTTTAATGTGTTTTTTATTCTGAAAAATTAAAGTATCAGAAACTTTTTCTCTGTAGGAGGGTGTGTTGGTGTTACGAATGTGGAAGATCAAAGATGGAAATCCGCGTTTCTTTTTTTTGGTTGTTGGAGTATTAGTTTACGCAGGCTTTAGTACGCCATTTCCACGTCACCCTGGTATCCCTGAAATTGTGATTGCATGCATGCTTGCATTATACGTGGGGATTAAAAGGCCAATAAAAAAAATTGCTTCTGAAATCCTCTCCGCCGGAAAAAATGCAAAATTTCCTTTGATATATTTTGTTGCGTTTTATTTTATGACGGTCCCGGTTATCATTTTCTTATTCGAGGGGTCACTTTTTACAAATCTCATTCGAGATTATATACCTCTTATCTATATGTTGATGCCTCTATTTTTTGCGCCAGTACTTTCTGAAAGCGGAATGAAAAAAATTATGCTTTTTAAATGGCTTCTTGTTTTTGGGGGAGTGATTTATACAGCACGATATTTTTTCACTGTTGAGGTGTTGCCATGGCAGGTGGGTGATAGATTGCTTTTAGATAGCATGCTGTATCTTTTATATGATCCTTTAGTTCTTTTTGCAGGGGCATATATGTTGTTGGAGTCAGTGAATCTATTTTTATTGGGTGGAAAAAAGAGGTGTCTGGCAATCGTTTTTATGGCTGTGGCCATATTCATAATGTTGGGCTTTGTGGCGACCATCCAGCGTGGTTCAATAGTTTTAATTATTAGTGTTCTTTTAATCCTTTTGCTGTCAAAAGGTCGAGCAATGAAAGGGGGTTTGTTGGTTGTGGTTGCTTTCGTGGCCTTGTATGGAATCAGTGTTTATTTTTCGTCAGCTGTTGGTTTGTTTGTTGCGAAGACTGAAAGCGTTGGCACGAATAATAAATTAGCTGAAGCTGTAGAGATTATGGCGGTTATATTCGAGGGAGGAGTGTTTAACACATTGTTTGGGGTGGGATGGGGTGGGGTGTATGTTAGTCCTGGTGTTGGTGGGAACCCTGTTCGGTTTACTCATTCAATGATTACATATTTCCTTCTAAAAACGGGAATTGTTGGTTTGATTTTATTTTTTTATTATATGTTTTATGTAGGAAAAATAGTTTTAAGGGGAGTTTTTCGCAATGATATAATTATGTTGGCATCAGTGCCTCCACTATTATACGGTCTTTTGTTTCAGCCAACATACAAAACATTAGGTTTTGGGTTGGTTCTTTCTATTATTTATTGTATTGATCAAACTGCACGTCGCACAAATCGCATTGATTATGTAGAATGTCAATGTTCGGATTCTGGTGATATCTTGAGCGATAAAAAGTCAATTTGACTTAGGGTTTGCGATATTGGTTAAGTGCATGAGTTTTGGGTTCACGTACGATGATAAATTTACAATGCTTTAACGTTTTTCTAGTGCTGTGCGTAGTTGTTCCATTCTCGTTGTTTAACTGTGGTGGATTGTGAAAGCATCACTTGGTTGCGCATAAAGTTATTATTGAAGGTGAGGCGTGGTTGGTGGCTGATGTCCTTGCTACCCAAGTCTCCAGATGTAAAAGTTTCGAAGGGCGCAATCGTTGGAGAATAAGAGGTAGTGTGTTTTCGAATATGCAACAGAAATAATTTGTTTAGGCAATCTGGTGAAGCCGGTGCGTACGCGTTATATCTACGATGAGGTGATGAAAAATATTAATATATGGGGTTAATTACTTACCTGAATTGACCAGTGTAGGGAAATATTCTGATGAATGGCGACTTGGTTGACTTCTAAGGAACACGAAATTCGTGTGATTATTGCTCCTTTTTATTATCCTGAGTGAGAATCTAAGACACCCATTCACCGCGAACCCTCAATTAATCACTCCTTTGATGATGAGTTTTTGAGTGAATTACCTTTTCCAAGCTTACTATTTAAACCAATGAAATTGATGATGTGAAAAAACTATTTAAATTGATCCAAATAATGCAGCAGGGCCTGTTCTCTGCTTTTTTACGGCACAATGTTGCTGCAGGCGTTGAACATCGTGTGGTACTTAGCCCTTTGAGTTGTAAGCATGTGGTGGATATTGGCGCAAACCGTGGTCAGTTTGCCTTGATTGCCCGCAAGTACTTTCCTGCTGCCAAAATAGACTCATTTGAACCATTACAAGAGCCCGCTGATCGCTTTCAAGCACTTTTTAGCAACGACTGTTCCACGCAGCTACATCGCTTGGCAATTGGGCTGAATGAGGGTGAGGTGGCAATACACGTATCCAGTCGTGATGATTCATCCTCGCTTTTACCTATTACCGATACTCAGTCTATGTTATTTCCAGGAACTGCTGAGTGTGAGACAAGGATGATTCATGTTGCACCTTTGAAAGATATCATTCCTGTGGATGAAATCCAGGAACCGGCTTTGCTAAAGGTCGATGTGCAGGGATTTGAAATGGAAGTTCTGCGTGGTTGTGCGGAGCTTTTGGAGCGATTTCAATATATATATGTGGAGTGCTCTTTTGTGGAGCTTTATGCAGGACAAGCATTTGCAGATGAAGTCATAGCTTTTTTACGTGAACGCAATTTCATTTTGGAGGGTGTGTACAACCCATGCTATGACAAGAATGGCAGGGCGGTACAGGCTGATTTCTTTTTTGTTGCTCAAGAGAGCAATGTATAGGACTTTGGCGTGCGTATTCTAATTCTTACTCTCAATTACCTTCCTGAGCTGACCGGTATCGGCAAGTATAATGGAGAGATGGCTGAGTGGCTTGTGGCACGGGGGCACAAGGTGCGTATCGTAGCAGCACCGCCGTATTATCCGCAGTGGCGAGTTTCGAAGGGTTATCGCTCGTGGCGCTATTGCCGTGAATCGTTAGGTGGTGTGGATGTGTTGCGTTGCCCATTGTGGGTTCCAGCCACTCTATCAGGGTTGAAGCGTGTTATACATCTGTTCAGTTTTTTTCTGTTCAGTTTTCCCGTCATGTTGTTTCAGGTGTTTTGGCGACCGCATATAATATTGGTTGTTGAGCCGCCTTTATTTTGTGCGCCCACCAGTTTACTTGTTTCAAGGCTTAGCCGAGCTTGTTCGTGGTTGCATGTTCAGGATTTCGAGGTTGATGCAGCCTTTAACCTGGGTGTTTTGTCATCTCCACGCTTGCGCCGTATTGTGCTGAAGGTAGAGAGTTGGTTGATGAAGAGGTTCGATAGGGTATCGACAATTTCTGGTCAAATGATGACTCGGCTTGGAGCCAAGGGGGTTCTGTCGGAGAACCAAATATTGTTTCCAAATTGGGCAGATATAGATAATATCTATCCGCTTGAATTTCCAACTACGCTCAGAAAACAGCTAAGTATAGCTGCATCAAGTGTCACCTTTTTGTATTCAGGTAATATGGGTGAAAAACAGGGATTGGAAATTGTCATTGAAGCAGCTCAGCGGCTGATTGAGCGTAGCGATATTGTATTTGTAATGTGTGGACAGGGTGCGGCCTATCATCATTTGCGTGATTTGGCAGATGGGCTTGAGAATATTCGTTGGTTACCTTTGCAACCTTTGGATAAATTGAATGATTTGTTGAATATGGCAGATGTTCATTTGTTGCCACAGAGGGCTGATGCTACAGATTTAGTGATGCCGTCGAAATTGACAGGGATGCTAGCGAGCGGTAGACCTGTGTTGGCAACGGTTTTTGAAGGTACGCAAATTGCGAAGGTGCTTGAGTCGTCCGGTGTAGTTGTACCACCTGAAAATGCTGATTTTTTTGTTAATGCTATGGTGAGTTTGGCAGAAAATATAGAACAACGACGACAATTAGGTAAAAATGCCCGAGACTATGCGGTAGAGTTCCTTGGTCGTGATGCTGTATTGGCTCGATTTGAGGAAGCTCTACAGGAATGTATTTCCCATAAACAATAAGTATTAAACATTGAATAGGGGTTTGGTTTGACGAAGAGAGCATTGATAACGGGTGTAACTGGGCAAGATGGAGCTTATCTTGCGGAGTTCCTTTTGGAAAAAGGATATGAAGTTCACGGTATCAAGCGTCGGGCATCGTCCTTTAATACGGATCGTATTGATCATTTGTATCAAGACCCTCATGAAACAGGCAGGAAATTTATTCTGCATTACGGTGATTTGAGCGATTCAAGTAATTTGATCCGTATTGTTCAGCAGGTGCAGCCCGATGAAATATATAATCTTGGCGCTCAAAGCCACGTAGCGGTTTCTTTCGAGAGCCCTGAATATACGGCTGATACAGTAGGTTTGGGTGCTTTACGTGTTCTTGAAGCCATTCGTATTGCCGGGCTGGAAAAGAAAACCCGCTTTTATCAGGCATCTACATCTGAGCTGTATGGAGATGTCCGGGAAATACCTCAAAAAGAGACAACCCCATTTTACCCACGCTCACCCTATGCGGCTGCCAAACTGTATGCCTATTGGATTACGGTGAATTATCGTGAAGCCTATGGTATGTATGCTTGTAACGGGATTTTGTTTAATCACGAATCGCCCATCAGAGGGGAGACCTTCGTAACACGAAAAATTACACGCGCATTATCACGCGTCAGTCTGGGGCTCCAGGATTGCCTTTATTTAGGCAATATGAATTCTCTGCGCGACTGGGGGCATGCGAAGGATTATGTGGAGATGCAATGGTTAATGTTGCAACAGGATGAGCCTGAGGATTTTTGTATTGCGACCGGTGTACAATATTCTGTGCGGGATTTTGTTAATGCAGCTTATGATCACTTGGGGAAAACGATACGCTGGGAAGGTAAGGGTGTTGACGAGAAAGGCTATGACACTGAAACAGGGCAATGTATTGTTGCCGTTGATCCACGTTATTTCCGGCCGACTGAGGTGGAGACACTTTTGGGTGATCCAACCAAAGCAAGAGAAAAACTAGGCTGGGTACCTAAGGTTACTTTTGAAGAAATGGTTCATGAAATGATGGAAAATGATCTGGAGCTGGCGAAACGCGATGCGTTAGTCAAAGAACATGGATTCAAAGCTTTTGACTACCATGAATGAATACGACAAGATTTATGTTGCTGGCCATCGTGGTTTGGTGGGGGCGGCAATCTGCCGAGTTCTCGAAAAACAGGGTTTTGGTAATATTACCACTTGCACTCGGAGCGAGCTGGATCTGACGGATCAATTTTCGGTACGGGAGTTTTTTGCAACAGAACGCCCTGACTATGTGTTCCTGGCAGCAGCGAAAGTGGGGGGGATTCATGCAAATAATATTTACCCTGCCGAATTTATTCGTGACAATTTACTGATTCAGACCAATATTATCGATGCGGCCTATCAAAACGGAACCCGAAAATTACAGTTTCTCGGTTCATCGTGTATTTACCCGAAACTTGCTCCACAGCCTATGAAAGAGGAGCATTTGCTCACCGGGGAGCTTGAGCCCACCAATGAATGGTATGCCGTTGCAAAGATAGTCGGCATTAAGCAATGCCAAGCCTACCGACGCCAATACGGCTTTGATGCCATTTCGTTGATGCCTACCAACCTCTACGGTACGGGCGATAATTTTGACTTGGAAAATTCCCATGTGGTACCGGCATTGCTTCGCAAATTTCACGAGGCCAAAGTGAGCGGGGCAGGCAGTGTGCAGGTTTGGGGGAGTGGAAACCCTCGCCGTGAATTCCTGCATGTCGATGATTTAGCGGATGCAGCGGTTTACCTGATGAAAAACTATAGCGATGAGAGCATTGTTAATGTTGGAGTGGGTGAAGATGTCA
>VAPM010205898.1_pt1 | contig 13363 bp, 10 predicted proteins | sample 3395091 | NCBI WGS metagenome assembly VAPM01 (sample SAMN08290445, study PRJNA428436) | hydrothermal vent metagenome | isolation source: Deep-sea hydrothermal vent chimney 3 | place: Pacific Ocean: Juan De Fuca Ridge | reverse complement strand
TTTTTTATGCGTTGGTGTAGAATAATAGATATTAGATGAGTTTCGGTTGGTTTGCCTTTTGTAGCTGATGTCTCACCGTTTTATGGAGCAGCCTTACGTATTAAAACCTCAGAAGTTTGTGAAAACAGCTTATAATTATTGTTAAGTCTCATCAAATGAGTTGGCATAGATTGGCTGAAAGAGATTTTAGTATTAATGTTGAATTAATATTTAGGTGTTTTCTATGGGAATGATCCAAGCTAGAGCTGGCAACTGAGTATATATAATAATATTGTTGTCAAAATTATAAACAGGGGAGGGGATAAAATATGCGTTTATCAGCGAACATATTTTTTGTTTGCATGGTCGTTTTTCTTACATCAAGCTGTGGTCGACTGCAAGAAATCTCCCAAATTGAGACGCTATCGTTTGAACTCAATTCCAGTATTCCTGCCGATGGCGCTCGTGATGTGACGGTGGATACCCCGATTCGAGTGTCATTTAGCTCGGCTATTGATGCTAACTCTATCAAATTAGGCACCCTTGTCTTAAGAAAAATGGATGATTCTGTTTCGTTAAATACCAATTCAGGTATTGTCAAAGGGGCGTTGCATCGGGATTTAGTGGATAATATATTATCTTTTTTTCCTGAGGAAAGATTAGAGCCCGGCCAAACGTATACCATTACCATTACTGGTTTGCGTAATATTGAACGATATACTTTAGCACCGACCGTGCTGACTTTTACCACCGCTGCTCAGGCATCAGCGCCAGTGGTGATTGTGTTTGATACGGAACCAAGGCATGAACAGAGCAAAGTGAGTGTCAATCAACCGATACGATTTTTGTTAAATAGCCCCATTGATCCGACCAGCGTTGAGGCGGGCACGGTGCTTGTCCAACGTACCGACGATGATCCTTCCGAATATGTCGCCCCCAATTTCGTGCATGGCCAAGCGAGCTATGATGGATTAGCTCAAGCCATTTTGTTTAAGGCACACCATCCCTTGGCTTATGGACAAACCTATACGGTAATACTGCTCGATTTAATCAATACCGATGGTTTGCCTGTGGCACAGCATCGCATTCAATTCACCACGAGTTATAATCCCGTGTTTCGTGAGATAGATTATAAAGAAGGGGGGATCACTCAATATGATGAGTATGAACACGATGCAGTGGGCAAGGCGATAAAAATGTATCGTATTGGCGGGACGCAAGGTCTTGGGGATAATGGCTTGTGGCTGGATGGTGACGATACCGTTACCTCTATCCGTTTATTTAATGTGGATACCGCGAATTTTTTTGCCAAACAGGTTATTTATAGCGCACCACGGAATTCACAGCGTGATTGGCAACCCACGGCAGAAGACGTTTTTAGTTACGATAAAACGATTTTTGATATCAATGGCAATCATTTGGGCACGGCCAGTTTTAAAGCCGGTGATGACCGTACTTGGTTTACTGACGATGACAACATTACCGGTTATATTCAGCGTCGCCAAGCCGACAATGGTGACGCGTTAAGAGCAACATTCAATAGTAGTGGGGCGGATGAAAACTGGTTAACCGGCCAGGATAATGAAATTAATTTTCATGCGCGTACCACTTTTAACGAGCGTCAGGCTAAAACTTTCCATATTTTATATCGAGGAACGGGCGAAGATGGTATTTATTTTACCGGTGATGATCCTGTGCAGTTTTACCACGAATTTATTTATGATGAAAATGATATGCTCATCAGAAATTTGTGGAAAACGGCGCCGGGCGTGGATGGAGTTTGGTTTACCTTAGATGATAATATTGGTTATTGTAATCGTTATGAATATGATACCAATGGTAACTTGTTACGACAAATTCATTCTCGCATCGGTGGAGACCTGGTGTGTTTTAGCGACGATGATATCATACGGAATTACCATGCGTTCACTTATGATGCGGTAGGGAATCGGATTAACCGCCAATATTTTAGTGCAGAAGGTAACTTAAGTGGGGCGGGAGACGATGAAATCTGGTTTACTGGAGATGATCATTTAATTGAAGAGACCCTGTATTTAACTGATCGATAATCAATCAAGTCAATTAATTGGCTGGTATGTGATGAAAAAATTTTCCATTGATTTCACGGTTTGATGTTTTTATCCATAATGACAATTTTGTTTCAACTTTGCAGCTAAGTGCATGTCGTGTTTAAAGAAGTTGAGTTATCCACAGAACCTGTGGATAACTTTGTGGATGAATCGCGAAGAAACGCTTCAAAATACCGTATTTGAAGGCTTTCCGTTAAAATGAACACAAAACAAACTTACTTTTAACTCGCTGATTACCATGGTTTTATTTTAGCAGAAACAACGTTGAATTTTTCGCAATGAATATCGCATGTCACTATTGACACATGTTGATAACTGTGAATAACTTTTTGATACAATAAAATATTAAGCAAGTTCGAGCCGTTTATTTATATTTGATCAAAATGAATGCATGTGGTTTTATGAAAGTAACGCTATCGGTCATTATCGTGTTTTGGCTAACGCCAACACTGGCGGCGGAATGGGTCAATCCCCCCGATGATCCCACCCAAAATATATCCTATTGGAAGCCGTTTGCCATTGCGCCCGAGGCGGATACACAGGTGGCTAAAGCCCATCAAGTTTTCAGCCAATTGTTACGGGCTTGGGATGGCTCGCGGGTGGCTCCGGCCTTGTCTGTGGTGAAATCCGAGGCAGGACCATGGGCCGCTTCATTGGCGGATGGCAATATTTTATTAAGCCGTTCTTCCATCCTCACCTGTTTTCAATTCGGTGAACAGCGTGGCATCCATTTATTAGCTTTTATTTTAGGGCATGAATTGGCACATCAGCGTGCGGATGATCTCTGGCATCACAAATTTTTTCGGTTGGCGGGTTCCCAAGCGCCGCAAGTCAGGCAGCAAATGCTGTTAGGGCTGAATTTTAATGTGCAACAGTTAAATGATTTGGAGCGTCGTGAAGCCCAGGCCGATCATGATGGGCTCATTTACATGGCCACGGTGGGTTTTGACCCATTTAAAGTGCTGGAAGGGAAAGATTTTTTCACGGTTTGGGTGGAAAGTACCTGGCAAGGCACCTGTGACAGCGCGGCTAACGGTGTGGTGATTGATAAAGAGGCTTGTGCTCAAGCCAAAGCCCGTGCGTTTCGAAGCCAAGCCCATTTAAAGGATATTGCCCGGCAATCCGTGTTATTTGAACTTGGTTTGCAAGCGTTTATTGCCGCCGACTATCAAAAAGCAAAACTATTTTTCGAAGTCTTTGGACGTGATTTTCCTGGCCGTGAAATCCACACGAATTTGGGCCTTACTGAAATGGCGCAAGCGCTATACTTTCGCCAACAAATTTTGCAACGGAATGCTAATGCCTTAGGGGTTGATTTTATGTTTCCGCTGATGTTGGAGTCGGGTTTATCTTTTCAGCAAGGTGCTGCTTCGCGAGGCATTACCCCCCGTCCTTCGGCGGCGATCAAAAAGCTGCAAACGCAAATGTTGACACATCTGGATAAGGCGGCAGATTATTTTGATAAGGCATTGAAAATTAATCCTGACCATGCACTTACCTATTTACTGTCAACGCTAACCTATCTCGCCTCGGGCAATACTTTCATGGCTCGGGGTGTGTTACAGGGGAAGTATTTAACGCGTTTTGAGTCCGATAGGTCGGTGGATTTGTTACGAGCGATGATTAGCGCAACGGAAAAGGACTATGTTAAATCACAAGCCCAATTTGAAAATTTACTTCAGCGGTTGGCTCAGCCAAGCCAGGTTGCCACGGTTTTTCCGATGAATCTGTTAATTTTTTCAACGTATTTTAACTACGCTGCACTGGCGCGTTTTTTGGGGAAAACGGCAGAAGCACAGCGGATCTTAAAGCGGATGACGAAACATACTCGCACCCTCAATGATGCGGTTGCATTCCGGCTCAGCCTCAATCAGTTGCGCCCGAGAAAAATGAAGCCCGTCATTAAAATATCACAGCCATTGCGTATTCAAAACCGAGCCATCGGCCAAATTTTCACCTCACAATGGCAGACGGGTCAACAACCGACCCAAGGTATTTGGATCGAAGGAGAACAATTTCAGCTGATACATTCTCCTCAGCAGGTTAAATTTTTAATCGACCGAAATCATCAAATTATGGCCGCCTGGCAAGAAAGTGGTACCGAAGCAAGCATTCATGGTACGGCGTTGGGGGATGATCGTAGTCGAGTGGTTAAATTGCATGGGGTGCCCTCGCGCCAAGTCTATTCGGTGAAAGGTGAATATTTAGCCTATGATTCTTTGGGACTCGCCGTCTATTTGTTGAACAATCAAGTATCAGGGTGGTTTTTGTACCCGAGTACCCCGTGATTTCTCCCCCGCTTTTTTTGTGAAATCTTTATGCCTAAGCTTTGCCCTTAGTCAGGGTGTGAATTTGCCTAGATTTTGTGCGCAATGTGAGATATTATGCGGCCTATCTCAGTCGCGATTTTTAAGCGTTTGGCTGTCCAATGTTGGTTTCAAAACGTCAAGAAAAAAAATGGAGCACATAGACCAGTTACAATTAGCTAACGATGCCGTACAGGGGGAGGCTCAAGCCCGGCGCTACGTATCCCATTTAGCTGACACCATCATCAATTATCAAAATAATAAGTATTGCAAGCGCTATTGTTTTGATAACAAATACTATTCTCAATGTACTTTACCTAAACCCTGGGGCAGTACGTCGGAGCAAACACCACTTTGTGAATGGGGTAATGCCAGTTACTTATGGATGCTAGAGGATTTAGCTGGCACGAAACGTTTGCAAACATTTCAGGGTAAACAAGGGGCCAGTTTAAAAGATTATTTTTTTTGCATCGCTAATTCATTACCGTTTTATGAGCGTTGGAAAGATTGGCGATTTGGTCGAAAAATCCATGTACCTACCTATGTTCAGGCAATGGATGATAAGGCAGCGGGTGTTTTTTATGGGCTACGCAATGGCGAGGTCATTGCTTTAATTGCGCAAAAAATATCCTACCCAGAACAAGAAACCGCCGAATTGGCTCAGCGTATTATCGTGGAATTAACCAAACGCCGCCGTTTGCACTTGCTTGACCCGCCGGTAACCGTGTCATTGTCTGGAATGAATACCCCGGCGATTGAGGACGATCAGACGGCTGTGCAGGTCGATGTGGCTTGGCACGATATTTCTGCAGAAGACTTAGAGCGCCATCAAATTTTATTTGCTGGGTGGGAACAACTGGATGCCGTTGAACAATTTGTCATAGAGGCGATGGTGCTTGACCAGCAAGATGCCGATGATGTGTTGGTTACCTTGCAAAAACTCGGACTGTCATTAAAAGAAGGCGTGGCCCCCGAAAAAACCGACCGACAGCAATTATATTATTTCAGACGAAAAACCATCGCGAAATTAGCCAAATATTGCCAATGTTTGACGGATGAGTAAGGCCTGGGTGAAATAAACCGATGGCAGGTATCGTCAAATTTTAAGCAATTCGATGTCTTTTGTTTATAAAACGAATCAGGAGACAGAGCATGAAGCACATGAAGCACCCTGCCAAAGAAGCGTTATTGGCTTATATTGAAGCGCCTGAGGCACAAGAAAGTATCGCTGTTGGACGTCATTTAATCAGTTGCAGGCCATGCCGCCGGACAGTGCAGCAATTATCCAGTGTCGTTACCCAGCTTGAGAATCATCTACACTATTACCCACAGGCCAAGCCCAGCCTGGCAGATGAAGACATTGCTGACTGGGTTGAGGGACGACTGAATGCTGGCGAAACACAACGTGTTGATGCGTTGATCCATAATGAGCCGGCAGCACTCAAGGCGGCGCTGCATTATGCCAATCACAGTCTAAAAATGCAGCGGGAGCTCACTTGGCATGAGCTGTCACCAGTTTCGCCGTCAAGCACGGTCCCCAGTCATGGTCGTTGTCATCTCAGTTTTTGGCAGCGATTTGTGCAGTGGCGACCGCCGGTCTGGATGACGGTGCCAGTGACGATGACCGCCACCGCGTGCCTAGTGCTTGTCGTTGTTTTCTCACAATCCCTATTCGTGCCATCGGTGACAGAGCCGCCGGTGAGTATTATTAGTTATCAAGATACGCCTGTGATTCAGTTCACACGTGCGGCACCACAACCCGGTATAGGCTTTTTCTCTCAAGGTAACCCACTGAAACGGCAATCCTTTGACAGCATGCGTATTCAAGCAAATTTACCGCAGGGTTTGCATTTGCAGTGGACACCTGTCAACGACGCAAAAAATTATAATATCCAACTTTATTTGATTGAGGGTGATCAACGTTTGCCCGTGGGAACGGGGCATAGTGAACATGCAACCGTAGTGATTCCAGATTTAGAAGTGATTGCTGGGCGGCGTTATACATGGGAATTGACAGGCACCACAATCGATCATCTTAAATTTAAAGCGAACGGTGGATTTTTTGTTAATGCGCAATAAATGAACGCTCAATTTCAACATGAGTTTAGTTTATGAGGGATGGATTAGTTATATAATTAGTTTGGTATTTTTCAAAAATATCACTGGTTATTGTCTTTAACTTAAATTAGAAAAATATACATTGAGCCGCTTAACAGGAGAAAAAAATGAACATTAATCTATTGAAATTTGCCATGGGACTGTTCGTTGTGTCCACTCTATTTGGTTGTGCGACTAAATCCAGTGTGCCGATGCAACCCGCTGATGTATCCGTACCGACAGGGGTGGATGAACAGCTGATTTGGAGTTCTGCGCCACAACGGCCGGGTTGGACTATGGAAGAACCAGATACCATCAACGGACGGATGTCGTTTGTTGGTTTATCTGGCAGTATGGCGACTGAAAAAGCGGCTCGTGAAGATGCTAGACGTAATGCCGTGAATGGGGTAGTGGCTTATATGGGGACGTTAGCCAAAGATAAATTTGAGCGTGCTCGGGTATCTTTTGGGTTAGAAAGCACCGTGGTTGATCCCACCAGCAGCTCAAGAGCATTTGAGAAACAATTGGCGGTCAATATTGCCAACCGAGTCAAACCTAAAAAATGGTATGCAGAAAAATGGCAAACACTCACGGGTATTGGCTATCGAGTCTTTGTATTAGCGCATGTACCCATGGATTCGATGGACGAGTCTTATAAAAGCATGGCAAGAGATATGGCAAAGAATGCGGAAAACAACGCTAAACAAGCTGCTGATAACATCGCTAAAGCGCAAGCAGAAAAAGCGGCTGACTTTTGGAAGCAAATGCAGTCCCAAGGCTTAGTGGAATAATATTAGTCAACGTATCGTGGGGAATAGGTATAACTCAGCACGGCTGAGTATATTGCTGATAAGTGCGGGCAAGTTGCCCGCATGAGGACGCCAAAATGAATATTATCATGAAAACGATTTTGATTGTGCTTGCCACACCTTTTTTTGCCATCAGCAGTGTAGCGCAATCGGTTGAACCCCTGTTTGACAATAAAGAAGCTTCATTTGACGCTATTTTTGAAGCAGCAGAAGGTGGCTTTAATGACCGAAACCAACAACTCGAGTCACTATGGGAGCGGATGGAGAAAGAAGAAGCGGATAAATGGCAACGCTTGCAAAAAGAAGTGCTGCAAAAATGGGAGGGGTATCGGGAAACGACTCGTACCCACTGGGTCGACTATTCGCCGAACCGGGAAGCGGTCAGTCAAGTGAACTTTGACAGTGGTGACGTGGCCGTGGAAGCTTTAGTGCCGGTCAATGCATCTGAAAAGCAACAAAAACAAGCGGTGATTGATAAAATAAAAACCTTGACGACCAAAGAAGACGCCAATGGCCAGCCGATTATGCAAGATCAGTTGCCCAAGGAAACATTGATCGCGATTGAAAAAGGCGAAGTCAAACTGACCCCGCCAAAAACCATTCGCGGTAAAGATGGGGTCGAACGTGTGAAAGTGGGAATTAACTTGAAACTGGTACCCAATCATATTGCTAAACGGGCCAAGCGCTATTTACCCGAAGTTAAAAAACAAGCCGCAAAACATCAGGTAGACCCCGCCCTTATTTTGGCGATCATGCATACGGAAAGCGCCTTTAATCCCAAGGCTCGATCGCATGTGCCAGCGTATGGATTGATGCAACTGGTGCCTCGGTTTGGTGCTAAAGATGCGTATCAAAAACTGCATGGAAAAAGCAAAGTGTTATCGGCGGATTATTTATATAAGCCACATAATAACATTGAACTCGGTGTTGTTTATTTTAGTTTGTTGGAACGCCGTTATTTCAAAGGGATTACTGATCCGATCAAACGCCGGTATGTGGCGGTATGCGCTTATAATTGGGGACCGACGGCCATGAATCGCCGATTGCTCCCTAAAATCGATTTAGACAGCTATAGCCATGAAGCACTTTTCAAACGGTTGCAACAAGGGGTGCCGAAAGAGACACGCGATTATCTGGAACGGGTTGAAACCCGCCGTAAAAAGTATGCAGGTGATAAGGTCTATGCGTTATAAGCATTATTTGTGCTTGATTCAAGCGGGTTGTTTTGTTTTGTTGTTCAGCGCTTGTGCCAGCAAGACGGCGAGCATGCCAACGGGCTTGGTTGGTGGATTAGCTCCTCCGCCAGTGCAATCTTCGCTAAATACCGAATATGAATTGATTCGCAGTGCCCTACCTCAACGGCCTGATTGGATTGATAACCCACCCGCCGCGCAAGGCGATATCCATTATTTAGTGGGCTTGTCGTTGCACCATGCAACGGAGCGCTCGGCACGAGAAGATGCGATGCGCCACGCTCGAAAAGAATTTGCCGCCTATACCGGCGTGGATGTAAAAGATGTCGATAAAGTCATGAAGGCTTTATACGGATTATCCAGTCAGGTGATGGATGCTACCGTTTCAAAAATCTCTCAATCTAGCCAGACCACTGATGCGCACGTGAGCCGCATTAAAGCCAAACAATGGTTTTGGGAATCGTATCGAATAAAACAAAATGGCCAAGCGAGTGGCAGCGCCTATAAATATTGGGTGTTGGTCACCATTCCTAAAGATGAATACGATCGGGTGCAACAATGGAAACAACAACAACGCGCTTCAAGACAAGCCACATTAATCGCCCACCAAGCCGAAGTTGACCGCTATGTTAAAGCGATATTAGACTCACATCAACAAACCTTGCAACGGGTAGAGCAAAGCTTACAGAGCGGTCAAGTGATGCTGGCTTTGCAGCGGCTCAGCGCAAGCTGGAGTCAGTTATATGATGCGCAAAAAGATTTACAAGATAAAGGACCCGCGTATCAAGCGAAACAACCGTTAATTAAAAGCGTACAACAACAAATTCCCCATCAATTTTCTGAAATACAAAAAAATATTGTACTTGACCTGGGGCGATTCAAAACCCATGGCGTTATTCAGGGCAGTGAACTCAAAATTCCAGCCTGGGTTTGGTATCGCAATGCTGATGTCTTGATCGCCATTGAGCAATTTCCTTTGCAAGTGATTGCGCCCAGCGGAAAAATCATGACTACCGGAAAAAGTGATAAACACGGCACGATAAATTTTTTTGTCAGGCAAGCCCAAGCTGGTCAGTATGTGGTAAAAATTAATTTACAGGATAGCTCGGCGAAGGGGTTGGATAGCGCCGTGAAAGCCATGTTAGCCAAAACTGAGGCACCATTTGCTGTGACCCCATTTGATGCGAGTCTATCTAACGTCGCCGCGGTGGCGGTGGCCGCATTGTTTGCCGGGGCAGAATATCAGCCATTGCCAGTACGCAAGGTGGTTATTGGTCGAATTATCAATGAACAAACCGCCCGCGGTGGTCAGTTCTCCGTCGCTTTATCCAGAGCTTTAAATAATCAGTTGTTAATCGTCAGCGGTCTTACGGTGGTGCAGCCTAAACGTCGTACGACCCAAAGCTTAACGGCCGCTAAAAAACGAGGCATCACTTTGACTGGGCGCAATAAGCTTGACATGGGAAGTGACGCAATGCAGGCGGTGATTGATCACGCGGATGCTTCGCTCAGTGCTGAATACCGGGTGGTTGATGACGCCGTCGCGATTTACTTTAGCCTGAAACAGGCGGCAAGCAATGTGCTACTGTCAGCAACAACGGCCTCGGTGCATAAAGATTTGTTGGCCGAGCATTTGCAAAACGATTTGATGCAAAAACCCGTAGCATTAGTAGCGGTTGATCAGCTAACATCGGCGAGCACTGCTCAACAAGCGAATGCCATTGATTTGGAAATTACCTCAGAACTCGGTGATGGACAAACCTATGTGGAAGGGGATGTGATTTCATATTTTGTGAGTAGCAGTCACGATGCCTTCTTGTTATTAATTTATCAAGATGCGAGTGGTAACCTCATCCAGATTTTACCCAACCAATATTCAGCAAACCACATTTATTCCGCCGATCTTTATTTTCAAGTGCCGGGTGAGAATGTCGGTTTTCAATTTGAGATCGCCGCACCGTTTGGTGATGAGCATGTATGGGCGTTTGCTTCGACGGGGAAATTTTCCGATTTACCTGGTCAGGTATTGGATAATGGGCTTAAATTACTGAGTGATGCAATGCCTGATATTGTACAGCGACTCCGACGTATCGACAAACAACAACAAGCTTATGGTGAGGCAAAAACAACAATAACGACGGTGGCTAAATTGCCTTAAGGCCTCTTTAAGCTAGCATGAGGCAGCCTATCATGATGCCCCTGTCTATGATATAGATATATAGGTGAAATGGGATATAATCATAAGAATATATTACGTACAATGTATATGGATGAATAACTCGCAGTAACCATATAATGAGAGGGGGGAGAGGGGCTATGAATACCTTTAAAATGGTTCGCGACGGGTGTGTAGCTGATAGCTTACAAATATAAATACAATTAAAACAACACTAGGTAAAGCTTATGTTTATATTGCGAGATTGCAATGACCGTAAAAAAACTTTCTCACTGACCGACAGCGTGTCGACGCTTGGTAAACATGCCAGCAACACTTTTGTGATTGATGGGCCAGATATTTTAGATTTTCACATTGAATTGCATATTCAAAATGAGAGTTTGTATTTGCTTTGCCTGGGCGATAACAACCGGGCCTTAGTGAATGGCCAGCCCATTAACTTGTGGCGCGAGTTAGAGTCGAGAGACACCCTATCATTAGGCAACGTACAGCTAGAAGTGTTGGATGAAAAATCATTGGCGATTGTGCAGCGCAGTGAGTCACGCGTTCAGCAAAAAACTCAGCAAAAAACTTGGTTATTAATTGCGACTCATGATGTCGCTGATCAACATGAAGTTCTGGACAATCAATTGATGATTATTGGACGCGATCAACAATGTGATATCGTCGTGAGTCAAGGTTTGATTTCGCGCCGCCATGCTGAATTAACTTTGTCAGATGATCATTTGCTAGTTCGTGACCTCAAGTCGACGAATGGCACGTATTTAAATGACATTCATATTAGCGAAGCCATTGCCCATCATGGTGATGTTTTACGGCTCGACCAAGTGGCCTTTAAAGTGTGTAATCCTCTTGTTTTGGAAACGACTGATTCGGTTACAGAGATGGCGGCGGATTTGGCTCTCATGCCGGATGAAGCTTTTCCGGCAATCAATCAACGAACCGAAAGTCAAGATATTTTTCCACCAGAACCGTCAGTCAAACCGGCGTCCTTGATTGGTATTTGTGAGTTATTCATGGGTAATAATTTTTTGTTAGATAAGCCCACAATAACAATTGGCCGAGCGGCGCGAAATGATATTATATTGAATGTGGCGACAGTCTCGGTTGAGCATCTTGAATTGACTCAAGAAAATAATATGTGGCATGCTAACGATATGGGATCATTGAACGGTACGTTCATCAATGGAGAAAAAATAGTGAGTGCTTTTCTCGTCGATGGTGATATTTTGAAAATTGGTTCGGTAGAACTTTCTTTTCGTTCTGATAAAATGGCGGTGGCACCTCGTGAAGTACCGACAAAACGAACCGGACCACTGGCGATATTTTCAAAATTTTTTTCGTCGCGAGCGGATAAAAAACGTAAAAAAGAAGCCAGTCATTTTTAATGGAAAAGAGATTGACGATCAGTTAAGAGGAATTATTCAAGAAAAAAATTTATCGGGTAACCCTAGGTTGCGATACCTGATATCAATACGCCAATGGTACAATTAGGTATGAAACTATTTTTTAGCAAAGCACTGGGAAGTGATATGGATGCGGCGTGTGTGGTTGCCGATTCCTTAGATTGGCAACTGATAGGTATTATAAAGGCGAGTCAGGCGTTTTTGTAATAAGGCTGAGTTAGCATACAATTCCATGAACTGCTTCCCATCTAATATCAGGGTGAGCAATTCGGTTTTTGCATGTACCGTGGCGATTCTTGGCTCGTTGTCGATCAAGGCGAGATCGCCGAAACAACGGCCCGGCCCGATATAAGCCAAGACTTCTTGTGTTTCGTTGTCTTTGACTTGTTTGGCAACTTCAGCGGTTCCCCATAATATAAAATAAAAATCTTTTGCTGGGTCATTTTCTTTGAATATCGTTTCGCCTGGAGCAAATGATACTTCAGTGAGGTATTGATGAATGTCATTGCCTAGCGCAATTTCTCGGAACAGAGAAGACTCCTGGAGTAAACGATGGCGCAATTGGTTGTCTTTGACATTGCTCAAACTGGTTAACAGGTGATCTTTTTTTTCAAAGGTCGATAGAAAAATCGTTTTGCTAATTTTTAAGATTTCCACTTCCGTGACGGCTTTTGCATTGGCTGTACGTCGGCCTGAGCTCCCTGGTAGCATCGCTTGTTCACCAAAGTATTGATGGCTGGTCAATTGATTGAGGGTGATTCGATGGCCATCATTGGTGGTGATAAAAATAGCCACCTCGCCACTCAGTATTACAAACATTGCCTCGGCTTTGTCATATTCTCGGATAATCAATTGATCGGTTGAATACGTCACAACGGACGTGTTTTCAATCAACCGCTCTAATTCTTTATGCGATAACTCCGCAAACAAGGGTGTATTGGATAATTGGTGGCTTAACGATGGTGTATCAATAGTCATGGGTTGATTGATGTCCTGTGCGCCCAAGAGGCCGTATGGTTGGGTGTTATTGATTGAATATTGTTCATTTTTCGGGTTACTTCATCATTGGCTGAACCACAGAATTATACCGGAGCTTTTGATGAAATCCAAAGATATACTCAGCCCGCTCATAAACTGGGATTTTCGCACCCAGATTTAGGTTAGATTTGAGCGATCTGATGGAGCGAAACCGCAGGAATAGTTGTGCTATACCCATAGCGTTATGAATTTAGGTCTAGTTATGGCCTTCAAATCCACCGCCTAACAATGATTCCAAATCATCAGCCTAGTCACCAAAATTTTGATGG
>VAPM010283123.1_pt1 | contig 13389 bp, 17 predicted proteins | sample 3395091 | NCBI WGS metagenome assembly VAPM01 (sample SAMN08290445, study PRJNA428436) | hydrothermal vent metagenome | isolation source: Deep-sea hydrothermal vent chimney 3 | place: Pacific Ocean: Juan De Fuca Ridge | reverse complement strand
GCCGAGGTCAAAACCACGAAAAAAACTACTTCCACAGTCAAACCGCCAGTGAAGCCACTGGCAAAACCATTAACAAAAAAGTAGACTTACTCCTACAATCAGTCGTTCTGTAATTATTAATTGATAATTGCCTTGATCCAACCTTATCTCATCATCGCTGCTAGTACTGGTATCGCTGGTATATTTTATCATCGTTCACACGCTGACTTGAAAGAAAAACGTACCCAGCGTGCCTATGAGCGTGAGCAGCGTCGCCTAGCTGGCCAAATCCGTGGTAAAAACAAACTGCGTACTCGTCTCAGCCTGACAGAAAAGTCACGTAAGCTCGTGACTAGTTTGGCTCAGGTCAATACTTTTTTGCGAAAAGCTGAAACGCACTTTGCTAGACAAGAGTGGAGTGAGGCAGAGAAGCTGCTAATCCAAGCTCTTGCACTAGATGAAAACAACACCAAAGCCAATCGTATCCTAGGACTGACCTACCTACACCAAGGCAACTGGCGTCGTGCTGAATTAATCTTTAATCTCCTACTTGAGCTAGAGCCTCGTGAAGCGACCCATTTCGGCAATCTCGGATTGGCCTTTTATCATCAAAATAAATACGCACTTGCGCGCGAAGCCTATCAGTCGGCACTACGTCTAGATGGTAAAAAAGCCAGTCGTTGGATTAGTTTGGGTCAAGTTTTTTTGAAGATCAAAGATCTCAATGGTGCACTTGATTCCTTCGAAAAAGCTGTCCGCCTAGAACGCCGCAATACCGATAGTCTCGCTGCCCTAGCAGAAGTCCATGAGCTACGCAGTGAGCCTGTGAAAGCAATGAAAGTTTATGAGCACATCTTGGATATCTCGCCGTACAATGAGGAGGTCAAGGTACGATTGGCAGAGCTAAAAATTCGAAACTAATGGCTTTTTACCGTGTCGATTGCGTTGCTTGTCAGCATACTTTTTATCGTGTGGAGGTGCGTTGTGACGATTACCCAGAGTCTTATGCTTGTCCAGCCTGTAGCGCTACTCAGACAGCCAAAGTCGCAATAGAACCAGCAGTAGGAGAAAAATCCGCAGAAGATAATCCTTGCTGTAAAGAAGGCTCGACTCACAAAAAGTCTAATTGTAGTAGCTGCTCTGGCTGTGGTTAAAGTTATTGTTATTTTGACCAATCTTCGTTAAAATCCTTCGGCTTTCGTATTTGCGAAGGTCTAAGATTTAATTTTTCTTACTATGGGCTCTCGTTCCAAGTTTCACGGACTGACTGGCGTCAAACACATTCAGCCAAAAAGTAACACCTCTCGACGTGTCCGCAATGACCGCCTCGTCGCTGCCAAGCAGCCGCTTTTGGACGAGATCCGGACTGTCCTGACAAATACCCCTGAAGTTTCTTAATTTTGAGTACTACGCTTGCCTCTACTTTTTCGTTGACTGTGCGTTCTGCCGAACACGAGCTCTTCGCTGGTGAGGCGACGAGCGCCTCGATACCGACTGAGTCTGGTGAGATCACACTACTACCGCACCACGCATCACTCGTGACAAATCTCCATGCTGGTGAGCTAGTCGTACACACCAATGGTAAAGATGAACAGCTCTTCGTCGGTGGTGGTGTACTAGAGTTCACGCCAAACAATGAATGTCGTGTGCTGGCCGATGTAGCGGAACGCGTAGACGAGATCGATGAAAAGGCTGCCGAAGATGCTCGTAAGCGTGCCGAAGAGAGTATTGCAACTGCCAAGAGTGAACCAGAGATCGCTGCTGCCAAGGCTGCTCTCTGGCAAGCAATAGCCAGACTACGTATCGCCGAAAAAACTCGGCGAATTCGAAGATAGAGCTAAAAATCAAACTATAGATGATCGACTATGGTTTTTGAGTTTGCCAAATAAGCTCTACTCTCCACCACGCCAGTCTTTGCCCAAGATAACAGTAATGCCAAAGCCACGACGACGCATCTCAGTTGGTCCAGTTCGATAGTCTGCGTCAATAAAGTTTTTTAAGGCGGCAATGGTTTTTTGAGCTATTGTGTCCTCTGGGTCGTAATAATAAACCGTAGTGTGATCCAGTGGTTGACCTGGGTAGTTGCCTCCGTAAGTCTCGAAACCGTAGCGATTGAGCCAGTAGGCGGCATCACTGGCGAGATTGGCTTTGCCAGTTGAGTTCAATACTTCGATTGGCAGCTTCGCAGCAGCGACTTGCGGATAGCCAAAGAAAACCTCTGTCAGCGTATGTATGCGACGATAATCATTCCCTTCGGGAATCAATACAGCAGCACCACCATAGTCTTCACGATTGGGTGAGTAGAGTAGTCCACCTGTGAAATTGGGTTCATCGGACAGCACTACACTGGCTATTTTATTGCGATCAAAACCGTCAGCTAGTTTTGCTAGTGTAATCAGCTCACGAAAGCGTAAATTGGTCTCCATGTTTTCTGAAAGTATGCTGTACAAATCTTGTAATTTACTAGGATCAAGCAGCATATCTTGAGCAAAAGCTTTTTCGCGAATCGCAGTCAAGATCTGCTGCTGACGTGCTGCCCTATCAAAGTCGCTAGTTGTCTTGCGACTACGAGCAAACCGTAGCGCTGTCTGTCCATCGAGTGTGTGGACCCCAGCACTTAGCTCAAAAGGACAATAACCAGTCAGGCCAGGACATGGATAGTAAGGATCAGAGATTGAATCTTTCACGAGGACTTTCACTCCCCCGAGTGCATCGACTAGATCGGTAAATCCTTGAAAATTAACTTTTAAATAGTAGTGAATTGGTACGCCAGAGACACGACTAGCCATTTTGGCTGTAGACTCTAGAGCAGACTCGCTATCATCTAGTCGTCGCTTTTCGTACTCATAGATTTCATTGATCCGCATACCATAGCCATCTTCAGCCTTGACATAAAAATCACGCGGTATAGAGAGTAGGGAAAGTGTACCGTAATCGTGATTGTAGCTAGCGATCATAAAGGTATCGGTGAGATCAGCACCATCATGCTTACCACCTCCAGTCCCTAGGATGAGGAAATTCGTCCTGTTTTCAGCGTCCTGTGCTAGCTCACCACTGAAAAATAACCAAGTTACGTCTTTGATACTACTACCAGAGACGAGTGCGTAACCGATCGAGAGTATTTGAAAAACAAAGTAAATACCGACAATGACCAAACTCCAGCGGATAAAAAGCGAAATCTTAGTTTTGAGTGACATTTTTATTTATTAAATTAGATTTTCTACTCGTTTATGATCCAGCGAGAGGAAAGTAAGTGTCCAAGACGCGGTAATAAAAACGTGCAATGTACCAGCTAGATAAGCTGAAAGCAGTAAAACAAGTAGTCCGACAGCAGATCCTAGTATGACACCGATCGTCAATGCAATCTGAGAAACAAAAAAGTCTGTAACGAAGACGACTAGCATTGGGATTAAAAAAAGTAATACAATATTGATAATGACGCGTGCAGCGATCAGCAACATCAGCATCCACATGAGGAAAGTATGCTGGAGATTGCCAAAGGCAAGACGCGCAGAACTCAGCATACTGTTAATAACAGATTTTTTTTCTAAAACAATAAAAATCTCGCTGTAAAGAAAAAGGAAATAAGTAATCAGCGAGATAGCAAAAATAACCGCAAAGACGATAAAAAAAACTGAACTCAGACCTAAGTGACGAACTATCACAGAAAAGATTGTAAAAAATTCAGCGAAACTAAAAGTCGAAGCAATCAGACGATACTCAAACATGCGAAAGAAATTGGCAAGACCGATATTGAATCCGTCACCTGATTTGATCTCTTTGCCGCGTGCTACGGCAGATACTATGCCGATGACACCACCTTCGCAGAGTGATGGCGCAAGTAAAAACCCCAAACCACTGATAATCGCCAAAATAACCGCTACAATCGACAATGTCATGTGCTCCCCAGAGAAGGTAACGATTTGATCTACTAAGCTCGAATAATCAAAATTTAGGCCACCAAAAAATGGTGAAGTCTTAAATGCCCAAACTTGATAAAAAATATAACCAGTGCCAACGACGGTAGAAAAAAACGCTGGTACAATACCATACCAAAGCAAACCCTTTTGAGAGCGAGTGATTTGCCAAGCGGTCTTGATTATCTCACGGTGTTTCAAGTAAAACCAGAATTAAAGCCGAGGCATTCTAGTTTTGAAGTGTTCAAATGGCAAGCTACACGCTCGACCAATCTGGTTTTTATAGTTTAGGTTTTTTTAATTGTTCGCCACTTTTCATCCGGCAGGTCTACTCTGGCGAAGCTGATACCGCCGAACTGATTGAAATGAGCAAACAGAGCAATCACCTTGAGACCAGTGTGACTGGCTTGCAAGGAGAGCAGAGATTTTTTCAAATGACGCATGTGCTCCGCTTGTTCAGATTTTTCGTCGGCAAAAGCTTTCGCCCCGCCATAGGCACCACAGTCCTGATGATTGACAATCACAAGCATTTTGATTTTGTGTAGACCTTTGGAAATAGAAAGGTGTTTTTCTACTTTTTGAATCATGTCTACTTCATTTTCTGCTACGCACTGACAGCCTCCTGCCTGAGTAACTAGATCAAAGTCGTAAATACCTAGTGTGTTTTGGACATAGTTGGTCGTAGCTTTCCAAAAGCGAAAGTCCATACAACAGATGAGGGCAGCTGTACAAACGTGAGACTGAACATGAGATTTGCTGTGAATAACCATAGCTAAAAAATTATTATGCAAGCATTCTAGACATCTTCAAAAAAAAGACAAGCTACTTAGACTTTTACACTTTTGTCCTTCAAAAATTCAGCGACCTCACCAGAGCAATTATTTAAATCCACAGTACCTTCGTCTGTTTCTTCTGGTCCAACCATATTAACGTTTACTTCGCAATCTGAGTCTATTACGTCCTCTATTTGCTTTGAGATCGCATCTCTAGTCTCAAGCAATAAATTAACAATGGTGGCTTGCTCGTTGATATTTGCTCCCAGTTGGTTTAACACTCCTATACCACCACAGCCACCACCGCCATTGACTCCAACGTGTGTAGTGATTTCTGTGATTTTTTGATTATTCGCTTTGACTTGTTCCAAGACTTCGGTCAAGTACCTTGGGTGATGACCAAAACCATTTTGTCTCAAAAGTTTGGCCATTTCTGGGTGCAGAAATAGTAGTCCGGCCGGATGTGTGACTTGAGCACCATCCTCTCCGCCAGCGAGATCGTCTAAGCGACGATCAACACAAGTAGTTTGAATTTTCTTTATCACTGTTGCTTCGATGAAGCTATCATCTGCTTTTTCCTCAATTTTGACTTGGCAACCACTTACTTCTAGGCGTCGCTTTAGCTCTGCCAGCTGTGCGCTACTGCCCTCGGGGCAAGTCAGGAAAACTTGACGGCTTTGGGGAGCATTGTGCCCAAAAGCTACATGGGCTGTATCTAGCAATGAATTAGTGAAGTCGTCAGAGTTTTCTTGTAGTAGTGATAATGGTAGACGTACAGTATAGGCACTGTTTTCATTAGCAGTGTGTGAGCATTCTGTTGGTAGGATGTTGAGACTAAAATCTTTTTCGACGGACATATTGGGATTTTGAATAAAAAATAAGTATGCCATTTTAGAGAATTCAGAGCTGAATGTCAAGAGTTGAACAAAATTCTTATCAATCTATTGTTAGTTTGTCAGAGTTGAGAATTTCCTTTAAACTCCCACGGCTCAAGTACATCGAAACGCTGGCGATGTAGTTGAAGCATTTTTATCCTTAACCCCAGCCACCAAAAAACCATGACCGAAGCAACAACTAAAGTGAATCCGATGCAAGCGCTTCTTAAAGATGCTGTACCTCCTGAGCCACCTGTACCAGGTCAGCTAATCAAAGGTGTTGTAGTCAATCTCCAAAATAATCGTATCTTGGTAGAGATAGATGGTGTTTACACAGGTATCATCGGTGGACGTGAATCTATCGACGGTCTCGGTACTGCCAAGAATCTCGCTGTAAGCGATGAAGTCTCTGCTTATGTAGTAGAAAACGAAAATACCGAAGGTTTATATATTCTCAGTTTGCGTAGGGCTGGTCGTGAAAAAGCTTGGCAAAAAATAGTGGAAATGCAAAAAAACGGTGAGGCTGTTGCAGTCCGCATCAAAGAGGCGAATAAAGGCGGACTAATGACTGAGCTAGCTGGTATTCGTGCCTTTATACCAGTCAGCCAGCTTGCTCCAGAGCATTATCCTCGTGTCAATGGCGCGAATGCAGCAGAGATCCTACGTCGTCTCAATAAATACATTGGAGAGGAGTTTACAGTCAAGATCATCACAGCGGATCAAAATGACGATAAGCTAATCCTCTCTGAGCGTGAGGCTATCGGCATCAAACGTACGGCTGCTCTCAATAACATTAAGGTCGGACAAAAAATCAAAGGTAAGGTCTCCGGTATCGTCAATTTCGGTATTTTTATACTATTTGAAGGTTGTCTCGAAGGACTAGTCCATGTCTCTGAGATTGCCTGGGGACGTGTCTCTGATCCAGCTGCGCATGCGCGTCTAGGCGAAGAAAAAGAGGCAATCGTCATCGGTATAGAGGCTGACAAGATTAGTCTCTCGATGAAGCGTTTGACGCCAGATCCTTGGGTAAATCTAGTCAAAGATTACGAAGTCGGTGATATCGTCTCAGGTAAAGTCAATAAAATCACTCCCTTTGGTGCTTTCATTACGATCAAACAAGATCTCAATGGTTTGGTTCATATTTCTGAAATTGCTCAGGATGAAGATGCCGAGAAGGCAGATGTAAATCTAGAGGTTGATGATGAAATCAAGGCTAAGATTATCAAGATCGATGTAGATGAACATCGTCTCGGACTCTCGCTCAAAGATGTGGAGTCGGAGAAAAAACCTGCTAAGAAAAAAGCTACTAAGGCTAAGCAGGAAGATAAAGAAAAGAAGGGAGAAGACGAGGAAAAATAGTATTGTGTGTATCCAAAATAGCAATCAAGCGGGCCTAAGCTCGCTTGATTGTCTGTACACGCGTCAGCCAGAGACCGACTACAAGTACAGTAATGCCCAAAATCAGTAGGGCTATTAGTTTTTCTAGGGCGGTGGTTAGCAGTAGTGCTGCTCCGCCGAAAGTAGCACACGCTGTAAAGATTAAAAAGGCTGTTTGGCGCTCGGTATAGCCAGCTGCCAATAACCTGTGGTGCAGATGAACAGCTCTGCGCTCACGATCCCATTCGCCGCCCTGCCAAGGTGGTACTCTGCGTCGTAGGCGGTCAAAAATCACCCAAATCGCATCGATCAAAGGGAAACCAAGGACAAGTGTGGCAGTCGCGATCTTCGCACCAGAAAAAATAGCTAAAGCTGCCACCGTATACCCTAGCAGCATACTACCGGTGTCACCGAGGAGTATCTTTGGTGGTGGAAAATTGAAAAATGTAAAAGCAAGTGCTGCTCCAGCAATGATCTCTGCCAGCATCATAACGCTAGACTGATCGAAATAGTGAAAGTCGGGACGTGCCGCGAGGAAAAAAAGCACCAGTGCTGCCATGCCAGATACACCACTTGCCAATCCTGGTATACCATCGAGCCAGTTGACAGTATTGGTCAGAGCGACGATCCAGAGCAATGTAAAGATGTCTGCCAACAAAAAGATATGGTGCTCACCACCGAAACCAACTAACCAATTGATAGCAGTCAGATCCAATACTCCACCAAAAGGATTCGTAATCTGTGTAATACCGATACCCGCGACGACCAAGATCAAACCAGCGAAGATCTGAATCCCGAGTCGCATAAGTGTCGAGACTCCCCTACGGTCGTCTAGGAAGGCTACAAGTGTGAGTAGCGTCATGCCAGTTAGCAGTCCGAGGACTTCTTTCGTCAATGGTAAAAAAATCAAACTACTCAATAAAATTCCTACAAAGATGGTCAATCCTCCGAAGTACGGAATCGGTGCTCGTGTGAGTCGGTATTTCTTTGGCTGATCGATGAGTCCAAGTCGCGGAAAGTAACGCACCGCCAAAAAAGTTAAAACGATAGTGAGTGCGAAAGTCGTCAAGAATGGTAAATAATCCATTATTTTAATCTTAGCATTCTGTTGTTTTTGTAGTTAAGATGATGACTCGGCAAACACTTTGACTGGTTTCAGTGTGTGCTTACTAGTTTCGGGTTCCAAGATCGCTATGATCTGATCGTCAAATAAACCAGCCAAACGCTCTTCGCACTCCACTCCTGCTCGTGTAGGGCGCACGATTTTTTGACCTTGACGGAGCTTGGCTGTCTCTATAGCAGTCAGGTTGAATTGCGGCAATGTCAGCCCGCGTATCAGCGGCATTACCTTCGCTGGACAAATACTCTTGAGCGGAATTGCTTGATTAAGCGAAAAATTCCCTACCCGTGTGCGCGTTAGGCGCGAGAGTAGAGCACCTGTGCCGAGCTGCTCTCCGAGGTCGTGTGCCAAACTACGTATATAAGTACCACTACCACAGTGTATGGACAGTTCAGCCTTGGGCCAAGAGAATTTATTGAGCTTTAGTCCAAAAATCTGTACTCGACGTGGTGGTAGATCGAGTGTCTCCCCTGCTCGTGCGCGATGATAGGCAGCCTTGCCATTTACTTTGATAGCAGAAAAAGCTGGTGGTCGCTGGGATAGCTCACCTGTGAATTCTGGTAAAAGTTTTTCCAATTCAGATTTTTCAAATGGTTGAGTATTTTTATTTTCTACCACTTCACCATCGGCATCATAAGTATTGCTCGTACAGCCAAAAGTCAGCTCGGCTTCATACTCTTTTTTACAGCCGACCAAATACTCGATTAGCTTCGTACCTTGTCCGATACCGAGCACTAGTACGCCTGTCGCCATAGGATCAAGCGTGCCTGTGTGCCCGATTTTCTTAGTATTTAACTGTCGACGAGCGATTGCCACAACGTCATGACTAGTAAACCCTTGAGGTTTATTGACAACGAGAAAACCATCTAGTGAGGGCATGGAAAAGTAGTCTAGCAAATAGGCACAACAAAAGGGCGACGACGCAAGAGGGTTAGTCCTACGCCGCCTAGGTTACGGTTGTCTCCTCCAGTAAATTATAAATGCAAAACCTATGCTAATGAGAATGGAATTGAGAAAAAATGACTCCCAATTACTGGTCAAGACCCATAACAACGCCTCTCCTACAATAATTATGGCTATTGCGCATAGCCATTCTTTTTTGCTCATAATTTTAACTCTCCTGTATTGATATTTATCAAGTTATCAAGGCAACCGCCGGATTCGAGAACACCTCAAACCAACAATTACCCATTTTTATATTAGTTCGATCTGCTCATACAAATCCGAAAGAACCCTGACAACACAACCGAAATTTTAAGGAACAAAAATTAAAACAAGATAGTATCCTAATCTAAATATCAAAGACTTGCAAAACCGTTTGACAGTAGTTGCTCCCTTGCGTAAACTTTTTTAGCTCAAAGAGATTTTATTTTTTACAAAAGTTTTTGCCTCCTCGTAAGAAAAAACCAACTCCCATCAGAGTACCCCGCCCTACTATGAATGAACGTATCCGTGCGACACGGGTACTGCTCATAGACGCCGATGGTGAACAGCTCGGTGAGATCGCCACTAGTGAAGCTTTGGCGAAAGCGCGTGCCAACGAAATGGATCTGCTTTTGGTAGCTGCCGATGCCAAGCCACCTGTAGCAAAGATTATTGACTATGGTAAATACCTTTATGAGCAAAAACGCACCGCTCGCAAACAACGTTCAGCTGGCAAGGCTCTCGCTGTCAAGGGTATCCGTCTCGGGCTACGTACAGGTGAACACGATGTAGAAGTACGCCTGAGACAAGCTGAAAAATTCCTCGCGAAGGGTCACAAACTAAAAATCGAGTTGCGTTTCCGTGGACGCGAGATCCAACACTCCGACCTTGGTATCATAAAGCTCAATAAATTTGCTGAAAGTCTAGCCGAAGTTGCCAAGCCTGATGAAGCACCTAAGAAGATTGGACGACAATTGATCATGGTTTTGTCACCATCACGCAGCACACCGCCTGAGTAAAAAAGATTTGGCAAAATAAATCATGTCCGCTATACTCATGCGGCTTATTTTTGAATTATGAAACTCAAATCCAACTCCTCCGCCAAAAAGCGCTTCCGTGTGACTGGCACTGGCAAAATCGTCGGACGTAAGTCCTGTCGTGGTCATCTACTGCTCCAAAAAAGCCGCACACAAAAAAAACTAGTCAATAAGCCGCACCTGCTAAAGAAAGGCGAAGCGAAGCGTGTCGCACACTTATTGCCACACTTGTAGTCCAAATCCTGCTCGTGCAGGAATGATAAAAACTTATATTTTAGACTTTATACTTTCCTTATTATGACTCGCGTTACTAGTGGTGTCGTCACTCGTCGTCGTCACAAAAAAATCCTCGCTACGACCAAAGGCTATCGTGGTCGCCAACGCAACACTTTTCGTGTAGCGAAGCAGGCCAATATGAAAGCTGGACTCCATGCCTATCGTGGTCGCAAGCTCAAGAAGCGCACTTACCGTGCCCTTTGGATTCAGCGTATCAATGCTGCTGCTCGTAACCTCGGCATGACCTACAGTCGTCTGATAGAGGGTCTCACCAAGGCCAAGATCATAGTTAATCGTAAAAATCTCGCTGATCTCGCTGTCCGCGAGCCAAAGATCTTTGCCAGTCTGGCGGAGACAGCCAAAACCAACTCCAAAGCACCTGTACGTAAATAATTAAAACTACTATTTGACCTTGTTCAAATATAACTATTACAAATACAATCATGCAGCAAAACACTCTCAAACCTCGCGCCGGCTCTCGCAAAGTACACCACCGTCGTGGTATCGGCGATACATTCGCTGGGCGTGGCTGTAAAGGTCAGCAGTCTCGTGTCGGCGGTCGTAGTAAGTTTTCTGCGGCGTTTGAAGGTGGTCAGATCTCACTGATTCGTCGTATGCCAAAGCTCGGTGGCTTCAAAAATCCCAATAAGATCCCCTTTCAGCCTGTCAATCTCTCTGACCTAGAGACTCGTTTGGATACCGAAGTGGCTGACGTCGAGACACTCTATGCTGCGGACTTGATCAAGAAAAAAAACCTACCCATCAAGATCCTTGGTAAGGGCGAACTAAAGAAAAAGCTAACTGTCAAAGTAGATGCTGCTAGTAAGACAGCTATCGCTGCTATTGAAAAAGCTGGTGGCACGATAGATCTACCAAAGAAAATTGAAAAGGCTACTAAAGCCCAAAGAGGGAAAGCTGTCGCTGCCTAATAACTAAGCAATGCTGAACTATCTCAAACGTATCTTCCAAGCTCCTGATCTGCGTAAAAAGATTTTTTTTACGCTGTTTGCTCTGGCATTTTTCCGTGTGATGGCACATATCACTGTGCCAGGTATCGACCATGCTGCTTTGGTCGATCTTTTCAAGAATAACGAGCTACTTGGAGTTTTCTCAATCTTGACAGGTGGTAGTATGGAAAACTTCTCTATCATCCTCATGGGACTGACGCCATATATCAACGCCAGTATCATTATGCAGCTTATAACTGTCATCATTCCCCGTCTCGAAGAGCTAAAAAAAGAGGGTGAGGAGGGGCAAAAAATTATTAATAAATGGACTCGCTATATCACCCTTCCGCTTGCCTTTTTGCAGAGCTACGGCATGATTGTTTTGCTCAATCGCTCTTCTGGTGGTGCGTTGATCGCAGATACAAATGATATCTCTGTCATGCTACCGATCATGCTCACGGTCACAGCTGGCACAGTGCTACTCATGTGGATCGGTGAGATCATGACGGAGCGTGGTATTGGTAATGGTATTTCACTGTTGATCTTTGGTTCGATTATCGCTGGTATCCCACCAGTACTTGGTCAGACTCTTGGTCTCGCTCAGTTCGATCCAGAGAAACTTGTCCCATTTGCGATTTTGCTCGTCATCACTATCGCACTGACTATCCTCGTCGTACTGATCACAGAGGGCGTACGCCAGATTCCGATTACTTATGCTCGTAGTGGTGGCGCTGGTGAACAGTCCACACTTCCCTTGCGTATCAATCAGGCCGGCATGATTCCGATCATCTTCGCGGTTTCGCTGGTTACTTTTCCGACTATCATCGCACAGTTTGCCCAAGGTTCTAGTAGTGAGTTTGTCCGCAGTGTCGCTACTTGGGTGACGAATAATTTTAATGGTGCTAATCCTGGTTTTCTTTACATCGTCCTTTACTTCACATTTGTAATGGCGTTTACTTACTTTTATGTTTCGATTACCTTCGAGCCAGAAAAAGTCGCCGAGAATATTCAAAAGCGTGGTGGTTTTGTACCAGGTATTCGTCCAGGGCGTGAGACGGCTGAGTATATTGGCAATGTCAGTAGTAGGCTCAATCTTTGGGGTGGTAGTTTCCTTGGTTTCGTCGCTATCATGCCGATCTTGATCCAAATTTTCTTTGCTGGTCAGAGCTTCGGATCGGTACCGCTACTCATCTCTGGCGCTGGTCTCATCATCGTCGTCGGTGTCGTACTAGACCTGATGCGTCAGATCAACGCACAGATGGTCATGCATGACTACGACAAGTTTAAGTAAAACTTGACAAAGTCGTAAAACACTAATAGTATTGAGTACTAATTATTTTTAGATGGCACAGGCAGAACAAACTTCTATTGTCGTTATAGACGAATACCCTCCGTCCCGCGAAGCAGTTTTGAGTGTCGTAAGAGATATTCATGCCGACTATGATATCTCAGAAGTTGTGCAAAATGGCGATGAGCGTCGTCGTGATGAGATAATCAAAGCGCTAGGTTGCGATATTGTACTACGTGGAGATCCTAATGTTCTGACTGCATTGATCAACTATACAGACGAAGATAAAAGGGAAATTATTGGTGAGATAAAAAAACCATTTAGTTATGAAGAACTAATCAGCCTCCTGCGCGAATCTATAAACAGACTAGGTGTTAATTTAGATTAAATTGACCATCTCCATTTCTTCCTTTAGACTGCTTGCGCATTTTTGATATGCCTGAAACACTACAAACATCTAACCCGCTGACGAATAAGGCTATTATCGGCTTGGCGCTTCAGCTCGGGTTCGCAGTCTCGGTCACGGCCGTTCTATTTATTTATGGTGGATACTGGCTCGATAAACATTTCGATACTACTCCAATTTTTCTCTGGATCGGTGCCAGTCTCGGACTGATTGCTAGCTTTTTACTAGTCTGGCAGATCGTGAAACCAATTTGTGATAAAATCAATACTAATTCTAAAAAATAATTTACTAATTTTAAAAGCAATACAACTAACAATATGACAGCTCCTCATGTATCCATCGCAGCAGAAAAACTATTTGATCTCGGCCCACTGGCTGTGACGAACTCACTGCTGACCACTTGGGTTGTGATACTTTTTATCACTCTGATCGGTCTATATCTACGTATCCGGCTCAATGCGAAGCAACCT
>VAPM010675929.1_pt1 | contig 13391 bp, 13 predicted proteins | sample 3395091 | NCBI WGS metagenome assembly VAPM01 (sample SAMN08290445, study PRJNA428436) | hydrothermal vent metagenome | isolation source: Deep-sea hydrothermal vent chimney 3 | place: Pacific Ocean: Juan De Fuca Ridge | reverse complement strand
TAGCGCACCGCTGATAATACAAGGCCGGACCATCGGCGCCATAGAGGTTCTAAACAAGCCCGGCGGCGGCCTGTTCGCCGGGCACGATCGCGTTATCCTGGCGGTCCTGGCCTCGGCGACGGCGATGGCCATTCAAAATGCCCGCAACGCCGAGCGTTTTGTCCAGGCCAAGCACGACCGGGTAACCGAACTGGAAAATCAGGTAGATGAAAAAATTGCCCGGCTGCGCGACCGGGAAAAGCGGGAAATCACCATCCTGGATAACATCGCCGATGCCGTCGTAACCATCGACAAGGCGGCTCGCATTACCCTGTTCAACGCCGCCGCCGAAAATATGTTCGGCTATCAGGCGAGCGAACTTATCGGGAAAAATATAGCGGTCCTGCTGCCCGGCGAGGAACGTCAGGCCCACGATGGCTATATCGCCAACACCAGTCTGCACGGGCCGCGCATCATCAACAAGGTTCGCGACCTGGAAGGGTTGCGCAAGGACCAATCCCGCTTCCCCCTGGAACTGAACGTTTCGCCGTTAAAAACCAGTGACGATATGGGTTATATCGGCGTTATCAGGGACATCGGCGAACGCAAGGCGGCGGAAGAAGAAAATCGCCGGAACGAAGAACGCTTCCGTGATTTCACCTCGACCGCATCGGACTGGGTCTGGGAAATGGGGCCGGACCTGCGATTCACTTATGTGTCCGACCGTTTTTACGAGTTGTTTCCAAATGCAAAAGACACCCTTATCGGCAAAACACGCTGGCAATACGCCGGTCGGAAAACCATCGACAGGGACCCGGATACATGGCGGCGGCATCGCGAGGTTCTGGAACAGCATCGCCCCTTCCGCAATTTCCATTATCAGGTCGGCAAAAGCGCTGCGGGACGGCATATCAGCCTTAACGGTAATCCTGTTTTTAACGCGGATGGCGGTTTCGCCGGATACCGGGGAACCGGCGCCGATGTGACCGAACTTACGGAAATGCAGGAAAACCTGATTCGCGCCAAGGAGGAAGCAGAGACCGCCAACATGGCCAAGTCGGAATTCCTGTCGTCCATGAGCCACGAATTGAGGACGCCGCTAAACGCCATCCTGGGCTTCGGGCAGATGCTCCAGTTCAACCCGAATGAGCCCTTGAGCGAAACCCAGCAGGCCAGCGTCGATCATATCCTGAAAGGCGGCGCGCACCTGCTTGACCTGATCAACGATGTGCTGGACCTGGCCAAGATCGAGGCCGGAAAGGTCGAACTTTCAATCGAAGACATCCGCCCGGTGGATATCATCATGGAATGCCGGGATTTGCTCGACGAAATGGCGGAAAAGCGCCATATCTCCGTTAGTTCACCCGATCCCGGTCGAATAACGGGGCTTATCCGCGCCGACTACACGCGCCTGAAGCAGGTCTGCCTGAACCTGATGTCCAACGCCATCAAATACAACCTTGAAGGCGGCTCGATCGGCATCGATCTCGCGGAAATAAATCCGGGTATGTTGCGCTTTTCGGTAACCGATAGCGGCCCCGGCATTGCGCTGGACTTGCAGGATGGCCTGTTCACGGCGTTCAATCGACTGGGCGCGGAAAACAGCGATATAGAGGGCACGGGTATCGGCCTGGTGGTGTCTCGTGATCTGGTTGAAATGATGGATGGAACCATCGGCTTCGATAGCGCCCAGGGAAAGGGCAGCACTTTCTGGTTTGAACTGCCGCTTTCCGAACCCGTCGATGCCGATGCCGATAGCTCGACCGCCAATGATGCAAACGGCGGCGGCGCGGTCGCCCCGTTGCAGCGGGTCAACGCCACCCTTCTTTATGTCGAGGATAACCCGTCGAACCTGCAATTGATGGAAATGATCGCCGCCCGGATCGACGGCCTGGAAATGATATCGGCCCACACCGCCGAACTGGGTATCGATCTGGCCGCAAGCAAACGGCCGGACGTGATTATACTGGATATCAACCTTCCCGGCATGAACGGCTACAAGGCCCTGAAAATACTGCAAACCAAGGACGAAACCCGTGATATACCGGTCCTGGCGCTAAGCGCCAACGCCACCCGCAGCGATATCGATAAAGGCTTGCGGGCCGGATTTCTGAGGTATCTTACCAAGCCCATAAAGGTTGCGGAAATCGCCGAAGCCGTTGAATTCGCCATAGAAGGAGCCGCCGGATCATGAACGGGTCGCAAGATCGATTGCTGGCCGACCTGCACGGCATTCTGGGTGACAAGGGCCTGCTCCGGGCCGACGACGACCGCGACCGCCACGCCACCGACAGCAGCGGCTGGGATAACGTCAAACCGTGGGCGGTGGCATGTCCGGCGGACACCTCGCAGGTCTCGGCGGTACTGGCGTTATGCAACGAAAACGCCGTACCGGTAACGCCCCAGGGCGGCCTGACCGGCCTTGCCGGCGGCGCCGTGCCGGTCGCCGACGGGCTGGCCTTATCGCTGCACCGGATGCGCGGAATAGAAGACTTCGACGATCAGGCCGGGACCATGGAGGTCAAGGCTGGCACGACGTTACAGGAAGCCCAGGAATACGCCGAAGACCGGGGCTTCCTGTTGGCCCTGGATCTGGGTGGGCGCGGTTCCTGCCAGATCGGCGGCAATGTTTCGACCAATGCCGGCGGCAACCGGGTCATTCGCTATGGCATGACCCGCGAACAGGTGCTGGGGCTGGAGGCGGTGCTGGCCGACGGCACGGTGATCGATGCCCGCAACAAGCTTTTAAAGAACAACGCCGGATTCGACCTGAAACACCTGTTCATCGGCGCCGAGGGAACGCTGGGCGTGATCACCAGGGTGACGCTGCGTTTGCGCGCCCTGCCGCGCAGCCAGTCGGTGGCCCTGTGTGGTTGTACCGAATTCGACCAGGTGATCGGCCTGTTACGGGCCGCCGATTCAAAGCTCGGCAACGACCTGAGCGCGTTTGAAGCCATGTGGCGGGAATTTTACGACCTGGCCCTTCGGGTCACGCCGGACGCCCGCCGGGCCTTCGCCGAGGATTATCCGCTGTATGTGTTAATCGAAACACGGGGCGGCGACCAGTCCCGCGATCAGGAAAACCTGGAGCAATTCCTGGGCGAGGCCGCCGCCGACGGCCTGATTAAGGACGCCGTGGTCTCTCGTTCGTCCGGCGATGTGGCGGACCTGTGGGCCCTGCGCGACGCATCGGGCGAGATCGTGCGCCATATCGGCAATTTCGCCAGCCTGGATGTCAGTATCCCCATCGGAGTCATGGAAGACTTCATCACAAGGGTGCGGGACGCCCTGGGCTCCGGCTGGCCGCAGGCCCGTGGCGTCTATTTCGGCCATCTCGGCGACAGCAACCTGCATATAATCTTCGGCGCGCCGGATTTTCCGGACAGCGCCATCAAACAGGCCTGCGCCAGGGTCTATGAACTGGTGCGCCGGGCCGGCGGCTCGATTTCCGCCGAGCACGGCGTCGGTCGCGCCAAGCGGGACTATTTGGGCCATTCCCGGTCGGTCGCGGAAATAGAGATGATGCGGTCCATCAAACGCACCCTTGACCCCAAGGGCATTATGAATCCGGGCGCGGTAATCTAAAACTTGAAATATGCCAAAATTCCGTAGATCATCGCCATAGTCGATATTCAACGTGTAAACAGCGATGATTTTTCACTGTATTCGGGAGACCGCCAATGACCGGACAAACGCACGAACAACGCCGCTGGACCAGATATTCTTCCAATAACCAGGTCCGGTACACGGCCAACGGTAAATCTCGTAACGGGCGACTACGCGATATCTCGGCCGGCGGCGCCGCCTTCGACCTGGAAGGCCCCGATGACGACGAAGACCGCGGCCTGCTGGCCGTCGATGAACTGGGCGCCTACGAAACTCAGCTTATCCGCGACATGAATGACGGCTTCGCGGTGATGTTGAGCCTGGATGACGGCGAGCAACTGGCGCTTCATGAAGAATTGTCGGAATATTTCCATAAGGACGACCAGGGGTTCGACTGATGCCGAGTCGCACCGGCAATGCTCCATAGGGATCGCCGGGCGTTTATAAGGTGCGTTTGCGTAAAATGTGCCCGGATATAAAGGACAGGATATCAGGCGCTTTCTTCGCCCCGTGCGTTAATCATATTATGGGCTGATTTTGCCGTATCCATATTTGCAGCATTTTCAATTTTTTTCGCGCTCGTCGGGATATCTACCCAAAATGTACTGCCCTTGCCTTCCTCGCTCTCGAAGCCGATTTGTCCACCCAGCACCTCGACGATTTGCCGGGTGATGACCAGGCCGATGCCGGCCCCTTCAATCGCCCCGGCTTCCCGGCCCAGACGCTCAAACGGCCTAAACAGATAATCGTGTTTTTCCTCGGGAATGCCCGGGCCGTCATCCGCCACTTTGATTCGCAACTTCTGGCCTGGTATCTCTCGACAGGTTACCGTAACCGTGCCGCCTTTACGGTTATATTTTACGGCGTTAGACAGCAGATTAAGCAGTACCTGCGTCAGCCTGGTGCCATCGGTCCACAGCGATGGAAAGTCGCGCCCTGCTGTCTGATCAATTATCTCGACACCTTCCTTGTCCGCTCTCGGCCTTATTAAATTCAGGCTGCGTTTAATAACATCAAGCACCTGGGTATGATCGATATTGATAGACATGTGCCCCGCTTCGATCTTGCTTAATTCCAGCACTTTATCGATCAGTTCCAGAAGATGATGGCTTCCACTGAGAATAAGGCTGACGCAGGATTCCTGAGTTTCGGTCAAGGGTTCCTTGGGGTTGCATTCAAGCATCTGCGCAAAGCCCATAATGGCGTTCATCGGCGTTCGTAATTCGTGACTCATGGATGACAGGAATTCGGACTTGGCCCGGTTGGCGATTTCGGCCTCCTTCATGCTCACGGAAAGTTCCCTGGTTCGCTCGTTTACCTTGGCTTCCAGTTCATCATGGGCCCGACGAAGATTCAATTCGGCCTGCTCACGCAAAGCAAAAAGTTTTTCGAATTTGTTAAGGGTGAAATTTCCAATCACCAGGGCGATAAAGCTGCTGAATCCAATCGTTATTGCATGGGATTCCCAAAGACTGAGGTCTGGCAGAAGAAATTGTTTTGAAGATTCGTAAGCGGTCATTCCGATGACCATCAGCGTAAAGACGGCAAACAGTGACCTGTATTTATTCAGTTTCATTTCCATCGACTCAAACAAGGTGATCGGTCGATTGTATATGGTTCATGCACGAGCATTCTCAATGGCCAAATTTTATATAGAACAGCCCGCTTAAAATGTTCCTTCCGGGAACAAAAAATGATCATTTTTGGAAAACAGCAGCGGACGTTTTGAAAAACAGAAAGAAGATGCAACGAGGCGCATCAGGAATCGTGAAATTGCGTCACACTTCTTCTTGTCTGCCCCGATTGCTGCAAATGGATGAAAATGGATGGAAAAATGGGTGCCGCAATTAATGCTTCGACTCTCGAGGTCACCAACGAGATCCTGTCTCTGATATCCGAGACCGACAAATTCAAGGGCGCTTGGCGAGCAATCGGTCGGATTGCACCGGAACGGCTAACCAGCCTTCGCCGCGTCGCAACCATCGAAAGTATTGGCTCTTCAACTCGAATTGAAGGAGCAAAACTGACTGACCGTGAAGTCGAAAAATTTCTGTCCAACATTGAAATAAAATCCTTCACCTCTCGGGACGAACAAGAAGTAGCCGGTTACGCGGACGCCATGGAAATCATATTCTCAAACTGGGAAGCGATAGACCTGACGGAGAACCATATCAAGCAGGTCCATCGTGATCTTCTGAAATTCTCCAGCAAGGACGAGCGTCATCGTGGCGAATACAAGACCCTGCCAAATCATGTGGAAGCCTTCGGTGAAGACGGGAAAAGCATGGGTGTGGTATTTCAGACGGCGACACCTTTTGATACTCCACGTCTAATGGCCGAACTGGTCGAATGGGCCGGGACAAACCTGAAATCTCGAGAAACCCATCCTCTGCTCGTGATTGCCGTGTTCGTTGTTGTGTTTCTTGAAATCCACCCCTTTCAAGATGGAAACGGGCGCATTTCCAGAATTTTGACAACACTTTTGCTGTTGCGAGCAGGATACGCATACGTGCCCTTCAGTTCCTTGGAAAGCATCATTGAGCAAAGCAAGGAAGCATATTATCTAGCACTGCGGCAGACTCAAGGTACCATCCGTACTGACCAGCCAGGCTGGCAACCGTGGGTCACTTATTTCTTGAGGGTGCTCAAACAACACAAAGATCGCCTGGAGAAAAAGATTGAACGTGAGCGGCTCATTCTGGGCGACCTGCCTGAATTATCGGTTCAAATTCTGAATTTGGCACGGGACCATGGGCGAGTCTCCGTTGGTGACGTAGCAAAGGCAACTGGGGCGAGTCGGAATACCGTCAAAGATCACATTCGTTCATTAACCGAAAACGATCGCTTGGAACGCCATGGCGCTGGTCGGGGTACTTGGTATTCACTTGCTTAAGTATGAGACAAGGTAAAGCAGGGTAAAATCCGCAAACCGGACACTGACCTAACAGTTTTTCCCTCACACTACCTTTATTTTTCCCTCACATTGGGAAAAGTCAAACATATCAGGAGGTTAAAAAGGTAATGGTGCCCGGGGGCGGATTTGAACCACCGACACGCGGATTTTCAGTCCGCTGCTCTACCAACTGAGCTACCCGGGCCCAGGCCCTTGGAAAGGCCGGGCGGCGCCGCCCGAAAAGGGCCTCGACACCGGTTGGAGTGAGCGCTTATAGAAGATATGGCGGGGGCTGTCCAGTGGGTCGGGCATCGTCGGTATCTTCGTCATCAATGCCGGCTTCCTGCTCGGTCGGGATACGGTAACTCCCGTTCAGCCAGGCGCCCAGATCAAGATCGGCGCAGCGTTTCGAACAAAATGGGCGATAGCCGTCCACGGTCGGTTTTTTGCATCGCGGGCATCGCTTTCGCTGCAACGGCAGCACTTTGGGCGAACCTGATTTTTCACTGTTCATTGTCGGCATTCCTTATTATTTCAAACCCATCGGCCGCCAGGCGAACATCGGCAAACACCCTGAATTGCCGCCCGAAGCGATGGTTGACCAGCGCCAGCGCCGCCGCCGCCGGGCCCTGCAGGGCCGCGATAACGGCCGGACCGGCGGCCAATGACAAGCGATCCGCCGGGGCCAGGCCGGCCTCGTGGGCCAACCGGTCCAGCGCCCGATAGGCGACGCCCTGGCCGCCGGTCACCCGGCCCCGGCCTTCGCATGGCGCGCAGCGTTCCATCAGCATGGCGGACAGCGGCGGACGGGTGCGCCGCCGGGTCATTTCCAGTAGGCCGAACCGGGTAAAACCGCCGACGAATACCTTGCCGGGGTCGCCGGCCACGGCACTTTTCAGGACATTGAGCACCTTGCCCCGATCCTTGCCGCTTTTCATGGAGACAAAATCGACAACCAGCAGACCGCTCAGGTTGCGCAGCCGGATTTGGCGGGCGATCAGGTCCGCCGCTTCCAGATTGCTGGCCAGCGCCGTCCGCCCCTGACCGCCCCTGACCGCGCCGCCCGTGTTGACATCGATGGCGAGCAGGGCCGGGGTCTCGGCAAACAGCACCGAACCGCCGGAAGGCAGCGCCACGGCAGGCGACAGGGCCGTTTCGATGGCCGCTTCGATATCGATTTCTGCCTCCGGCGCCTCGAACAACGGCCCGGCGCCCGCAAACAGGCGAAGTCGGTCGGTTAGCCCGGGGGCCGAGGCGGCGCACCAGGCGCGGGCCTGTGAAAATGCGGCCGGATCGTCGATGGTAATGCCGCCGACGTCGCCGGGTATAAAATCACGCAGGATGCGCGGCACGGGATCGTTGGCACCAGACAGTAATGCCGGCGGCGTCCGACGCCCGGCTTCCGCGCCGATCCCGGCCCAATCCCGCCGCAGCGCCGTGGCCTCCTGGGCCAGGCTTTCGGCGCTCAGGCCGACCGCCGCCGTACGCAGAACGAAGCCTTCCCCCGGTTGCGCCAGATCGCCGGCCAGGGTCTCCAGCCGCGCCCGTTCGGCCTTGTCGCCAATGCGCCGCGACAGCCGCAAACCGGGATCACCGGGGGTCAGGATCATCGCCCGCCCGCCGAGCGATATCCGGGTCGTCAGCTTGGGGGCCTTGTCTTCGAAGCCGTCGCGTTGCACCTGCACGACCGCCGTCTGCCCTTCCCTGACGTAATCGGAAATATCCGATGTCGACGCCGCCCCGGGCGGGCGGGTGTCGGCGGCGGCGAGGAACCCCGAAACACCGCCACCCAGATCGACAAATGCCGCCGATAGCGGCCTGACAACTTTTTCGACCCGACCCAGATAGATGTTGCCGACCAGGCTTGTCCGGGCGTCATCAATAACCAGCAGGTCGACAAGTTCGCCTTTTTTCACCAGGGCGGCGCGGCAGCGCCCCGGCCGGACGGAGATTACGACATCAGGGCTCATGACGGTTCCGCCACCCCAGTCCCTTAAGCAACGAGGCGGTTTCGAACAGGGGCAGGCCGACAACATTGGAATACGATCCGATAATCTTGCGCACATAAACTGCGGCCAGTCCCTGCACGGCATAGCCGCCGGCCTTGCCCCGCCATTCACCGGATTCCAGATAGGCCGCCAGATCGCCCCGATCCAGATTGCGGAAGGCTACCGCCGTGCTCACCAGACGACCGTGCGGCTTGCCGTCGGCGTCGATTACGGTGACCCCGCCGAACACCCGATGGCGGCGTCCGGCGAGCATTTTCAAACACCGCTCGGCGGTTTCGACGTCTTCCGCCTTGGGCAAAATCCGCCGCCCCAGCGCCACCACGGTATCGGCGCCGATGACCAGGTCGCCAGAATTATCCCCGGCGACGGCGACGGCCTTCGCCGCCGCCAGGCGGGTTGCCAACCGGCCCGGCAGTTCGCCCTTGCGGGGTTCCTCGTCTATGTCGGCGGGAATGACTTGATCCGGGTATATATTGATCTGGGCCAGCAGATCGACCCGCCGGGGCGAGGCCGACGCGAGAATCAGGCGGGGCTTGGGGTCCGCCACCAGGTTTACTTGAAGCGGAAGGTGATCCGGCCTTTGGACAGATCGTAGGGCGTCATTTCGACGTTGACCTTATCACCGGCCAGCACCCGGATGCGGAACTTGCGCATCTTGCCGGCGGTATGGGCGAGAACTTCATGGCCGTTGTCCAGTTCTACCCGAAACATCGCGTTGGGCAGAAGCTCTTTAACGGTACCGCTGAATTCCAGTAGTTCTTCTTTGGCCATCGGGTTCTCTGTTTGCGTTATAAACGGCGGTATAAGTGCCGCTGTACCGGCCCCGGGTCAAGTGTTTTCCCGAAAAAAATATGATTATAACGATAGTTACGCCGGGGAGCGCCGATAAAGACTCAATCCGGATGCCCCCAGCGCTGCCCGGTATTACACATCGGAATGAACCCCAAGCGGAAATTTTTCCTTGATCCGCGCCATTAGCTGGTCGCGGACGCTGCGGTAAGCCTCGAGCTTGGTTTCGCGGTTGCCCTCAATCATGGTCGGATCGAAGGTGTTCCAGAATTCCAGATCGCAGGCCATGACGCGGGTCATTTCCACCGCCTGATGCTGGGCCTCGGGCGACAGGGAAATAATTATATCGAATGAACTGTCTTCCAGGTCATTGAAGGTCTTTGATTTATGGCCGCTCAGGTCGATCCCGATTTCATCCATCACTTCGATGGCGAAGCCGTCAATCCCACCGGCCCGGGCGCCGGCCGAATCGACATAAATTTGATGCCCGTGCAGATGCTTGAGAATCCCTTCGGCCATGGCTGAACGAACGGAATTCATGGTGCAGGCGAACAACACGGCGGAAGGCAGGTCCCCCATCCACTATGCCCGAATATGTAAAACGCAGAGCAAGGTAAACAACCGCCGCGCCGTGTCCTTGTCGATAACCACCTTGTCGGCCAGCCGTTCGGCGAGTATTTCGGCGCCTTCGTTGTGCAGGCCCCGGCGACCCATATCGATGGCTTCAATTTGCGATGGCGTCGAAGTCTTGATCGCCTTGAAATAGCTGTCGCAGACCATGTAGTAGTCCTTGACGATGGAACGAAACGGGCTGATCGGCATGGTAAAGCGTGTCTGCGGGCCATCATCGGTATCCCGCACATCGAACACCAGACGATTTTCGACGATCCCCAGGTGCAGGTTAAACGGGCCTTCGGAGCCATCCGTCGGGGCGAAATGATTGTCTTCCAGCAAGTCGTATATGGCCACCTTGCGTTCGTGTTCGACCTGCGGCGAACGGCTGATGACGCTTTTTTCGTCGAGAAAAATACCTGCTATCTTCCGGTCGGCGGTGTTTTCCGTATCAGACATCGACTGTTCATTCCCTGGCCCGCGTATTGATTCGAATAGCGATAGAGCGGGCGTGGGCGTCCAGCCCCTCGGCCTCGGCCAGGGCAATGGCCGCCGGACCGATCCGTCTCATGCTTTCAGGCCCGGCTTCGATCATCGAACTGCGCTTCATGAAATCGAGCACCCCGAGCCCGGAAGAAAAACGCGCGCTTCGGGCCGTCGGCAGGACATGGTTGGGGCCGGCCAGATAATCGCCCAGGGCCTCGGGCGCGTAGCGGCCAAGAAAAATGGCGCCGGCATTGCTTATCCGGTCGGCCAGAAGCCGCGGTTCATGCAGCGCCAGTTCAAGATGTTCCGGGGCCAGCCGGTCGACCAGCGGGATCGCCCGGTCAAAATTATCGACGACGATAATGGCCCCGAAATCGCGCCAGCTGGCCGCCGCAATGGATGATCTGGGCAGGGTCTTGAGCGCGGCGCCGACGGCATCCGAAACGGCATCGGCGAAGCCGCCGTCATCGGTAATCAGGATCGACTGCGCCGACCGGTCGTGTTCGGCCTGGGACAGCAGGTCCATGGCGATCCAGGCCGGATCGTTGGCGGCATCGGCCAGCACCAGAATTTCCGATGGCCCGGCGATCATGTCGATGCCGACGGTCCCGAATACCTGGCGCTTGGCGGCGGCGACATAAGCGTTGCCGGGGCCGACGATCTTGTCGACCGGGGCGACCCGAGCGGTGCCGTAAGCCAGCGCCGCTATCGCCTGAGCGCCGCCGATCCGGTATATCTCGTCGATCCCGGCCAGCCGGGCGGCGGCCAGCACCAGTGGATTGATGCGCCCATCCGGGGCCGGCACGACCATTACCAGACGCCCGACCCCGGCCACCTTGGCCGGCAGGGCGTTCATCAATACCGATGACGGATAGGCCGCCGTACCGCCCGGCACGTAAAGCCCGGCGGCGCCGATCGCCGACCAGCGGTAGCCCAGCCGGAGGCCGGCTTCGTCGGTAAAATCAACATCGTCAGGCACCTGTCGGGCATGAAAATCCTCGATTCGCCGGGCCGCCAGCCGCAACGCCGCAAGCAATTCCCGGTCACAGGCTTCAACCGCGGCATCAATTTCCCGGCCGGTGATCCGCATGTTTGCGGCATCCAGATCGAAGCGATCGAAGCGTTTGGTCAATTCCAGCACCGCCTGATCGCCACGTTCGCGCACATCCCTGAGGATTTCGGCCACCGTATCGTTGACGTCGCCGTCGGTTTCCCGCTTGCCCGCCAGCAGCCCGGCGAAGGCGTCGGCGAAATCCGGATCGGCGCTGTTCAGCCGGCGGCTCACGACGGCGCCCCCAGGGCATCCCGGAACGATTTAATCAGGGCGCCGATTTCTTCCGGACGGGTTTTCCAGGCGGCCCGGTTTACCGCCAGCCGCGAAGTGATCTCGGCTATTTGTTCGATTTCGACCAGGCCGTTGGCGCGCAGGGTTTCGCCGCTCGACACCAGGTCGACAATGCGTCGGCACAGGCCCAGCTTCGGGGCCAGTTCCATGGCCCCGTTAAGCTTGATACATTCCGCCTGAACGCCGCGCCGGGCAAAGTGGCTGCGGGTGATTTCCGGGTACTTGGTGGCGATTCGAATATGGCTCCAGGTCGCGGGGTCGTCCTGGCCGACTATTTCGGCGGGTTCGGCGACGGCCAGGCGGCAATAGCCGATACCCAGATCAATCGGCGAATAGATTTCCGGATAATCGAATTCCATCAACACATCGTTGCCGACGACACCCAGGTGGGCGGCGCCGAAAGCCACGAACGTGGCGGCGTCGAAACTGCGGACACGGATTATGTCCAGATCCCGGCGATTGGTCGAAAACCGCAACTGGCGGGCGCCGTCGTCATCGAACGCCGGTTCCGGTTCGATACCGGCGGCGCGGACCAGCGGCATCACTTCCTTAAGGATTCGCCCCTTGGGCAGGGCCAGGACAAGTTTTTCTCGGGCGCTTGGCATCGGCTTCCTCTATTTCGGACCGGCGGCAGTAATAAAGTGTTTTTCCATTATTAACCAGCCCGTTCGACAGCATAAGCGAGTGTGGGATAGCGGCCCGAATGTTACCCGCTGTATGGCAAGACCCTATAGCTATCAATTGCAATTTGTGCTAGCAACTTGGTCGCGGCGCAACGCGCCGTATATAACCCGGTGTTGTGAAATTAGAGTGAGACGATAAAATGGCTGTAGGTATTGTTAAGTGGTTCAACCCGACCAAGGGATTTGGCTTCATCGAGCCGGAAGACGGCGGCAAGGACGCCTTCGTCCATATTTCCGCCGTTCAACGGGCGGGGATGCAGACCCTTCGCGAGGGGCAGAAAGTGGAATTTGAACTGGTTCCCGGCGAACAGGGCCGCAGTTCCGCCGAAAATCTGGTTGCTTTAGACTAGGTCTGACGGCCATCGAACGGGGCTGTTTGATGGCGGATAGTTTGATTGATTTCAATAAGCTAGTGCGACTTATCTAGCTTCGGGTGGGGGTCGGTCGGGGCCTGGTTCCCGGCGGGATTATCCTCTCACCCGTTCGATATCGGCGCCGCAGGCGGCCAGCTTGTCTTCGATGCGCTCGTAGCCGCGGTCAAGGTGGTAAACCCGGTTGACCTCGGTTTCGCCGCTTGCCGCCAATCCGGCCAGCACCAGCGATACCGACGCCCTGAGATCGGTCGCCATTACCTGAGCGCCTTTCAGGGCTTCGACCCCGCGCACGATAGCCGAGGCTCCGTGAACATTTACATCGGCCCCCATGCGCGCCAGTTCCGGCACATGCATGAAGCGATTTTCAAAAATCGTCTCGGTTATCATCGAAGCGCCGCCGGCGACCGACATCAGGACCATAATCTGAGCCTGCATATCGGTCGGAAAACCGGGGAATGGCTCGGTCATGACATCGATCCCCCGAAGCCCGCCATCGCCCCGCCGGATCTTTATTCCGCCATCGGTTTCACTGACTTCGACCCCGGTTCCGCGCAGCACGTCGGCCACCGAACCAATCAGTTCCAGCCGGGTTCCCTTTAATTCCAGCTCGCCACC